>MDTE01004313.1_pt1 | contig 16736 bp, 14 predicted proteins | sample 811231 | NCBI WGS metagenome assembly MDTE01 (sample SAMN05326651, study PRJNA326480) | marine metagenome | isolation source: seawater | place: Indian Ocean: Red Sea | collected 2010
AGGTGGCGTCGGGCCGGTCGGCATTGTCCTTGAAGGGCATCTCGAGCGTTAGCGCCAGGCAGCCGAATTCCTCGGCCACCCAGTTCGAACACAGCGTCATATTGCCCTTGCCCGGCTTGGCGTCGGGATAGCCGTATTCGGTCTGGAAGTCGGGGCTCGCAGCCAGCAGCGCGTCAGAAAACACCTTCTGCAGCATCTTCTGATGCTCCGACAGGGATGGAATGCCCATCATGCCGGCCAGGAAGTTGTAGGGGAGAGCCTCGTCTCCATGCACGTCGAGGCAGAAGTCGACGCCGGTTTCCTGCATGCGCTGGCGGACCAGAAACACTTCGGGACTGCGGTCCATCGCCGGTTCCGACCATTCCCGGTTGAGGTTGGCGCCCGCCGCGTTGGTGCGTAGATGCCCGCGGCGTGAGCCGTCGGGGTTCATGTTGGGGACGATGTGAAACACCGCGCGATCGCGCAGCCTGGCGGCCGTCCGGTCGCTCGGGTCGAGCAGCCGGTCGAGGAACCCCTCCATCCACCATTCTGCCATGCTCTCGCCGGGGTGCTGGCGGGCGATGGCCCAGAAGTTCGCCTTGTCCTCGCCGGGTACGCCGATACGCAGCAGGTCCATGGCCTGGCCGTCCAGCGTCTCGCCGAGCACCTCAAGGCTGACCCCGTCGGCGCGCTGGGCGCGGGCGATCAGGTCGGCGTGGCGCTCCATGGAGTAGGGGGCGAAATAGGCGAACCAGATGCCGTCCGCCGCCGGCGTGTGTTCGATGGTCAAGACCCCGTCGGCGTAGCTCGTCGGCACTCGGGTCCAGGTCTCCCGGTCCGTTGAGGCGACGGCTTGGTAGCCCTCCCAGCCCTTGGGGTAGGCCGCGCCCCCGGCGTTCATGATCTTCATCTTGCACGCGGTGTCCTTCGCGCCGGTCAGGCGGAAGTGGAACCACATGTAGAAGTCGGACTGGTTGTCCTTGCGGATCTCCAGCCGGATGTCGCGCGCGTCGTTGGCGCTTTGCACGACGATGTTGCCGCTGTCGAAATTGCTGGAGATGTGAAGGGGCATGAAAGTCCTCGGAGGCGCGGGCGCGTTAGGGAATGATCTTGTCGTCGCGCAGCCGCTGCAGCTGGCGGGAGATGGTGTCCTCGGTGTCCCGGACATTGGTCCAGCCGGCGTTGAAGATCTTGGTCAGGCTCGACATCTGGTCCATGTCGTTGTTCAGCGCCATGTCGAGATAGGTCCAGTTGACGATCTGGTCCAGCGGGTAGGGCCGGAGCCCGTGTTCGGCCACCAGCCCGTCCCACAATTCCCCCTTGTCCACCATGGTCGCCGATATCGGGATCGGCTGGGGTTCGGCGACGTCCATCTCGAAGAAATCCGCGATGCGCGGCCAGGCCTGGCGCCAGCGGAACAGGTCGCCGTTGGTGATGTTGAAGGCCTCGTTGGCCGCCGCCGGCGTGGTCGCGGTCCACACCATGGCCTCGGCCAGCAGCTCCACATCGATCATCTGGTACAGCCGGTCGTAGAAGCCCGCACTGCCCGGCCAGCGCAGCGGCGCGCCGAGCGCCTTCGAGATGGTGGCGTAGCAGGCGATGCCGGTCAGCAGGTTCATGGCGCTACCGACCGAGAATCCCCAGACCCCGTGGGGCCTGAGCGCCGACCAGGTCCAGGCCTTGCCGTCCTGCCGCGCGACCAACCAGTCCTGCTGGGCGTGATAGAAATTCTCGGGCACGGGGCGCGGATCGTCTTCCTTCGCCGGGGTTTTGTAGGAGCCGAGATAGGTGCCGTACCACTTGGCGCCGTGCATCAGCTGCACATGCTGCAGCTCCGCCGCCGGCTCGAGCGCGTCAAAGACGTTGGCCAGCATCCCCACATTGATCGGGATCTCCGCCGGGACCGTCGGCTGCTGGCTGTAGGCGGTGTAGAAAATATGCGTGATATCAGCCAGTTGTCCCAGTTTCGCCCGGCAGTCGGCGGCGTCGGTCAGGTCGACCGAGATGAACCGGGCCGTGGTTTCGAAATCGGGCGCGCGGCGCGACAGGGCGACGACATCCCAGTCGGGCTGGCCCTCCAGATGTTCGACCAGCGCCCGGCCGGTCACCCCTAACGCGCCGGCGATCAGTGCGGTATTCTTCGCCATCACGGAATGATCCTGTCGCGGCGCAGGCGTTCGAGCTGGTCGGTGATGGTCTCCTCGGAGTCGAGCACCTCGCGCCAGCCGGCCTGGCGGATCTTGGTCAGGCTCGACATCTGGTCGAAGCCGTTGGCGAAGGCATAGTCGAGGAAGGGCCAGGTGACGATGTCGGACATGGCGTATTTGCGAAGCTGGTGGGCTTCCGCGATCTCGGCCCAGATCGGTTCCTTGTCGGCCATGACGTCCTGGGTGCGGATGGTCTGGACCGGCCCGACCTCCATGTCGAAGAAGTCGGCGATGCGCGGCCAGAGCAGGTGCCAGCGTGTGTAGTCGCCATTGGTGATGTTGAAGGCCTCGTTGGCCGCGCTGGGCGTCGTCGCGGCCCAGAGCATGGTGCGGGCCAGCAGGGCCACGTCGACCACCTGATACACACTGTCGAGCAGGGTCGGGTTGCCGGGCCAGCGGAGCGGACGCCCGAGATGGCGCGAGACCGACGCATAGACCGCCAGCGACGTCATCATGTTCATGGCGCTGCCGACCGAAAAGCCCCAGACTCCGTGGGGCCGGAGCGCTGACCAGGTCCAGTCTTTGCCCTTCTGGCGGTCCACCAGCCAGTCCTGCTGGTCGTAGTAGAAATTGGGCGGCATGTGGCGCGGATCGTCTTCCTTGGCGGGCGTCTTGTAGGGCTTGCCGAACTGCACCCCGTACCATTTCGCACCCTGCATCAGCTGGATGTGCGCCAGCCCCTTGGCGGCGGGCTCCAGCGCGTCGACGAGGTTCACCAGCATGGCCAGGTTCGGCGCCACCTCGGCGGCGAAATTCTCGCGCGGCGCATAGGGGGTGAAGAAGACATGGGTGACGTCGGACATCTCGCCCAGCGTGCTCTGGGTGGCAGGCCGGTCGAGCAGGTCGAGGGAGACGAAGGTGGCCGTGGTCTCGAAATCGGGCGCACGGCGCGACAGGCCGACCACGTCCCAGTCGGGGTCGTCGTCCAGATGCTCGACCAGCGCGCGGCCGACCACGCCCAGCGCCCCGGCGATCAATGCTTTCGGCATATGCCTGCCTCCCGATGGCGGCTCCACTGACAGGGCCACCGCCGCGCGATACTATCAGGGATGCTCGAGAAGTTCGCCGATATGGAACTCCAGTACCGGGGCGAATCCATCTGGATCCCGGAAAAGAAGTTCGGCGACTATATCGGCGCCGGCGACGACGAGACCTTCCTGGCGCTCGACCAGGCCTTCAACACCGAGGTCGGGGCCGCCTGCCGCAACCCCTTCGCCCAGACCACCATGGAGCAGTGGAACCCGCTGTCCCGCCGCTTCTGGTACCAGCACCACCGCCGGGTCGGCGACCTGCCCCAGATGGCGGCACTCCACGCCGCCATCGCCCGGGCGATCGGGCACGGCGACGGGCCCGGCGCCGCCGCCGCCTCGGACCGGCTGATGGATTACCTGGAAGGTTTCACCCGCGCCGCGCTGGACGCGGACCGGTAACAGGGACCGGTAACAGACACGCACGAAAGACAGAAAGACGGAGGGCCCGATGGCCACCAAGAAGAAGCTGAAATACTGGGGCTGGGGCTATGAAGACGCCGGCCTGGACACCGACCAGACCAAGGCCCTGATCGCGACCTTCGCCGACGGGTTCGGCATCCAGCCGTCCCGCGATGGCGCGTTCCCCACCCTCGACGCGATCGACCTGCCGACCCCGAAGATCGAGGCGCCCGCGAACCTCTCGGACGTGTGCACGACCGACCGGTTCGAGCGGGTCTATCACGCCTTCGGCCAGTCCCAGCCGGATTCGCTCCGCACCTATGACGGCGATTTCGATCACGCGCCCGACGTGGTGGCGTTTCCCGAGACCGAGACCCACATCGCCGAGATCTACGAGTGGGCGGCGAAGGCGAACGCGGCCGTCATCCCCTGGGGTGCGGGTTCCTCGGTGGTCGGCGGCGTCACCTCCGACGTGGGATCGAAGTACAACGGCACCATCTCGGTCGATATGGGCCGGATGAACAAGGTGCTCGAGGTCGACGAGACTTCGCGGGCCGCGCGCATCCAGGGCGGCGCGCTGGGCCCCGAGCTCGAGGCCCAGCTCAAGCCCCACGGGCTGACGCTCCGCCACTTTCCCCAATCCTTCCAGCACTCGACCTTCGGCGGCTGGATCGCGACGCGCTCGGGCGGCCATTTTGCCACCCTCTACACCCATATCGACGATCTGGTGGAGGCGACGACGACCGTCACCCCGGCCGGCAACATCGTCTCGCGCCGCCTGCCGGGCTCGGGCGCGGGGCCGAGCCCCGATCGCTTCGTCGCCATGGGCTCCGAAGGCGCGCTGGGCATCATCACCGAGGGCTGGGCGCGGCTCCAGGGCCGGCCCACCTTCAAGGCGACGGCAGGCTTCCGCTTTGCCGACTTCTTCGACGCCGCCCGCGCCGTGCGCGCGGTCTCCCAGGCCGGGCTGTTCCCGGCGAACGTGCGCATCGTCGACGGCACGGAACTGCAGGTGAACGGGGCGGGCGACGGCTCCTTCACCCTGATGGTGGTCTCCTTCGAGAGCGCGGATCACCCGGTCGATGCGTGGATGGCGCGGGCCGAGCAGTGCTGCCTGGATCATGGCGGCACCACCGACGTGGACTGGCGCGACAACCCCGACGCCCACCTCCAGGGCGCGGTGGGCGCGTGGCGCACCGCCTTCATCCGCATGCCCTACAACCGCGAGCAGTTGACCCCGCGGGGCATCATCTCCGACACCTTCGAGACGTCGATCACCTGGGACCGGTTCGAGGAATTCTACCACGCCATCAAGGACGCCACGGCCGCAGCACTCCGCGACGTGACGGGGCAGGAGGGCGCGGTCTCGTGCCGCTTCTCACACGCCTACCCGGACGGCCCGGCGCCCTATTTCGCCTTCCACGGCGCGGGCAACCCGGACGGCCGCGCGATGCTGGAACAGTGGCAGGAGATCAAGAACCGGGCGTCCGATGCCCTGATCGCCAACGGCGGCACCATCACCCACCATCACGCGGTGGGGCGCGACCACCAGAAATGGTACGAGCAGCAGAGGCCTGGGTTGTTCGGGGATGTGCTGGGGGACGCGAAAAGGCGGCTGGACCCGGCCGGGGTGCTGAACCCGGGGGTGATTGTGGGGTAGGGGGTCGCTCGTCTAGACAATTATTGTCATGCAATAACCTGCGGAGTGATTCGTGTGACAATAAAGATGCCGAATGATGGACCCGATGCTCACGGGATTTTGATAGATAACTATCCCGCCCCGCGCCCGGCGCGCCATCGAACCGCCACAACCACAACAAAGGCACACGCCCCATGACCATGCAAATCGGCACATGGACCCTCGTGCGGGTCGAGGCCGTCGACGCGGACGACAACCCCGTCTCGCCTCAGCCCTATGGCGACGGGAACTTCATCGGCCGGGTCGTGCTCACGGCCGACCGCCTGTCCTCCACCATCACCGATGCCCGGCCGGTCGTCCCCGACGGCGAGGTGCGCGAATACTCCTGCTACACCGGCCTCTACACCTTCGACGGGCAGACGCTGGTCACCCGGGTCGACCAATCATCCGACCCGGCGCGCATGGGCACCGAGCAGGTGCGCGACGTGTCCTTCGAGGGCGACCTGATGGTCCTGCGCCCGCCGCTGCAGCCCTATGGCGACCGGCCGGCCGAGCGGCGCACCCTGTGGTGGCGGAAAATCGCGGACGTTTGAATCTGCCTGAGTTCCAATCGTATCGTAATGCCCGCGTAGGCGGGCATCCATAGACGCCGATACAAAACAGGCGGGCTCGCGAGATTATGGGTCCCCGCCTTCGCGGGGACGACGAATAGGGGAACTTACCCGACCCACCACCGGGACTCCCATTTCACAGCCCCACAGGGCAAAATCCGTCCTTCACGTCTCCGCGTCACAACCCGCCGGTCTTCCCATGCCCCGCCCCATTCACATCAACCTGTTCATCCAGTCGCGCGGCCATCACGAGACCGCGTGGGACCATCCCGGCGCCGACCCGCGCTCGCTGATGGACATCTCCTACTATGTCGATCTGGCCAAGCGCGCCGAGGCGGCGAAGCTCGATTCCATCTTCTTCGCCGACGTGCTGATGATGACGAACGACGCCATGGAGTCCGGCCGCTTCTGGCCCGACCCGGTTATCATGCTGGCCGCGATCGCCATGCAGACCGAGCGCGTCGGCCTGATCGCGACGGGCTCGTGCACCTATTCCGAGCCCTACAACCTGGCCCGCCAGTTCGCCTCCATCGACCATATCTCCGGCGGCCGGGCGGCGTGGAACATCGTCACCACCTGGGTCGAGGCCGTCGCGGCCAACTACGGGCGCGAGCACACGGCCCATGGCGACCGCTACGAAATGGGCGAGGAGTTCGTCGGCGCGGTCAAGGATCTGTGGGATTCGTGGGCCGATGACGCGCTGGTGGACAATCGCGGGGGCAACGGCGTGTGCGGCGATCTTTCGCGGATCACGCCGATCGACTTCCAGGGCGAATACTACCAGGTGAAGGGGCCGCTCAACGTGCCCCGCTCGCCCCAGGGCCGGCCCGTCCTGGTGCAGGCCGGCGCGTCGGACCGGGGGCGCGACTTTGCCGCACTCCACGCCGAGGCGATCTTCACCGCGCACCTGGAGAAGGAGACGGCCCAGGAATTCTACCGGGACATCAAGGCCCGCGCGGCCGGCTTCGGGCGCAATGCCGACCAGGTCGTCGTCTTGCCGGGCCTGAACCCGGTCCTCGGCGGCACGGAGGAAGAGGCGAAGGCGAACCTGATGGAGCTCAACGCCCGGATGGACCCGGAGGTGGGCCGGCGCACGCTGTCTCAGCGTTTCTCCCACCATGATTTCTCGCACCTGGATCTCGACCAGCCCCTCAAGGTGTCGGACTTCCCCGACCCCGAAGGGCTCGAGACCATGAAGTCCCGCGCGGCGCTGATCGTGCGCATCGTCGACAAGGAAGGCCTGACGCTGCGCGAGCTGCTGGCGCGCTTCGCCGGCGGGCGCGGCCACTACACGACCGCGGGCACGCCGGAACAGACCGCCGACCTGATCGCCGACTGGTGCGACCCGGATGCGCCCGGCGGCCCGGCGGCCGACGGCTTCAACTACATGCCGCCGGTCATCCCCGCCCTGATGGACCCGTTCATGGACGAGGTGGTCCCGCTGCTCAAGAAACGCGGGCTCTTCCGCACCGAGTATGAGGGCGAGACCTTGCGCGAAAATCTCGGCCTCGACCGGCCGGCCTCCCGCTTCTTCCCGGACTAGCGCAAACACCCTTCGAGACGGCCGCGTCGCGGCCTCCTTAGGGTGAGGGTTTTTCTTGGCCCCCGGCCCGTTTCGTCCTCCTCATGCTGAGGAGCCGTCGAAGACGGCGTCTCGAAGCATGTGGCCTCGGATGATCTCCATATCTCACTCAGCAATCCCACCATCACAGAAGTGAAATAGCCGCTGTTGTCCCCCGCATCCCGGCGGGCCTAAACTCCCAGGCAACAGGCGAAACGCCGGACATTCCAGGCCAGACACCCAGGGACGAGAACCATGAAACTCTCAGACACCAACCTTTTCCGCCAGCAATGCTATGTCGACGGCCAGTGGGCCGACGCGGATTCGGGCGAGACCATCGAGGTCACCAACCCGGCCAACAACGAGGTCATCGGCACCATCCCCAAGATGGGCGCCAAGGAGACTCGTCGCGCCATCGAGGCGGCCGAGACGGCACAGAAGGAATGGAAACAGCTCACCGGCAAGGAACGCGCCGCGATCCTGCGCAAATGGTTCGAGCTGATGATGGAACACCAGGAGGATCTGGCCGTCTTGATGACGACCGAGCAGGGCAAGCCGCTGGCCGAGAGCCGGGGCGAGATCGCCTATGCCGCCTCGTTCATCGAGTGGTTCGCCGAAGAGGGCAAGCGCCTGTACGGCGACACCATCCCCGGCCACACGCGCGACACGCGCATCGTCGTGCTGAAGGAGCCGATCGGTGTGACGGCCGCGATCACGCCGTGGAACTTCCCGGCCGCGATGATCACCCGCAAGGCCGGCCCAGCGCTCGCCGCCGGCTGCTCCATGGTGGTGAAGCCCGCCACCTCGACGCCCTATTCGGCGCTCGCGATGGCGGAACTGGCCGAACGCGCGGGCGTACCCGCCGGCGTGCTGTCGGTCGTCACCGGTTCGTCGCGGGAAATCGGCGAGGAAATCACGTCCAACCCGATCGTGCGCAAGCTGACCTTCACCGGCTCGACCGAGGTGGGCCGCGAGCTGATGGCCCAGTCGGCCCAGAACATCAAGAAGGTGTCCATGGAGCTGGGCGGCAATGCGCCGTTCGTGGTCTTCGACGATGCCGATCTCGACGCCGCCGTCGTCGGCGCGATCGCGTCCAAGTACCGCAACACCGGCCAGACGTGCGTCTGCGCCAACCGCATCCTGGTGCAGGACGGGGTCTATGAGGCCTTCACCGAGAAGCTGGCCGCGGCGGTCAAGAAGCTCAACGTGGGTGACGGCCTGTCCGACGATGTCCAGCAGGGCCCGCTGATCGACATGGCTGCGGTGGAGAAGGTGGAACAGCACATCGCCGACGCCGTCGCCAAGGGCGCCAAGGTCGCCGTCGGTGGCGAGCGCCACGACCTGGGCGGCACCTTCTTCCAGCCGACCATCCTGGTCGACGTGACACCGACCATGGATGTCAGCCGCGAGGAAACGTTTGGACCACTCGCACCCCTTTATCGGTTCGGCAGCGACGAGGAGGGCATCGCCATGGCCAACGACACCGAGTTCGGCCTGGCGGCGTATTTCTACGCCTCCGATCTGAACCGGGTGTGGAAGGTCTCCGAGGGCTTGGAATCCGGCATCGTCGGGGTCAACACCGGCCTGATCTCCACCGAGGTCGCGCCGTTCGGCGGGGTCAAGGAATCCGGCGTCGGCCGCGAGGGCTCCCACTACGGCATCGATGATTACGTCGAGATCAAATATGTCTGCATCGGCGGGGTGCAATAACGCGATCCCTGCAGCAGGAACAAGAAAGGGCGGCCGAGGCCGCCCTTTTTCGTTGTTGCGGTACTAGCCCTTAAAGCCCCAGGATTTCCCGTGCCTCGTCGGGCGTAGCGGCCGTGTCGCCGGTGCTCTCGACGATCTGGACGGCGCGCTCCACCAGTTGAGCATTGCCCGAGGCGAGCTCCCCGCGCGCGATATAGAGATTGTCCTCCAGCCCGACGCGACAGTGACCGCCGAGCAGCACGGCGCTTGCCACCATCGGGAACTCGAAGCGGGAGATGCCGAACGAGGCCCAGTTGGCGTTCTCGGGCAGCATGTTGCGCATCAGCATCATTGTCTCCGCGTCCGCCGGTGCGCCCCAGGGAATGCCCAGGCACAGCTGATAGAGGGGGCGCTCGTCCTTGATGATGCCGGTCTCGACCATGTGGTTGGCGAGGCGCACATGGCCGGTGTCGAAGACCTCCAGCTCCGGCTTCACGCCGGCATCCTGGATCAGCACTGCCATCTCGTTGAGCATGTCCGGCGCGTTGACCATGGGCCGTTCGCCGAAATTCATGGTCGCCACGTCGAGTGAACAGATATCGGGCTTGTTCTCGACCACATGGGCGACACGCTCGACGGCGGTCTTCATGACGGAGCCCTTGGCTGCCTTCATCGGGTCGTCTCGGTCCGGCGTGAACCGCCCGCCGGGTCCGGTCGTCAGGTTAATGATCACCGGCGAGCCCGAATCCCGGATCCGGTCGACCACTTCCTTGTAGAGCTTGGTGTCCATGCTTGCCTTGCCGGTCTCCACGTTGCGCACATGGATATGGGCGATGGCGGCGCCGGCCTTGTTGGCGGCGATCGCCTCGTTGGCGATTTCTTCCGGCGTGACGGGCACGGCCGGGTTGGTGCCCTTGGAGTCGGCGGCGCCGGTGACGGCACAACTGATGATCACGGGTCGAGACATGCTGGAAATTCCCCCTCGAAGGTCTATGTGTTTCGGGCACCTTGTGTGCTTGCCGGTGCGTTGCGGATCAGCCTAGTGAGCCGTCCCGCCGCCGACAAGCCATCGCATCGAAAGAGTTTCCGGAAGGGGGAGTATCCATGGTCAAGGCAGTCCGCATTCATGAGTTCGGCGAGGTCGACGTCCTGAAAATCGAGGATGTGGAGGTCGGCGACCCGGGCCCGGGCCGACTGCGCCTGCGTCACACGGTAATCGGTTTCAATTTCCTCGATATCGCGGTGCGCAAGGGGATCTATCCCGTACTGCCCGAGCTGCCGTCGGTGCTTGGCACCGAGGCCGCGGGCGTGGTCGAGGCCGTGGGCGAGGGTGTCGAGGGTTTCGCCGAGGGCGACCGTGTCGCCTATGCCGCGACCCTGCCGGGTGCCTATGCCGAGGGGCGGCTGATCGACGCCTCTCAGGTGGTGGCTCTGCCCGACGATGTCTCCGACGAGGTGGCGGCGGCCAGCATGCTCAAGGGCATGACGGCGGAATACCTGATCCACCGCTGCTATGCGCCCGCCGCCGGCGAGACGGCGCTGGTTCACGCCGCGGCCGGTGGTGTCGGCCTGTTCATGTGCCAGTGGCTGGCAGCCAAAGGCGTGAGCGTTATCGGGACCGTCGGTTCCGACGAGAAGAAGGACACGATCCTCGCCAACGGTGCGGCCCACGCCGTGAACTACAAGACCGAGAACTTCCAGGAAGTCGTCCGCGGGGTCACCGGCGGGACGGGGGTCGACGTGGTCTATGACAGCGTTGGCAAGGACCATTATCAGCGTTCGATCGACTCGCTTCGGCCGCGCGGCTGGATGGTCAATTTCGGCAACGCGTCGGGGGCCCTGCCGCCGATCGATTCCGTCGAACTCAACGTCAAGGGTTCGCTGATCTTCACCAAGGCGTCCATGCGCTTCTACCAGCTGACCCGCGAGGAGCTCGAAGGCAGCGCAGCCACCCTGTTCACCGCGCTCGCCGCCGGCGATGTGAAGACCGTGATCGGTCAGCGTTACAGCCTCGACCATGTCGCCACCGCCCATACCGATGTCGCCGAAGGCCGGACCACCGGTTCGACGGTGTTCACGATCTAGGAGAGAAGAATGGACTTCGAATACCGGCCGGTCAGCGAGGCAGCACTGACCCTCATGCGCGAGGGGCACAACCATCCCGAGATGGTCGCGACCCTGGAAGAGATCGCCACGGAAGGCGTGCCGCCCGCGCCCGAGAACAGCAACGGCGAGGAAGAGGATATTGGCGGGCTGTTGGTGACCCACCGTTTCGTCGACGCACCGGGCGAGAGCGAGACCGTGCGCTGGCACTATGTGGAAGCCGGCCCAACGGAAAACGAGGACGGCCCCGTCCTGCTGCTGATGCACGGCATCCCGCAATCCTGGTGCATGTGGCGGCCGATCCTGCCGGAGCTGGCCAGGCACTTCCGCTGCATCGCGATCGACCTCAAGGGCTACGGCCAGTCGGACAAGGGCCGTGGCGACTATCGCCACGAAGGCGCCGCGGAACAGGTGGTGGCCCTGCTGGATGCGATCGGGGTCGACCGGTTCAACCTGTTCAGCCACGACCGGGGCACCGTGCAGGCGGACTTTATCGCGGCCAAGCACGCGGACCGGGTCATCCGATGGGTGCGGGGTTCGCAGCACCTGATCCACTTCCACCCCGACCTGGCGCCCCAGGAGATCATGTTCACCGATCTCGAGACCCGGGGGATCCTGCAGGACCCGGTCAAGATGTTCCAATGGGGCTTCGGGCGCCTGTGCAAGCACCCGATCGCGAAGCCGGAGGTCGTCCGTGCCATCCAGGAATTCTCGCGGCCGGGCACGGGTGTCGCCGTCGAGCGCTATTTCCAGTCCTCGACCTTCTGCAAGGACTGGATCGACCGGCGGACCCGGCTCATCCCGGCCTGGACCGCGCCGATCCTGATCCTGCAAGGCTCCGACGAGCCGCCGATGCCGGTCGAGAACTATGAGGGGCTGGAGGACTATCTGCCCGAGGCCCAGGTGGAGCTGGTCGATGGCGGGCATTTCTATGTCGAGGAAAATCCGGCCGACACGCTGGCGAAGGCGCTGCCGTTCCTGCTTGCCGAGTAGGGGCCTAGTCGTCCTTTTCAGACGTAATCCGTTCGAAGGCGGCAAGCGTCTCCGCGCTCACATAATGTTCGATACCCTCGGCATCGAGTTCGGCGTTGCGCGCGCTCACCCCGATGGCGCGCAGGAAGTTGAGCACGATCTGGTGGCGCTTGCGTGAGGCCTCGGCCAGGTCGCGGCCCTGGTCCGTCAGGAAGATCGAGCGATAGGGCCGCGACGTGACCAGCCCGTCGCGCTGCAGGCGCTTGACGATCTTGTTCACCGTGGCGTGGGAGACGCCGAAACGCTGCGCCAAGTCGGTGACTCGCGCCTCGCCATAGGCGTTGATCAGATCGTCGATCATCTCGACATAATCTTCGGCCTTTTCCGTCTGCTGGGCGGTGCGCACCCGCTCGAACTGGGCGGCCTGGCGGTCCGCATCCATCATCTCGTCGCCGGCTTCCGGCGCATTGTCGAGGGGCTTTGCGCGCTCGGCCATGGTCATGCCTTCTTCCGCGCGTGCCCGTGGTGGATCATTTCGGCCATGGGCCGCACGTTCGCACATGCCCCGATTCCAACGAAAATCATGCGGCCTCGCTTCTGCTGATGCCGATGCGGCTGCGGTGGGGACCGAAGAGACTCGCCCAGCCGAGAATCACGCCCGAAATGGCCGCGATCATGCCGGCGGCGCTGACGGCATTGTTCGCACCCAGCCAGAACGGGGCGTAACCCGCCAGGACGTATCCCAGGACGGCGGAGGCGGTGGCGAAGGCCACCGACCACCAGATTTGATGCTCGAGCCGGTTCGTCATCAGGCGCGCGGCGGCGGGCGGGCAGATGAACATGGCGATGACGATGATCGATCCGACCGCATCGAAGGCGGCAACGGCAGCCACGGCGGCGGTCAAGACCAGGCCGAAGCCCAGGGCGGTCGCCGGAATGCCCAGTGCCTGGGCGAAGCCCTCGTCAAAGGTGGCGATCTTGAGCCAACGCCAGAACACGAGCGTCAGTCCGACGACGATGGCGCAGACCACGGCGATGCGGATCAGTTCCTCCGGCAGGGTCGCCAGCGCGCCGGTGTCGAGGAGTGAGTGCCAGCCTTCTGCGCGCAGCCAGATCAGCGATTCCAGATTGCCCATCAGCGCGTGCTCGACGTCGAGATGGACCCGGCTCGTGTTGGTCTGTTCGAGGATCAGGACGCCGGCGGCAAACATCGTGGTGAAGATGGCCCCCATCGCCGCGCCCGGCTCGATATTGCCCAACCGCTTGACCGCCTCGATCAGGATCACCGCGACGATGGCGGCAGCCGCGGCGCCCAGCAGCATGGGGACGGCGGCGATAATGCCCGTCAGCAGGAAGGCCACCACGATGCCCGGCAGAACGACATGGCTGATCGCGTCACCGATCAGGGCCTGGCGCCTCAGGATCAGGAAATTCCCCGGCAGCGCGCAGGCGATGGCGGCGAAGATACCGATCAGGATCGGCGTCAGCGAAAGCTGGACGAATTCCGCGCCCATCATGCGGCTCCCACGCTGGCCGGCGGCCCCAACCGATGGTCGAACTCCGCGATTTCGTCGGCGGTGAAGACGTCCTCGATCGGCGTCAGCCCGTCATAGAGACCCGTCAGGCCGGCATCCTGATAAATCTCCCGCGCGACGTCCCAGCGTCGTTCGTCCCGCGCAATTTTCGCCGCCTGGGCGCGGCCGGCATCCGTCGGCACACCGTCGGGACGAACCAGTCCCTCTCGCGCGAGAAGACGCAATGTGTAGGCTTCGCGAATGGGGTGCTGTGCGGCCAGCGCGAGAAGGCCCTGGCGCCGATGGACACGCGCCTGAAACCGCCGGCGCCGGAGCAGAGCCGCGACGACCCCCCGATCCGGCGCGAACAGGAGTGAGAACATGAAGATCGCCGCGGCGACGAGCACGATGATCGGCCCCGTCGGCATGGCGGGCGCAGAGGCCGAAAGCGCGGCCCCGAGATAACCGGCCGCACCACCGATCCCGCCGGCGATCCAGATCATGTGGGTCGATCTGTCGGTCCAGAAGCGTGCTGCGACGGCCGGGATGATCAGCATCGCGACGATCAGGATCAGGCCGACGAGTTTCAGCCCGATCACGGTGACCGCCATGACGAGGATCATCATCAGGCGGTCGATCCGACGAACGTCGTAACCCATCGCGGCCGCATAATCGCTGTCGAACGCGACCAGGGTCATCGGGCGACGCATCAGCCATGTGGTGAGCACGGCGAGTGTACCGCCGAGTGCGATCACAATGGCGTCTTGGCGGAGCATGCCGGCGGTCGAGCCGAGGAGGAAGCTTTCGAGCCCCGCCTGACGCCCGCCGCTCATCGCCTGGATGACCGTCAGCAACACGATGCCCAGCCCGAAGAAGACCCCGAGCACGGCCCCGATGGCCGCATCCTCCGACAGCCGCGTACGCCGGACGATCCACTCAATCAGCAGAAGCCCGATCCAGGCCGTCACCGCGGACCCTGCGATGAGGCCGATGAGGCTGCGCCCGTCGGCGCCGAACCCGACCATCACGATGAAGGCGAGGCCGACACCGGGAAGGGTCGCGTGCGCCACCGCGTCGGAGATCAACGCACGCTTGCGCAAGAACGGGAATGTGCCCGCCGCCCCGGCGGCGAAGCCGAGCAATCCCGCGCCGATCGCCACCAGCGCGGCGTTGTATCCGGCCTGGAGGAAGAGGGCTTCGAGAAACACGATCATTGCGCGCCGTCGGCGACCGCCAGTTCGTCGAGTTGGGTGGCCGCGAGCCGGCCGCCATAGGCCGCCTGCAAATTCTCCGTGGTGAAGGCCGTCTCGACCGGTCCTTCCGCGATGTGGCGGACATTCATCAGGTACACGTGATCGAAATAGTCGCGCACGGTGGACAGGTCGTGGTGCACGGCGATGACCACCCTGCCGTCGGATTTCAGGATCTTCAGCACGTCGATGATCGCGCGTTCTGTCGCCGCATCGACCCCGGCGAAGGGCTCGTCGAGGAGATAGAGGTCTGCGTCTTGCGCGAGTGCGCGGGCGAGAAACACCCGCTGTTGCTGCCCGCCCGAGAGTTGGCCGATCTGGCGGTCCGCGAAACTGGCCATCCCGACATGTTCGAGGCAGCCCATTGCCTGTTCACGAATCTGGCCGGAAAGCCGGCCGAGCAGGCCGACCTTGCGGTAGAGCCCCATCTGGACGACATCCATCACCGTGGTCGGGAAATCCCAGTCGACGCTGGCGCGCTGGGGCACATACGCGATGCGTTCGCGGGCCGTCTCGATCGTCTGCCCATACACATGGACCTCGCCGGAAAGCCGCGGGATTATGCCGAGTGCAGCTCTCACGAGTGTCGATTTGCCCGCTCCGTTCGGCCCGATGATGGCCGACATTGCATTCGCCTGGAACGTCGCGTCGACCGAGAAGATCGCCGGTTTCTCGCCATAGGATACGGTCAGGCCGCGCACGGCGAGTGGTGCGTCAATGGGTGCGGTGTCGAGTGTCTGGCCGCGGTCGGTGGCGATCTTGGGTTGCATGGCTTGCGTCATTCCGCCGTTGGTTAGTTCAAAAAACCCTGCATTCCGGATTCGGGGGCCCTGCCGCCCAGAGCACCGGCGATGGTGGTCGCATTGTGGTCGATCATGCCGACATAGGTGCCTTCATAGGTGCCCGGCTGGCCCATGGCGTCGGAATAGAGCTCGCCGCCGATGACGACCTTGTGGCCCCTGGCCGCTGCACCCTCGATCAGCGCGCGGATGTTACGGTCAGACACCGACGTCTCGACGAAGACGGCGCGAATGTTGCGCTCGACCAGCACATCGACGAGCTCGGCGATGCGCCGGAGGCCGGCCTCGGATTCCGTCGAAATGCCCTGGATGCCGATGACCTCGAACCCGTATGCGCTGCCGAAATAGTTGAACGCGTCGTGCGAAGAGACGACCACGCGGCTTTCGGGCGCGACAGAGGACAACACGTCGGTCGTGTAGCGGGACAGTCGGCTCAGCTGCGCGAGATAGGCGTCGGCATTGGCGCGGAATGCCTGTTCCTCCCGGGGATATGCGGCGATCAGAGCATCGCGGACATTGATGACGACGCGCGACCAGAGGCTCGGGTTCATCCACAGATGCGGGTCGAAGCGGTCGCTGTAATCCTCGGAACTGATAAGCAGATTTTCGGGGACAGCCTCGGCCACGGCGACGACCTCGCCGTTTTCCCCCAGATCGAGGAGGAAGTCCTCAAGCTGCGCCTCGAGGTACAGGCCGTTCCGGAGCACGAGGTCCGCGTTCGCCATGGCGACAATGTCAGACCGTGTCTGGCGATAGGCATGCGGGTCGACCCCCGGACCCATCAGGGATTTCACCTCGACGGCGTTTCCGCCCACTTGGGACACGGCGTCGGCGATCATCCCGGTCGTGGTCACCACGCTCAACCGGTCTTGCGCCCAGGCCCAGTGGGCCGGCAGCAAGATCGCAAGCATCGTGGCTGCCGCGAGCCAAAACCTCCTGCTGACAAACATCTGCGTGGTTCCCGCCGTCATCGCCTTGCGG
>MDTE01099896.1_pt1 | contig 16736 bp, 9 predicted proteins | sample 811231 | NCBI WGS metagenome assembly MDTE01 (sample SAMN05326651, study PRJNA326480) | marine metagenome | isolation source: seawater | place: Indian Ocean: Red Sea | collected 2010
CCAGTAGAGTTAGCTAAGTTGGGCTTAATCATCTATATGGCCCATTTTCTCGTGATAAAGCAGGAACAGATTCATAGCCTGCATCGTGGGATTTTTCCGTTTCTCTCAGTGTTAGGTATTATATTTTTGTTGTTGGTGCTTCAACCAGACTTTGGTTCCGCAGTTTTGATTAGTCTGATAGCTCTCGGCTTGTTGTGGGTAGGAGGCGCTAGACTCACCCAAATTTTGTTAGTATTTTTTGTCGCTATTCTCTTAATTTATGGCTGGATACAAAACGATAGCTACAAAATGGAACGCTTGACTAACTTTATACAAGCGAAAGGGTCAGTTTTCGGTACTCATTACCAACTTGAACAATCTCTAAATGCTATAGCTTCTGGTGGTATATTTGGAAGCGGTATTGGGAATAGTATCTATAAACTTGGCCGATTACCCTACGCCCACACTGATTTTGTATTTTCTGTAGTTTCCGAAGAACTTGGACTATTTGGAGCGATAAGCCTAATTGGACTTTATATGTTACTGGTCTGGAGGGGAATTCAAATTGCACTTCGAGTTGGTAGAGTAGATAATCCCATCACATACAAGCTGAGTCAATCGATACTCACTGATTTTTGTCCAAGCAATCTTGCTAGGTTTGGGAGTTTGATTGCTCTTGGTATTACCGCTCAATTAGGACTCCAAGCATTCATCAATATTGGAGTCGCCCTTGGCGCGTTGCCTACAAAGGGCATAACCCTACCCTTTATTAGTTATGGTGGATCTTCTCTAATGATGAGTATTATTAATATTGGTATTTTACTGAATATCTCCAAATTATCATCAACTGAGGGTATATCCTCCCCAAATGTACTCGTATAGTGGAAAAATACCGGTTGATATCGTTGTTTCTGGCGGTGGAACAGGAGGTCATATATATCCAGCCATTTCCATTGCTGAAACACTAAAACAAATTGTTCCAGAATTACGAATTGCTTTCATTGGAAATGTAAGTGGGCCAGAAGCAAGGTTAATTCCTCAATGTGGATTTCCCTTTCACCCAATTTCGGTATCCGGTTTTCCTCGTTACTGGACATGGCAGTGGGGTCGAGTTATACTGAAATTAGCCACCAGTTTAGTTCAGACCTTCAAATTATTCCAAAAGCTAAAACCAAAAATCGTGATTGGAACTGGCGGTTATGTTTCCGGCCCCGTTCTGTTAGTTGCTCGCCTAAAGCAAATCCCCATCATTTTACAAGAACAAAATGCAATTCCTGGCTTGACCAACCGATTCATGGCCCATTTCGTAAAGGTAGCCTACTTAGGTTTACCAACTGCGCGGCCACATTTCCCTTCCATTGGAATAATAACTGGAAATCCGGTGCGGGCGGAAATAACAGATCCACCTAAAAAAAACGATAGGCTCTATCATAAATACGGTTTGTTGCCAAACCTGAAAACTATTTTTGTGATGGGAGGAAGCCAGGGAGCAACTGCTGTTAATCAGATGGTAATGGAAACGATGAAAAAAATTTCGGGTTCCAATACCTTTGATGAGTTTCAGATAATTCACCAAACTGGGCAACGAGACTATGAGATAGTGAACGACTTCTACCGAAACCAGCCACATATATCAGCTTTAGCAAAACCTTATTTTAATCAAATTGAAGAAATCTATGCGTTGGCAGATTTGCTAATCTGCCGCGCTGGAGGCTCAACATTGTCAGAAATTACTGCTTTTGGCGTGCCAGCTGTATTGGTCCCACGTCCATCACGTGACAGGCACCAATACTATAATGCAAAAGTATTATCAAATGCACAAGCGGCAATTATTCAAAAACAAAGCAAAACAGATCCCAAAGAATTCTTAGAGACAATCCGCAACCTGTTGTCAGACGATGAATTACTACTTCAAATGAAGTCTAATAGTCTTCGGATAGGTAAACCAAACGCAAGTCAAGAAATTGCCCAATCTATCCTAGGACACATTGATTATTAAACCTGAATCGACTGGAATTATATTTGTTTTCTACATCGGCATCCAAAAATCACATATTTGATAAGGCAAGAAACATACATTTTGTAGGTATTGGTGGGGCGGGCCTCTGTAGCCTCGCTGAAATTATATATAGCTACGGATTTGTCGTCACTGGATCCGACAATCAACAAAACGAATCAACCCAGCGCTTATCTAACCTTGGATTAACTATTTTTTATGGACACCGAGCTGAGCATGTCGGCTCAGCTGATGTTTTAGTGGTTTCACCAGCTGTTCCTGACGAGAATGTCGAAGTTAAACGAGCTATGAGTTGCAGAATTCCTATAATTACTGGTGCAGAAATGCTTTCCGAAATTATGCGCTATCATTATAGTATTGCTATTGCAGGGACACATGGTAAAACAACTACCACAGCAATGACTGCGTCTGTATTAGAAAAGCTTGACCCCACTGTGATTGTCGGTGGTAAGATGATCGACATTGGAAGTCATGCTCGGATTGGAAAAAGTGACATTGTAGTTTGTGAGGCAGACGAAGCCTATGGATCAATCAAGTATTTTAGACCTAACCTTACTGTTGTTACGTCTATAGATGCCGATCATTTGGACTACTACCGAGATTTAGCTGATATATCCCACACTTTTCTTGAATTCATCAATAGGGTTCCTTTTTATAGTTCGTCAGTCCTCTGCTTAGATCAAAAGAACATTCAAAAACTTCTACCACAGGTACAAAAACCGTATATGACTTATGGCTTTCACCCCGAAGCTAATATTAGAGCAGAAAATATCCAGTTTGAATCAGACCAAAGCTCATTTACAGTTTATTCGCATGACTCCGAATTGGGACAAATTCGGCTTAATATGCCTGGCTTGCATAATATATCGAATGCTCTAGCAGCTATTTCAGTTGCCTTAACTATTTCCCCATCAATCGGTAGTATTCCATTTACGCAAATCCAGCATGCATTAGCCAGTTTTGGTGGAATCCATCGTAGATTCGAGGTTTTAGGAATAGCACGAGATATCCTTGTTGTAGATGACTACGCTCATAATCCTGCAAAACTACGTGCCGTTTTTAATGCCGCTAAAACTGGTTACAAACGTAGGGTCGTAGGTATAGTGCAACCACATCGCTACCAGCGAATACATTCGCTGTACAAGGAATTTTCTTCTGCTTTTTTTGATACAGATTTGCTTTTCATCACTCCAATCTACGGTATGACGGAACACCCACTCAATGGTATTTCCAGCGAAGATCTAGCTGAAGATATTAGGAAACAGGGGCATCGCAATGTCATATATATGCCAAATTTAGAAATTGAAGAAATCGTGGGACATCTTCGGCCCAATGATATTGTCATTACTGCAGGTGCAGGAGATATTTGGAAATTCAGCCATAAGTTACTCATTTATCTGAAACATAATAATGATTAATACCGAAATTAACGTTGATTTTTCGTTAACGACCAATAAGCAAAAGCCCAAGTCGAAAATAACCGAACTAGCCATAAAAGCCTTCATGTTATCATTCATAGTATTGTCAATTAGCCGATATACGTTTAATATATTAGACTTGGAGAAAATTTCAATTACTGGCAGCCGGCATTATTCTGAAAATGAAATCCTCCATGCTTCTGGCTTAGATCTAGATCAAGATAAAATGCTGGGAATCTCGTTACCTGAGCTCACAGAAAAAATAAAAACTACGCTAAGTTACATTAAGGATGTTCAGGTTTCAAAACACAATTTCGGTCGATCAGTAGACATATCGGTTACTGAGCGTCTGCCGTACGCTGCAGTAGAAATTTGGAAACAATCTGAAAAAGAGTTCCTTCTGGTAGATATCGACGGATATGTGTTAAAATGCTCAACTAATCCCGAGAAATTACCAGATATAAGTACGACTGACAGGACGAATTTGCTTGTCTTTCGGCTGATATTAGCGAAAATGAACTCAAGTAGTAGTCTACGTGAGGGAGAGCAACTGCCTGAATACGAACAAGATGGATTTTTAGTTTGTAAACGAGTTTTGGATGAAATTAGAAAACAAATTCCTGAGTTGGTTTCTCAAATTGGAATTATCACTCTTGAGTTAAGAGCAGGTTCAAATCCGATGATGCATCTTGATGAGCACAGTTGGTCAATCACTGTTAGTTGTGAAGATTTACCTCAGATTTGGCTATCAGTGGATCTTATCCAAAATGGGTTACAAAAGGTAGCAACTCTTATTCGGTCTAATCAAATGCATAACGCAACAAACCAAATGCTTAGTGGATATTTAGACGCAAGATTCGAGAACGTGTTATATTGGGGAGAAGAGGGAAATGGCAAGTGATGATATAGTTGTTGGTTTAGATATTGGTACTAGCAAAATTGCTACTATTATTGGCAATACTTGGCAGTCCGATCCCGAAAAAATCGAGATTGTTGGTGTAGGAAAATCGCCCTCTGAAGGGCTGAGAAAAGGCGTCGTTGTCGATATTGAAAAAACTACCGCATCGATTCGAGAATCTGTGAAAGAAGCTGAAACGATGGCTGGTGTCCAAGTAGGCTCAGTCTATGCAGGCATTGCAGGTGGTCATATCATGGGACACACTTCAGAAGGTGTTGTTGCAGTGGCGGGTGAAGGCCACGAAATTACTAAATCAGATGTAGACCGAGCCATCAATACTGCGAAAGCAACAGCAACCCCAGTTGACCGTGAAGTGATTCACGTCTTACCGCAGGACTTTTCGGTTGATGAACAGGAAGGTATTAAACATCCAATTGGTATGTCAGGGATTCGTCTTCAGGCTAATGTACACATTATTACTGGCGCTGTAGCTTCAGTACAGAACCTTCTCAAGAGCGTAAACAATGCAGGCTTATCGGTTGAGGACATAGTCTTGGAGCCGATAGCATCTGCAGATTCAATTTTGTCGATAGATGAAAAATCTGTTGGGGTGACTTTGGCCGATATGGGAGGTGGTACAACAGATATTGTAATCTATCAGGAGGATGCGCTACGTCATACAAAAGTGATCTCAGTTGGTGGTGATCACGTGACCAACGACATAGCTCAAGTCTTGCGAATGACTCCTTACGATGCAGAAATACTCAAAAGAAGAAAAGGCTGTGCCTTGGCAGATTTGATCGAGTCCCACGAAAAAATTCAACCACCAACGGTGAGCGGAATGCCTGCTACAGTTAATTCAAGCGGTAGGATGCAGAGACCTCGACTTATCGACCGACAACATCTAGCCGAAATAGTTCAATGTCGAATGGAAGAAACGTTGAATATCATCCATAACGAAATTGCTTCTTTTAAAGTATCAACACCAGCTGGGTTAGTACTAACAGGTGGTACATCTCTGATTTCAGGCTTACTGGAGTTGGCCCATGAGAGACTTCCTTACCCAGTAAGAATTGGTTATCCTAAGCCCTTGAAAGGACTAAGTGCACACGTTAACAGTCCAATTTTTGCCACGGGTGTTGGGCTGGTAATGTATGGTACGCGCATGAGACAGTCTACAGAAGGAGTAAGACAATTTATGAAACCAGGGGATAATTTATTTGAACAAATTCTTCAACGAATGAAGGTGTGGTTCAGTGAATATTTTTAGTTTGAGTAACGTAAATTTGAAAGACCGAAATTAACGAATTAGGATTCGCCGAACGGTATTTCGATCAATTCCCAACATTCGAGCGGTCTGCGACTGATTTTTATTTGTGTACTCGTATACCTTCCTTACATACCAATTCTCAAAAATCTTTCGAGCATCGTTATAAGGTTGAATTGTGAGTAGATGGTTTAGCTCCCCTAAATCTCCCTCAATTTTCTTTTGTTCTGTACCTATATTCCATTTTTCACTTTCTTCCTCTGTAAGAGCGAGTTCATCTACCGAAATTGATTGACTTTCAGAAAATATCATACTCCTTTGAACAACATCCATCAGTTCTCTCACGTTTCCATTCCAATTTTTCTTCTCTAAGAATTCGATTGCTGGCCTAGAAAATTGCTGATCAAGCTGATATCGTTGACAGAAAATGTTACAGAAGTGTTGTACAAGTAGACAAATATCCCCTTCCCGTTTTCGTAGACTGGGTAAATTAATAGGCAATGCACTCAAGCGAAAATATAGATCTTGGCGAAAAAGGCCATCCGTAATTGATTGCTTTAGGTCTCGATTAGTAGCTGCGATAACTCGTACATCGATAATCCGTTCTTGATTTTCGCCGATTCGCTTGATTTTTTTTTCTTGCAGAACTCTTAGTAAACGAGGTTGCATAGCCAATGGCATTTCACCAATTTCATCCAAGAATATCGTTCCACCTTTGGCTGCTTCAAATGCACCTAAGCGTTGGTTAGTCGCACCACTAAAAGCTCCTTTTCCATGTCCAAAAAGCTCGTCTTCTATCAAGCTTTCCGGAAATGCAGCACAATTCAAGGGCAAAAAAGGACGATCCGATCTCTTACTATGATAATGTATGGCCCGTGCCACAAGTTCTTTCCCAGTACCAGTCTCTCCTGTAATTAACGTTACAGGAACTGAATCCCCATTTGAGTCTATCTTTGCAATCCGTTCAATTTGGCTAAATATCTTTCGCATAGATGGAGAAATACCGACAATAATTTGTCCCGCAGCATAGGGAAGTCCACCAATTCGATCGATAGTTTTCTTTTTTTGTATCCGGATGGTTCTTTCCAATTGAAGTCGCTCATTAATAGCTTGAATACGGAACATGAGTGCATCCAAAAAGCCACTTCCCTTTTCGATAAAATCTGTTGCTCCCCTTCGTACAGCTTCTAAAGCGTTTTCTATTTCGCTATTACCGGTTACAACCACGACCTTACAATCGGGAAACTCTTTTCTAATATAAGATAAAAAAGATAAGCCTTCTAAATTTGATTGCTTTTCCTTCATAGAAATTGTGGACTGTAATTCACCCATCTCAAATGAAAGATCAAGCAAGACAATATCTGGATCAAATTTCGTGAGTTTTGGGATAGCTTCCGCTGGGTTAACAGCAGTCTCAAATACCATTTCAAGTGACGATAACTTACGTTGGTAATGCTGCCAAAAAGCTATTTCATCTTCAACAATCAAGATTTTAGTCTTCATTTTGACTCCATTTATTATCAGATTTCAGATGGACAATCCAGCCTTTTGTATCAGCAGGCCTGTATATTTTTTTTTCTGATTTGTCACTTCTCAAATACTTAGAGGTATGCCAAAGGCAAACTCGATCACCATCTGGCAACCAATGAATATTTGTCAGTCGTAGGTTCGTACGGGCAATTTGCCACTTGGAGCGGTTCTTTAGATCATAAATCCAGACTAACCATTGTACGCCCATACAATCAGAACGCTCCATAAAAACTAACCGAAGGTCGGTAGGGGACCAAGCTGGTGCGGTATGCTTGAAAACCTTCGTATCTAGTATTCGGTTGCTGTTGGTAACATGTAGACGTTTATCTAATACTGGGTCTAACTTCATAAGGCCAGTCTGCACATGAGACAAATAGGAGCCATCAGCTGACCACACTAGGTTTTGAATTCGGCGGCTTTGCGTTGAAATCGTCTGAAGTCGATGACCTGAAGTTGTATAAATCGCAACTTCTGATCGGCCCGTGACAAAATGATGACCATCAAGACCAAAAGCAATCCGTTTTCCATCCGGAGACCAAGCTGGTGGTGCCAAATAAGAAAATGAACTCAACTGTCCATTAATCGGAATACGGGCTATAGTCTGTAAACTACTACCGTCGATGTTGACCTGATACAAAATATCTTCGTTGTCTTTCCAACGACGAAAAGCAATCTGGTTTGCAACAGGAGAACATGCTGGTGCATCTCCTTTTGCAATCTTAATAAGCTCCTTGGTTATGGAATTAATAGCCCAAATGTAGCTTTGATTGTCTTCATAGGCCTCAAAGATAATCCACTTACTGTCTAATGACCAAGATAAATTTGGGTTGTAGAAATTCCCTTTGCATTGTTTATAAAACTGACGATTCGTAGTAGAAAAAGTCCACAGTTCGTTAGCTTGCCAATATTGCCCCGAAAGATTGGTCCTGCGCAGAAAAGTAATAGACTTACCATCTGGAGACCAATTTGGCATCTCTGCTCCATTTATTAAGGAGATCGATTCAATTTGTCCACAGATATCCATATTAAATTGAATCGATTCTTCACCTGAAAAACGGCCAACAGCATTGGCCTCAACCCAACCTGATTGACCGTTGGGTAACTGAATTTGACGAAATTGTTCGCGATCTTTATTTCCTTTTGGGTCAAGATTCACATTTTCTAGGATTGGTACAACTACACCATCATTTAACTCCGCAATGATTGATGATTGTTTTTTTGTATTTGTCGGTTCCTCTGGAAATCTATAAACAGGCGACGTATCTTGTACAATGGTACCAAGGATAGCCTCGGCTCCTGATGTATTTGTCGATTTTTTTTCAAGCTTTTTGACCGCGCCAAAAGCGTAGAGGTAGCCGTCGTAGGAGGTAGCATAAAGCATATTACCCGCGATAGCTGGAGCAGAATCGATATACCCATCTGTCTGGTAACGCCAAACGACATTTTGTTCCACTGGGTCAATCGCATAAAGCTGATTATCACGACTGCCAATGTAAACTGTACCATTAGCTATTACGGGGTAACTTTGACTGAATGGAATAAGATTTTTCCATTCGTCGATCCGATAAGCTGGTTGGCTTGGCATTAAGCGTCCATTATGGCAAATGAAGTCCGTATCGTTTATTTGAACTTGTCTGTTTACTTTCCGCAATAATCTACCCGTTGCTGCCTGTAACAGGTAAATTGTATTATTATAACTACCCACATAAACTGTCCCATCTTCAACTAAAATTGGCCCATTAACCCAGTTTTGAACTTTGAATCTCCAAACTTCCTTGCCAGTTCTGAGATTTAGTGCATACACAATTCCGTCAGTGACACTAAAGAAAACGAAATCGTCCCAAACAGCAGCTGAAAAACGGATAGCACTACTTGCCCTGAATTTCCATTTAACTCCCCATGATTTAGCTAACAGTGCGTAGAAATAGTTGTCAGTTGAACCAACGTAGATAGTATCTTCGACCGCTATAGGACTCGCTTGTATCGGACCTCCCGTCTTAAATTTCCACTTCAGTTCTAATGGTGGTTTTATCTCTTTATTGTTACTTCTTCCTGATTGTTTTAAATCAAACATGAACATTGGCCAGTCTTGGGTACGGTGTACCCTAGGAGTTCCCGATGGTTGAATCGAACGTGTTTCTTGTGGGGCAGGATCTTCCGATTTACAACAAGTTAAGTTGAGCCATATAAAAAGTGCATGTAAGAGAAAAAATAACCGAGATCCCCCAGTACCAGCCATCTAATTCAAATCAAATTTGTACACGAGCAGAGACATTAGGAAACTTTGATTTGACTTTCCACATACAGCTTTTTCGGTTTTTAACGAAGTGTGGTAATTGACTAATCATTTCATTTTCTAGAACATTTGAGTAGAATTTTGATTGAATTATTTTTGGGGTTCTATGATTGCTAACCGGATAGTAGTTATTCATCAGGTACGATATACAAAAACCACAGTCAAACGACCCGAAAATCCCCCTGAATAAGAATTTCAAATGGTTGAGACTAAATAATTTTTTAGTCCTTTAATCGATCTTGGAATACAGACTGGAGCTTTTTCAGTTTTGGTGAGATAACAACCACGCAATAAGGTTGAGAGGGGTTAGAGCGATAGTAATTTTGGTGGTAGTCTTCTGCCGGATAAAATGTGGGAGCGGGAGAAATTTCAGTTATAATCGGGTCTGGCCACAAGCGAGACTCTTCGGTTTGTTTTTTTGATTGAATCGATTTTAGGCGTTGTTCCTCGTCATGATAGAAAATGACAGATCGGTATTGTGTACCAACATCGGCCCCCTGACGATTAAGCGTGGTTGGATTGTGTGTATGCCAAAAAACATCCAATAAATCAGTATAAGATATTTTCTGTTGATCGAACGTAATTTGTACAACTTCAGCATGGCCTGTGGTACCTGAACAAATATCTTTGTAAGTTGGGTTCAATACTGTACCGCCCGCATATCCTGAAACAACGCTTTCTACACCTTTTAGTTTTTGAAAAACGGCCTCTACACACCAAAAACACCCTCCCCCCAGTGTGGCGGTATCTTGATTTTCACCTTTCATTTTTTGTGCCTCTTTATTATTTAGTTGTTTTTTTTCGTATACTGCAGAGGGGGGTTCTGATTTTGCTTTTTGTTTCTCGATTATACAAGCCGAAAGAATTAAAGAAATTAGAAAAAGAAACAAGCAAGAGAAAATTCTAAATTTGCAGGATTTCATTACTTCCGACCTCACACTCCACATTACCATTCTGATGGTATCAAAATGATTTTTGTTTTTCAAGTTTTAAGGTCATCTCGTATATGATAATATGAACGCTGACTTATGAGATACAACGTACAAAACAATAAAATACACCTATTTTTTCTATTTTATCTACTATACTTCCAGTTAATCGATACTGAAGCGGTAAATTTTACGGATGTGACAGAAAAGGTGGGGATCAAATTTCGACATCAAAACGGATACTCAGAAGACCACTTTATACCAGAGACTCTCGGGGCAGGTATTGCCGTTTTCGATTATGATAACGATGGATGGATAGATCTATATTTTGTTAATAGTGGTTACATCAAGGAACCTTATAAAAATCGACCTAATTCCCTTTACAAAAATTTAGGTGACGGGACTTTTGGCAATGTAACCGATATATCGGGTGTCGGGGACACAGGATTCGGAATTGGTGTAACAGTTGGAGATTATGACAACGATGGACACCCCGATCTCTATGTAACTAATATGGGGCCTAACGTATTGTATCGTAACAATGGCGATAGTACCTTCACAGACACAACACGGTTAGCAGGTGTTGGATATGAAGGTTGCAGTACAGGCTGTGCCTTTTTTGATTTCGATCGGGATGGGGACCTTGATTTATATGTAGCTAACTATGTACCAATTGAGGAAATAAACCAAATAACCAATAAAGACGGGTATAAAAACCCTATTTTTTATCAAGGAGCTAGGGATGTATTATACCAAAACGAAGGAAATGGAACTTTTAGTGAAGTAGATAGTAGTAGATTCACGGATTCAAAAGAAAAAATGCGACTCTTCAAAGATGCTCGTGGGTTGGGAGTAGTCGCTACCGATTTTGATCGAGATTGGTGGACAGATGTCTATATTGCTAATGACAAATCAAAGAATCTTTACTTCCAGCATAATGGATTTGAGGATATTAACTTACCTATTTTCACCGAATCTGCCACTACCGTCGGTATCGGTTACGATGGTTTCGGGGAGGCTCTGGCTGGAATGGGTATAGCAGTTGGAGATTACAATAATGATTGTAATCTCGATATTTTCGTTACAAATTTTGCTTATGAATACAATAATCTATACCGATGCGATCCTGATGGAACTGGCAAATTATTCTACTTCGACGACACAACTACAGCAAGACTAGGTGATCCAAGTTTTCCGTATGTAGGTTGGGGGACAACCTTTTTCGATTATGATAACGATGGTGATTTAGATTTATTTATTGCTAACGGTCACATTATGGAAGATGCTGAGCTCAACTCCAATCAACTGACTTACGCACAGCCTGACCAGCTATTCGAGAACCAATTAATTGAGTCTGAAACCGCATATTTTGTCGATATATCCCAAAAAAGTGGGAACTACTTCTCCCAACGTCGTGTGGGACGAGGAGCTGTACACCTTGACTACGACAATGATGGCGATTTAGATCTGTTAATCTCCAACTCAGGACAAGCACCAATTTTACTTCGAAACAACGGTGGGAACCAGAGAAACTGGGTCTCAGTCACCTTAGTTGGTCAAGCAATAGGTGTTAAACTGAAAATTCAGTCTGGCGATCAAACCCAAATCCGACAGGTAGATAGTAGCGCAAGTTACTGTTCTGTTAACGATCTCCGAATCCATTTCGGGGTAGGATCAGACAAAATTATAGACCAACTCGAAATTTGGTGGGATGAAGACTGCTATCAAAAGTTAACAGATGTTGAAGCTAGACAGCACCTGGTCATATCTCGAGAGTTAACCGGGATTAAAAACTAAATAGATGATTCATCATTTTCGAAAAGAGCAGATACAAAATCTTGCGCAACGAAATCTCTCAGATCATCAAGTTGTTCACCGATACCGATCAATTTGATCGGTACACCAATTTCCTGGCGAATCGCTATTACGACTCCGCCTTTAGCTGTACCGTCAAGTTTGGTAACAGCTACTCCTGTCACTGGGACTGCTTCGTTGAAAACATTGGCTTGGATAATAGCATTCTGACCAGCTGTACCATCAACAACTAACAAGACCTCGTGTGGAGCTTTGGGAATTTCGCGTGAGATCACCCGTCCTATTTTAGCAAGTTCATCCATTAGTGGTTTCTTAGTATGTAGTCTCCCCGCAGTATCAATAATTAATACATCTACTTGGCGAGATTGAGTCGCGTGAAGTGCGTCAAAAACAACCGAAGCCGGATCAATACCTTCATCACTGCGAATCAAATCGGTGTCACTCCTTTCGCACCAAATCTGTAATTGTTCAGCCGCCGCCGCACGAAACGTATCAGCCGCTGCTACCAAAACTGATTTTCCTTCTGATTTAAATCGGTGGCACAGTTTTCCAATTGTAGTTGTCTTTCCCGCTCCGTTAACACCCAAGACCAAAATAACGTGTGGACTATCGTGAATGATCGATACAGACTGTCCGTCTTGACCTAGCATAAGCTCAATTTGTTCTTTTATTACGGCTTCCAAATCGGCGGACTCATCAATCATGCGTTCCTTAACAACATCTCGTACATTATCCATTAAGGTCATAGTAGCCTTGACCCCAACATCGGATTGAATCAGAATCTCCTCAATTTCTTCCAATAATTCTTCATCGATTTTGCGACCAATTCGCAATAACCCTTGGATTTGGGTTACTAAATTTTTTCGTGTTTTGGACAAGCCACTAGTCAGCCGCTGAAACCAGCTTTTCTTTTTGTTGATGGAATCAGCAGTAGATGAGAAATCTGAATCCTCAGAAGGAGATGGAGACACCTCCTCTGATGGTCGTCGATCTAGGGTGGAAATATCTGGTTGGTTATCTTTTGGTTTTTGTCTACGAAATAGATTTTTGAGCATTGATGTTCCAAACTAAAACACAGTTACTGTATAAGAGTAATATTCGATACTAGTTATAATCGCTCAATTTAGCTGAGACCAACTTAGAAACCCCCGCTTGCTCCATTGTTACACCGTACATCACATCCGCAGTTTCCATTGTTCTCTTGTTGTGGGTAATAATGACAAATTGGGTTTGCTTAGCATAAGCCTGAACTAAATTGGTAAACCGAAGGACATTTGACTCATCGAGGGCTGCATCAACCTCATCCATCACACAAAAAGGACTTGGCTTAATTTTGAAAATGGCAAATAAGAGTGCAACAGCAACTAATGACCTTTCACCGCCGGATAACTGAGTGATTGTTTGTGGGCGTTTCCCGGGTGGGGAGGCGATGATATCAACGCCCGATTCTAAGATATCTTCTTCATCAGTTAAACAAAGTTCAGTTTCACCACCGTTAAACAACTCAGCAAATACTATCTGGAAGTTAGTCTGGATTTGGGTAAACGTATCAAGAAAGGCTGTTTTAGAAGTTTGGTTGATTTTCTGGATAGCCTGATAGGTACTTTCCAAGGATTTTTGTAAATCTTCTCTTTGTGAAACTAAAAAGACTTCTCGTTCCTTATGTTCTTGGTAAGCAGAAATAGCCTTCATATTGACCATTCCCAGACTCTCAATCTCATTTTTGAATTGTTCAATGTGAGAAACGAGTTCAAAACGAGAAACGTCCTTTGTATCTTTATTCGTAGGAAAATCTGATTTTACTTCTTCTATTTCAACTTGATATTTGTCTTGAATGTTAGCAGAAATTGCTTTAATTTGCATCTGTAATTGTGTTTGTGTGACTTCCATCTGATGCCTAACTCGATTCTGTTTTTCATATTGCCGACGCATCTGACGGTGTAACTTTTGAGCTTCTGAGGTAGTCGCTAATAACTTGGTCTGTTCGGCCGATAGTTCTTCTACTCTTTCAACCACAGTGAATTTGTCTTGTTCTAACTGCAAAAACACCTTTTGACTACTTTCTATCTGATCAGTGATATTTAGCTTGGATGCTTCATCAGATTCGATAATCTGCTTTTGCTCGTCAATACTATTTTTTACTTGTAGTTGGTTTTGGGCAATTTGGTCCAGAGAAGATAGAATAGATTTATGCTTTTCACGCTTACTAGCCAATTTAATTTCTAATTCCTGTGAAGCTTGATCGACTTCTTTCCGTTTATTCTTTTCAGATTCAATTTGTTCGTTCATACGATCAATTTTCTTGAGCAAAAGTTGACGTTTTTTTTCAGCTTCCTGAAATTGGACTTCCAAGTCGTCTCTATCTGTCACGAATTCAGTATTTTGTGTTTGTAACCCCTGTTCCTTCAATACAACTTGGGCTAATTGCTCTGCGATTTCATTTACGCGATTTTGGGATTGTTCCAAGTCTTTCTGGTGTCCTTGGTAAGCAATCTGTAAATCTTGCCACTGGACCATTAGAGATTGACGTTTCTGTTGTAATTCTGTCGTATCATTCACTACTTGATTGCGTTTCTTATTCTTTTGCTCGATCCTTTTCGATAGATGGTCTATCTGATCCTGCAACTCTTCTAGTTCACGAGACCGACTTAGTAAACCCGAAGATTGCCGAGAATTATATCCACCCGTTACAGCCCCAGATGCATTCAAAATTTCACCATCCAATGTCACTAGGCGAGATTTGGGTCGAAAACGACGAGCTAAATTAATTGCTGTATCAATGTCTTCAACTACCAAAGTATTTCCTAAGAGCTGATCAATAGCAACCTCATACTTAGCATCACAGCCTACTAATTCATTCGCTATACCAATGATACCTGGACGTTGTAGCAAATGTTGATCATCAAAGTATCGAGGGCGTAAAATATCCAAAGGCAAAAAAGTTACTCGACCGGCTTTAGTTCGTTTAAGAAAATCTATCGCAGATCGAGCATCTTCCGCAGTGTTGGTAATGATATTCTGGATGGCATTACCTAAAGCAATTTCTATCGCCAACTCATAATCTGAGTCAGTCACTATCAACTCAGCAACCACACCACAAATCCCACTAAAAGTCGTTGGTTCAACAGTCTTAGCCTTTAGGATTGCCCGAACACCTGTGTAAAATCCCTCGTACGCGCTTTGCAAATCTTTTAGAGATTTTAATCGGGATACACTTAGACCTAACGAATCCTTGATCCCATTAATCTCGCTTTCTAGCTGACGTAGATTTTTTTGTAATGCTGCTAATTGTTCAATGACTTTAGTCTTACTCGAATCAACTTTCAATAGTTCAACTTCGGTTTCTTGGCTTTGCCTTTCAGACTTTGAAGCTTCAGTTTCAGCTACTTCTAGTGCCTGAGTCAAGGACTTTGCTTGCTCCTTAACTTGGTACAGATGTTCAGCCGAATACTCTAGCTTACTGTTCAAAGATGACAACTGGGTTTCAGCTTGAGAAATTTGAGAAGTAGTTGTAGCAAGGTCTGTTTGAGCTTGGTCGACAGAGTGTCCTGTATCTTCGATTCGTCGATCGAAATCATCGAGGACTCGCCTGCGAGCAGTCAACTTACTTTCCTCCAACTTCAAGTAGACATCTATTTCGGTCTGTTCTTGCTGGTATGATTGGCTTTGCTTTATTAAGCCGTCAAGCTGTTTCTGTAAGGAATTAATCGCTTGATTAGCTCTTTGTCTTTGTTGCTGAATATTCAGTTGTCGTTCTTTATAGAGAGCAATTTGGCGTTCAGTTTTTTCGATTTTTGTTTGGAAGTCTTGAACAATAGCTGATTCTTTTCTGATATCCTGCTCTAGTTCTACTTGACGATTTTGTGCATCCTCAACTTGTTGTTCTGTTTCTTGAATGGTTTGATTAATTTGAGAAGAAGCAGTCAATATTTGATCTAAATTAGATTGTGTCTCCGATAATTCTTGGATGAATTGATTATATTCTCGAAAACTGAGGTCAAGCTCCAAGTCCCGAAGTTGCGCTTGCAAATGTTGATAACGTTCAGCTTGGCTAGCCTGTTCCTTAAGATCAGTAGTTTCTCGCTCGATTTCGTGGATAATATCATTGATCCGAACTATATTATCCTCAGTTGCTTCTAATTTTTTGATAGCTTCTTTCTTTCGTTGCTTATATTTCGTGATACCAGCAACCTCATCAAAAAGGAATCGACGTTCTTCTGGTCGTGTGTTCAGAATTTGGTCAATTTTACTTTGCTCCATAACTGAGTAAGCACTAACTCCTACTCCAGTATCCATAAAAAGTTCAGTTATATCTTTTAGCCGACACGGTGTTTGATTGATAAAATAACGACTATTTCCGTCTTTAGACAGTTGGCGAGTTATCTCTACTTCCGGGGATTCGAGGGCTAATTTGCCCTCACTATTGGTAAAACGCAAAGAGACTTCAGCCTTTTCGGCAGGTTGCAGATTTGAACCACCATTAAATAAAACACTCATCATGGTGGGACAACGTAAGGAACGTGCTCGTTGTTCACCCAAAACCCATCGTATTGCATCAGAGACGTTACTTTTTCCACACCCGTTCGG
>MDTE01123364.1_pt1 | contig 16733 bp, 15 predicted proteins | sample 811231 | NCBI WGS metagenome assembly MDTE01 (sample SAMN05326651, study PRJNA326480) | marine metagenome | isolation source: seawater | place: Indian Ocean: Red Sea | collected 2010
ATATAGCAGATGGTGAAAATCCTCGAGATTTTTACAAGATGCTTAAATTCTAAAAATTCAATAAAACTACATTCTAATTTAATTTTACTATTTATAATATATAATGTATCGATTTGATACATTATGTCACATTTCAGCTGTAACATTTTGTTATAATATTTCTTTTTCCCACTACGTATCTAAATATTTTTTCATTTTTGGCATAGGTATTGCATAATAGAGTTAGTTAAACGTATTAATTAACTTAAATGAGGATAGAAAAATGAAATTTACACTTAAAAAAATATTCAAAACACTAAAGAGCACAAGTGGGCAGTCACTTGCTGAGTTTGCTACTTCGACTGCATTAATGGCAACTCTAGCAGCTACTGCTTCTCCTAAATTATCTGAACTAACTGAAAATACAAAAGCTGAAAAATCCGTTTCAGAGATTGATAAAATTTTAACACAGGCACGGAACTTTTACCAAACAACTGCTCAAGAAGAAGGTCGTGGTCGTTTTCCTGGGCAAGACAAATATGACAAACCTGTTGGTGGATATGGTGACGCTTGGTCAGCAGAGGTTGAAACTTCAGTATGGGCGGCTCTAGATCCATACAGTGAAAACCCTTTTGATAGATGGGATCACCCTGAAGGTGCCAAATGGCGCTCAGTTTTCGGTATTAATAATAGTGATGCTCCTCAGAGACATGGTGGTGTAGTTCAAGATGATGATGTAAATATGAACTGTCAAACCTGCCCATCAATGATGCCAGGTCATGACGAGTGGTTATCATTATTTGGATATAATACAATCAAAAGCCAATATCAAGATGGGCATTTTATTTATGTTGTTCTTCCAGGTGGAGGTACAGGTGAAGATGCATTCCCACCATTATTAATTGTAGCTGATGCAGAAAACCCAAGTCACTTTAATAACTTTTTAGAGCCGTAAAAGTTTCTATCCACAGTCTTGATTAAAAGACTCTCTTAAAAAAACCCTAGTATTTTTGCTAGGGTTTTTTTTAAACTGCATCATTATCAAAAAGTGACACTGGATGTAACTATTTGATACAAGATATAATTACCTATTTTTTTTATAAAAAATTTTACGACGGTAAAAGTTCAAATTTTAAAAAAATAAAAAATTATGGCATAGGTATTGCCTTATTGTTTCTGTTACGTTATACGAAAAATAAATGAAAATTTGTTTCGAAACAAAAAACCGAGAGGAAAATAATGAAACATACACTAAAAACAATCATTAGAAGCATCAAGAGTATTAATGGTAATTCATTAGCTGAATTTGCTACTACTACTGCTCTAATGGCTACACTAGCTGCTACAGCAGCTCCTAAGCTTTCTGAAATGGCTGAAAACACTAAAGGTGAAAAGGCTATGAATGAAATAGATAAGATCTTAACACAGGCACGTAACTTTTATCAAGATACTGCTGATAACGAAGGTCGTGGTCGTTTTCCTGGCCAGGATAAATTCGATATGGCTGTTGGTGGATATGCAACAGAGAGCGCTGCAATGGCAGGTGTTGGTAATTTTACAGATTGGAAAAGTACAGAAGGTTCTAATTGGCGTTCAGTTTTCGGCGTAGATAATGCTGATAACCCACAAGCTACTGATGGTACCGTCACAAATGACTTAGATGAAACATGTGGAACATGTCCATCAAATAAAGCTGGCCACGAAGAATGGATCGACCTTTTTGGTGGAAACACACTTTCATCTCCTTTCCAAGATGGACACTATATCTATGTAGTAGTTCCTGGAAGTGGATCTGGAACAGATGTTGTTCCTCCAGTTCTTTATGTAGCTGATGCAGAAAATCCAAGTGATTTTAATAACCTACTTGCTCCTTAAGAGCTATCAAGTTGGTTAAGTAACTAAGATTTAATAGTCACTTTAAAAAGCTCCGATTGGTTGATCCAATCGGAGCTTTTTTGCATTTAGATGACTCTATTTCTTTAATGTATCATTTTGTTACTTTGTATCTTTAAGGTACAAACTGTATCATAAACGATCATATAGCTATTTAATAAAAACAAAAAAACTTGAAATCCTAATTCAATGATATACCGACGAGGAATATACTTTTTTAAACACATAATTGATTAATAAATAAAAAATATACTTTTCAGAAGGAGTTTTGGCACAGGAATTGCTCTATAAAATTAAAGAAATCCAAACTAAGATAAAGGATAGAAGAATGAAAAACTTTTTTAAATACATAAAAAATAATACAGGAAACTCTCTTGCAGAGTTTGCAGTAACAACTGCGATGATGGCTACTCTAGCTACTACAGCTGCACCAAAATTTTCTGGTGTCGGTGAAGGCGCAAAAGAGAAAAAGACATTAGCCGATATTGATAAAATCATAAAATCAGCGAACAACTTCTATAATGCGAAAGTTACAGAAGATGGTCGTGGACGTTTTCCAGGACAAGAGAAATATAATCTGTCGGTACCTGATGGATCTGGCTATTCTGATGAAGCTACATTATTAGCAGCTATCAAAGGTGATAACGCGACTTTCACAAATTTCGAAAGTTCTGAAGCTCAAAAATGGGCATCTATTTTTGGTACGACCAATAGTGAAGCACCTATGCCTTCTACTGCAAGTGTAAACATAGCTGAAGATGATAATGGTGATGGCAGCTTTGACGAATATGTAGGAGCTGAAGAATTCCTAAACGAATTTGGTGGAAACGCTATTAAAAGTCCTTTCCAGGATGGTCACTACATCTACACTGTAATACCAGGTTCTGGTTCAGGAACAAGTTCAGTCTCTCCAATCCTCTATATAGCGGATCTTGAGAGCCCAAATAACTTTCATAAAAAATTACAACCATAATTTAAACCGTAATAAATCAGTAACTTTGAAATACACCACATCCAAAGGCAAAACTAATAAGGAGTTCAACATGAAGAACAATAAAGGATTTACATTAATAGAATTGATAATGGTAACCATTATCTTAGGAATCCTAGCAGCAGTCGCTATTCCACGTTATCTCACAACAGTTTCTTCCGCAGAAGAAGCTGCAGAAGATGCTGTTATCTCTAGCATTCGTGCTGGTCTAGAAAACTATGCTACTGAGCAATTAATGAGTGGCGGACGTCGTACATGGCCAGATAATCCATTTACTGCATTAGATACAAAACCATCTGGTTATACAACTGATGCAACTACAGCTGATGCTGATGGCGAATGGACATTTAATACAACAACAAACAATATTACTCACCAACGTAATGACAACACGCGTCATCATTGGGACTATTCAAAAGGTACTCAAACTGGTGATAATGCTGCTGTTGGTACACTCGGAGCAAGAGAATCTGGCGCTGGCGATTAATCCAGCTAAATTTCCTGGTCTTTACTAGATATTATTTTTAGGCCATGATATAAAAACTACTAAAAAGGCTCCGGTTTTTAATCGGAGCCTTTTTAAATTTTGAACGATATTCTAACATATATTTAAAATGAAATATAATACTCAACTAAAAGATAATAATGGATTTACAATGATGGAGTTTGTTGTTACTTTAACAATCCTAGGGATCCTGATGAGCGTAGCAGTGCCTTCGTACCATAATGTTAGAGAACGAGTCATTGAAAGAAATAACATAACAAATATGAATGTTATCCGAGAAACTTTTTTTCATTATTTTTATCAAACACACATGCGAGGGAACCCTCACTTCCCTTTAACGCCAAATAATGAAGATAAATTAATGAATATTGAATGGTCAGATATTCCTATCGATTCTTCCTACTCTCCTCTAGCGCCAAAACATCTTTTCTCCGATGGAAAAGTACCCTTAAACAGTAACCATAATCCATTTGCATATGAGACATGGCAAGATACTCTTCAGGTTACAGGAGAAATTGTATATTATATTAAAATATCAGATATCGACGAAGATAGCCCTTCTTACGAAAAATCCTTTACCCATTCCATTTAATCTTGTATTCTTTCGGTCGTATACAGTCTCCCGACCATGATTGAAAAACTAAAAAAATTAATAAAAGTAGCATCCCCGGGTTTTACGCTCACTGAGCTAATTATTATCATTATCCTTATTGGTATTTTTGCAACTATCGCAATGATGCGAACTCGCGATGGAGTATCAACTATTCAGCAACAGATAGCTATTGATCAAATTACAAGTGATATAGATCTAGTTAGATCAATGGCATTTGCTAAGCATGATACTATTACTATCGTCTTTTCAGCAAATAATAACCAATACTCTATTCTTTTGGGCCCTGATGAAGCACGAACTTTAATTTCAGACTTCCCCAATAGTAATAATGGAGTTATATCATTTAATAATGCAACATTCAGAAATGTAAATATATCTAATACTAATTTTAGTGGTTCTTCTGAATTACAGTTCTTACCACTTGGTGAACCTAAATCCGGTGGAATAATCGTATTAAACTCAAAAACGATTACTATTGAAGATATAACTGGAAAATGGAGTGTCAATTAATGAAGATTTATAAACGTTCTAACCCTGGTTTCACTCTAGTAGAAATTATGGTCGTTATCATTCTTCTTAGCCTATCCTTCATGGTCTTTTTACAAGCATTAAATACAGGTAAATCAGTACGTGTTAATTCAGAAATCCGTACTATACAAGCGGTCTTGTTAAATAGCTTACAACAAGAAATTCGAGCACGAAAATATGATGAGAATAATACTTTACCATGGTCACAATCTTTAGGGCCTGCGGCGAATGAAACAACAGTAACTGATTTTGATGATATAGATGATTTCCATCAATATACAATATCATCTTTTTCAAGCTACCCTGCTTTTAGCTGTTCTGTTGCTGTAAATTATGTTGATGCATCAAACGGATTCCATAGTCCACAATCGAACCCAACAAACTATAAAAGTGTTATGGTAAAAATATCTCATAAAACGCAACCAGCCTTAACAGATACAATGATTATTAGTTCTGGTTTTTAAGATGTTTAAAAAAGTTCAAAAAGGGTTTACGCTGATTGAGATGATTGTTGTGATTCTAGCTATTGGAATTATCGGGTCACTTACAGCAACCATGCTATTCCAAGGCGCAGAAATTTTTGTTGAAGAAACCAACCGCCAAGGTTTTGTAAGCACAAATCGTTCTGCCTTTTGGAAAGTGATGAGAGAGACACATGGGCAAAATTCCCCAACAGATTTTACTTTATCAGATCAAAATAGTCTCTATTTAAAAAATGCGAATGGCGTATTAAAAGAATATCAAACAGTCGCACCCAACACATTTAATTTCAAATTAGGCACAGGTAATTATCAATCGATGTCTAACTCATTTAATTATAATCTATCATCAGGGTTTCAATTTTATAATTCAAATTTTTCTTTAATAACAATTTCTAGTGGAGGACTTTCTCAAACCGAAGCAAAAACAGTACATCTTGCTAAAATAGCTCTTACATTTATAGATGATAAAGATACATTGGCTCTCTCTTCATATATTTATCCAGAAAATTTTAGATTTGGGACTAAAATGAGTTTTCATGATTAAGATAATGTATAAAGTAATAAATCGTAATAATGAAAGTGGGATTATTTTAATTGCATCTACAATGGGTGTCTTTATCCTATTAAGTATTTTCGCTTTTTATTTAGCGCGATTTGCTGTAACAGAATCAATGACTGGAGGATACCATACTCTAGATATTAAGACTCGTAATCTAGCACTAACTGGTTTAGAGCATGGAATTCAATCTTATAAATCTTCTCGTACCTTCTCAGAAATCAATGGCAGTTTTAATAATGGAAATTATAACGTGAAATTTGATAATATAAATAATGAGTCTGGGTCTTCCCTACCCTATACAAATTATGTTATGATCAAAAGTACTGCTACAATAAATGATGTTGAGCGAAATCTTAGAGCTATTATATCTACTATGCCTGAAGCATTCTGTTTTTCATACTATGGCAATAACGCAAATAATCAAACTTTTTCAGAGCCAAATGGATCTATTAGCGGTGATTTATTTTATAATGGAAATATTCAAGCAAATAGCGGTACTAGTAATGGGAATAACTATTCTGGTACAGGCTCAGGAGGTACATTGCTCTCTTCCCCTCCTCCTTTCCCTCAATTAGATGAAACATTATATAACAACCTAATCTCTAGCGCTAGCACTACTTCTGGAGACTATAATAATAGAAGTCTTGAATTTAATAATAATGACTATATAAGTATCGCTAATAGTAGTGATATTAATCGAGGTATTCACGCTGAGAGAACAATCGAAGCATGGTTTAATACATACAATAAAGATTCCGGAACAAAACAATTAATATTTGAAGTTGGTGGCGGTACTCGGGGTCTAAATATTTATATCCAAAGCGGAGCTCTATATATTGGAGGATGGAACAGAAGATCAAATGAAAGTAATTGGAATCCTGGGACATGGTTAAGTACTTCGAATATTAATAATAACCAATGGCACCATGTCGCCTTAGTCTTAAATGGTGGACCATCAAAATCTTCCAATGCATTAAAATTATATTTAGATGGCTCATTTATTTCTAGTGGCCAAGGCTCTCAATTATGGCAACATAATCCTGCAAATATTGGTCGAACCCTTAATGGCTCTCGCTACCATGATAATAGTGCATCAAACGGCTTTACTTTCAATGGCAAAATCGATGAAGTGCGTATATGGAATATCGAACGTAGCGCCAATCAGATCGCAACTAAAAAAGATACGGTCCTTAATGGCAATGAAAGTGGCTTAACTGCATACTATAATTTTCAAGAAAATACTGGTACAACTGCAAATGATTCTCAAACACAATCTAATAATGATGGATCTATCTCTGGGGCATCTTGGGCCAGTGGACCCATCTTATCAAAAATGAATGCTTCATCCCTTGCGAATTCAACAATAAATCTTTCTAGCTTTCCAGATAATAAACTTTTAGTGAATGATAACTTAACTATCTCTAATTGTACAATTAATGGGCCTGGTTATATAGTTGCCAATGGGAATATTACCATAGAATCTAATTCTAATGTAAATGGTAATATATTTATTATATCAAATGGAGCTCTAACTATTAATAACTCTAATATCGGGACAGGGCTTAATGCAGCAGTTGTACTCTATTCAAAAAATAATGCAACTTATAATAGTTCAACTATATATGGGTGTATCATTGCAAAAGGAAGTGTTCTAGAAATAGATAATGTAACTCTAAGAGGAGCAATCTTAAATCATGGACAATCATTTTCCTTGGATGGGAATACTAATATTGTCGGATCAATTGTATCTAAATATTCTATGGATTTTCAAGGTAATTCTGTAACAGTTACAAAAGGAAGTTTGCCTCTTTTTACTGGATATAATATTGGCCTAGATCCAATAGTTGTACCCGGCTCATATTTAGAATATTAATTTCTAACGGGAAGATGGTTATCTTTCTCTCTAATTTTCATTAAATTAATCGACCAATGAATGGGTGAACTACACCCTTTTTTGGCTAAATCTTATTAAAATAGCATTTTGCTTCAATGAACTCAGAGGTTTCAATATGGTAAACCCAATGATTATTATCCTATCGATTGGGGTAATTTCTGCTGTGTTTGGCTTGTTAATGATTTTTTCTCCTGACTTAATTTTAAAGGTAGAAAGACAAGCAAACCGTTTGTTTATGACTGACACAGCCTTTCTTAAAAATAGAATTCCTATTGGGATTATAATGCTGTTTGTATCAGTATTTTTATTATATACCTACACAACAGAACCAGCTCTTGTGATATTAGTGACTGGAATTATTGCTGCAATCTTTGGATTATTACTCATTTTTTCTCCAAATACAATCTTAACAGTGGAACGAAGAGCTAATAAACTTTATATGACAGATGCGTTTTTTTTAAGAAATAGATATCTCATAGGGTTTATTCTTATTATATCATCTATTTACATGATTTACACTTACCTTACATTTGCATAATTAGATTAAAATGAATAGGAGAATTTTGGTTGAATCTATTTGATGCCCTAGGATTAAAAGCAGATCCATTCTCAACATCACCAAATGTTGAGTTGTTCTACCCTGCTGTTCAACATCGTCAATGCATCGAAGGGTTAGAGCTTGCTATTCGAATGAGAAGAGGACTTTCCGTTGTTCGTGGTGGGATTGGTGTTGGTAAAACCACAATCAGTAGGAAGTTAATCCAAAATTTTAAGGCCGAATCAGATGACTTTGATTTTTACTTAATTTTAGATCCAAAATTCGAATCTGAACTTATCTTACTACAACATATTATTAAATTATTTGGTGTTAGTAATACAGGAGAATCCGTACAAGAGTGTCGCAATATTATTGAAAATTATCTTCTAAAAATTGGAGTTGAACAAGGAAAAATTCTTGTCCTAATTATCGATGAAGGACAAAACCTACCAGGAGAGATGCTAGATGTTTTTAGGACACTACTCAATTTTGAGACTGATGATTTTAAACTACTTCAATTGATTATTTTTGGACAACCAGAAATGGGTAATATGATCCATAATTATCCAAATTTTGAAGATCGTATTTCATTTGATTTTGAAATTGGACCACTAACTATTGAAGATGTAAAAGGGATGATTGACCATCGAATTGAAATTTCAGGTGGAAAAGCTGGTAGTTGGTTTACTAATGAAGCCATTTTAAAAATACATAAAAATACACAAGGTTACCCTCGTAAAGTCACTCAAATTTGCCATCAATTATTATTAACAATGATGAGTGAAAATAAAACTGAAATTAATGAAGAGATGGTAAAACGAGTTATCTCTGGTAAAATTGATACAGGAGGCCTTCTTAAACAAAAGAAAAAAAATTATAATGAGATTGCTGTCAATAAATTACTAGATGTTCTTAGAAAGGATGATCCTAATGAGACACCAGAACAAATTAAAGAGCAGGATGATTCTATCGATGTTGATGATGATTGGATTGGAGGTAGTAACAAATCTGAAGATATTGGTGAACCCTTAGATGAAATAAAAAATCCAGAGCTAGATGTCACTGAACAAAATGATGATAATGAAATAATTCAATCACCAAGTGTAGATTCTGAGATTCAACAACAAGTTCAAATTGAGCCAGATTCAACATCAATTGACGTCTTACCTCTACCTGGGAAATATCCTACCTATATTTCTCCTAAAAAATTAGCTTTGGATAAAACCATTATTGGTATTGGCGTTGATCGAGGAAGAATTGTATCCGTTGTAATTGAAGAATCCAAAGGTATAAAAACTTTAGTAAGCAATAATGTTTATTCAAACAAAAACAGAAACTTAGACCCTTCAAATAACTCATCAGAGTTTACCAATGCATGCCAAGAAGCATTTGGTAATCTTGAAACTAATCTTACAAAAGAATTAAAAGCATATAAATCATCATTAAAAAAATTAAAAAACAGAGATACCATTGCCTTTAATATGAATGATGATCATATGCTTATGAAAATGATTGAAGTCCCTAAAGAAAATCTGAAAGAAAAACATAAAATTATTGAATGGGCAATAAAAAAAGAATTACCATTCCCTGCAGAAAACCTAATTTTCAATAGTATTAAAGGCTACAATAACTATTTTAATGTAGGAATAGCTGACAACTCTAATTTGATTGAGAAAAATTCAATTTTAGATCAATTAAACTGGGGTGTCCGTTGGTGGAGCCCAACATCACAATCTGTTTTTAATGCGTTTCTATGGAACTATCCTGAATATAATCAAAAAACAATTCTCCTCTTCCATATTGGTGAACACCGAAGTTTTATTATTGGTTGTAGACAAGGTACTATGAGAACTATTGAACATTTACATATTGGACTTCAAAGCCTTACTGATGCATTACGTGATCAAGGAAGGTCAACAGAAGACTGGTATAAACGGGAATCTTTTCAGGTCCCAGAACCTTTTTTAAGAGCAATGGGAATTACAGTTAAACCCGGAGAAAATGATGGCATATTTCAACCTGTCTTCGATACATGGAGGCAGGAAATTGATAGAACAATTAATGGACTTAGAAGATATTTTGATATTCCAGAAGATACGCATATTCTTATCAGTGGTTCCGCTGGGGAGATTCAATATATCGAGCAATATATTGAAGGCATTCTTGGGTTAAAAACTCAAATTCTAAACCCTATTAGAAATATTGCAATTGCACCAAATGAAAGTGAACGAGAATCAATATCATTTAATCCAACCCTATTAACAGCAGCTATTGGGTCAGCATTAAATCTTTCTAACTCTGTGAGTGTACTTCCTGAAAAACTGAAACAAAATGAAATCTTTAGATTTGTAAACCGTATCAGTATACCTATCGCAGCATCACTACTAGCTATACTTTTAGGATTTACAGGCATAACACGGGCTGATTATAATTCTTTAAAAAATGAAATAGATCCTTTAAGAAATGAAACAAATGCTCTTTCGTATATCGAGGAAGATCACTCTGTGCTTTCTAATAATCGTGATAATGTTAGAGATCAATTAGAAATTTTAAATTATGATACTGAGTTTTTTAATCGTGTTCTTGCTATTACAAGATTTCTAAGTCACCATACACCAAAAGAAATAAAACTTGAGAAACTTAACTTCCAGCAAGGTTGGGAAGTTAAAAAATATCAAATGAGAGGTCGGGCAAAAATTGAAGTGATCGAAATGGAAGATGAAGATAAACGTGTACTACTTCTAAGAGGAGATGTAAAAGCAAATCCTGCACTAAAAGAAAGATATTTTAATAATTATTTAATGACTTTAGAAGACTCAGGCTTATTTCAAATGGTAGAAATAGTATTCCAGAATACACAATCAAATTTTGAGAATACGCGGCTACAATTTGAAATTAAGTGTATTATCTAATGAAACAATTATTAAAAAATCAGAGAAATATTTCAATAATACTTTTTTTAAGTGTCATTATTAGTATGGTTCTGTGGTATTATGGATTTCATCAAAATCTATCATATGATTATAATATTATAAAGAAATCAAAAAATAATCTCACTTCTAAAAGAGATAAATATAAACGGATGAAAAATGAAATTTCTTCAATCCAGGAAGAATGGGATTTTCTAAATGAGGAGTTTGAAACTGTTATTAAGCGTGTACCTAATAAAACAAATTTTGATAATGTTTCTAACAGTCTTTATAATTTGATAAAAAATAGTGGATTATCCATAATTAATTATTCACCATCTAGACTGGCCATTGATAAAAAAACAATTATTCTGCCCGATGGCAATGATCAGATAATTATTGAAAAAATTCCAATTGATATCGAAGTACGAGGTTCTTATGTAAGTTTTGGCCAATGTTTAGAATCTATGGCAGAAAGCCGATACAGACTCACGGCTTCTCATATCGAAATTCTTAAGAAAAGTAAAGAACCTGAACAAGCGATAAAATTCATCGCCTATGCATATTTCCAATCATATGCATCTAAAACCTCATCTATGGCTCAAAAACCAACGAAAAAACAAAAAGTTAAAGAAAAAATAACTCCAAAGAAGAAACCACAAACACAAAGTAAAATATCTAATCCAAATTCTCAATCAAATGTATACCATGAGATAGTAATCCGTGATTCAAAAATTTGTAAAAATATTTCAAATAATAAGCCCTATGATTCTGGAACAAAATTTTCAACTGATATTGGGCGAGTGTATTGCCACTCCCTTTTAGATAATAATGACGAAAAATCAAATGCAATCTATCATAATTGGTATATGAATGGACAGCTAAAAGCAAAGGTTCGTATACGTATAAAATCAGGAAAAAATATTCCTGCGATTTCTTATAGAGATATTAAAAATTCCGATGCTGGGGAGTGGAAAGTAGAAATTATAGATAGTGATAAAAAGATTTTAGAAACAATAATTTTTGAGTTAGTTTAGCACCGCTTTTGTTATGACTCCGAGACTAAAAATTCTATCAATTGGATTGATTTTATCGATCTTCTACGCAATTAACGATTATATTGCGAGAAATGATGCAAAACCAGATCGAAAAGTTACTAAGGAAGTAAAAAAGCGCCCTAAAACTGCAAGAATTAGTCAAGAAAGAATTCGAAGAATTAAAGAGCAAAGTGCACAAATGGCCGAACAAACAAAACGAAAAGATGAAATTATACCAGTTGCAGACTTCAATCCGATTCCGGATGAAGTCCTAGCACTAGAAGGTTGGGCCAGAGATCCATTTATCGAAATGAAAGATATACCTGTTGAAATACAACCAGAAATAAAAACAGAAGTTGCTCAAGAAAGAGCATTCTCAAATATCGATCAATTAAAGATAACTTCTATAGCAAAATTAGGAGCAAAGACATTTGTGATCATAAATGGTCAAAGATTTCAAGAAGGAGATTTAATTAATAATATGTTGATTGAATCAATTGAAAGTCAGAAAATTACGTTCCGTATGGGCAAAACAAGGATAGTAAAAGACGTTGGTTCATAAAATAAATATAATCATACTATTATCATTACTGATAATTCCCTCGCTACAAGGCCAAGGTAGTTCAGATTATTTCCCATTAAATAAAAGTGGTGAAAAATATGATCTGAATGAAAAAATGTCTATTAACATGAAGGACTCCGATATTAAAAATGTCTTAATGCTAATCGGTGAACTTACAGGGCTAAATATCGTCATTAGTCCTGCTGTAAAAGATACTATCACTGCTACATTAGAAAATGTATCAGTTAAAGCCGCCCTTGATGCAATCTTAAAGCCTAATGGTTACAGCTATTTTGTCCAAGAGAATATTATTATTGTAAAAACTAGTGAAAACCAAATGGTAGGTGAACTTGAGACTATTGTAGTAAAACTAAAATATATCAAAGCTGAAGATTTAGCATCGCCTATGGAAGCGATCATGTCAGACCGCGGAAAAATGCAACCATTTACTCCTTTAGTAACATCTCAGACAACGCAAGGGGCATCCAATATAATTGTAGTCTCAGATGTCCAAGAAAATATACCAACTATTCTAAAAATGCTTGGGCAATTAGACGTTCCTATCCCAAATATTAATATTGCTGTAAGATTTATTGAAACAAATCTTGATACAAACAGAGGTAATGGAATTGACTGGTCTAGTTCACCAGTACAAATTGGTGGGGCGGGTGATGAAACAGATCTTACCATTCCAATCAATTTAAGTAATATTACTATTGCAACATTAAGTCCAGCACAGCTTGCATCTGCTTTAAATATTATGCAAGCCAAAGGGCAATCAAAATTACTCTCAAGCCCCCAAGTAACAACACTTGATAATCATGAAGCAGAAACAGAAGTTGTTACAACAGTATATATTGAAGGAAATGTAAACTCTTCAAACAATCAATATCGGCAAAACACTCAATCAAATCAAAATATTAATCCTTATGCAAATATCTATACAAATCAAATCCAAGAGAAAGATATTGGTATAAAACTAAAAGTCACTCCAAGAATTAATGAAGCATCAAAAATTACACTCTTAGTTGATGCCAATGTAGAAGCTCTGTTATCTGCTGCTGAAATCCAAACAGATAAACCTCGCTCTACAAAGCGGACAGTAAAAACACAGGTTACTGTTAACGATGGAGATACGGTAATTATCGGAGGTTTAATCGCAGAAAACGCGTTAGAAAATAAAAAGTTCGTCCCCATTTTAAGTGCTATCCCATTAATAGGCCGAATGTTCCAATCTATTTCAATTGAAAAAGAGCAGAGAGAACTTTTGATTTTTATTACACCAAATGTCATTGGATAATATCTCAAAATGAATAAGCATCTACCATACCTACTAATTGCATTTGGAGTAGCTTTTGTTGTTTGTATCCTATCATTTTTTGATATCTATGATAATTTTGAAAATAATCTATTAGATATACGATTTCGAAGCCGTGGACTGGTTGAAGTCCGTAAAGACATTGCCACAGTTGATATTGACACCGATGCTTTAGCTACTATTGGGAAATGGAGTCCATGGAGTCGCGAGAAGCATCTTCCAGTTATCAAAGCTGCTGCAGAACATGGAATGGATGCATTCCTTTTTGATTTTTATTTTATTGAAGATAGCGAACGAGAACTGAATCTTAAAGATCTAAACTTTGATCTTGATACCACTGCGCAATTAATTAAAAATAAGTTCCCAGATCCAGATAACGACCTAGCTCTAGCCGCTGAAGAAGCAGGTAATATTATTTTTGCCCAAAGCTTTAAACCCAAAACTAAAGCACAAGCTTCTGACTCCATCAAACTAAGAACAGAGGTAATGGAACGCAGACTCTCACTCTTAAAAAATAAAAACTATTTCAGACCCATCCCTAAAGATGATCGAGAAAAATTCTCAACCTTATTTAGCGCATATGATATTGAAGCCCCTGTGGATATTTTAATTGAAAAATCTGATGGTGTATACTTCTTCCAATCTGCCCCAGACCCAGATGGATTGCAACGTCGATTCCCATTGATTATGGTTTATGGTAATAGACTATTCCCTTCAGCATCTTTAGCTATGGCGCTGAAACACTACAATGTTGATTTCAAAGATGTCATTATTGAACCAGGAAAATTTCTAAAATTTAATATTGATCCTGAAACTGATGATTTTCAACGTTCTGAAATAAGTATACCGATCAATAAAAAAGGTCAAATGGTGGTTAATTGGGCAGGTCCATGGAAAGATAAAGAGACTGGGAAATTTGATATGATGCATTATCCCTATAGAGTCATCAAGGAATTCCAAGAAATAGAATTTCTAAACTATGTTATGTCAGAATATAAAAATCTCGCAAATCAGTCATTTGGAGGAGATATAAAAAAGGCTCTCAGGCCAGCTATTGGATCAATCAAAGCAAGTAAAAGTGAAATTATGGGTATTGCAAAAAAACTATTACCTATGAGCATGGCAGAAAAATGGATTATGGAAAATCCAAATGGTACTGTAAATGAATTCAAAAAGCTTCCTCCCTTCATGTTCGATGAGATTAAAAATAATAATATGATTGCAAATACATTTCTGGATTCAAATAAATTAGAAGAACCAAGTTTAGATTATCTAATTTCTAACAAATTAGTTAAAGTTGATTTTGGGATCAAAGACTACCAATTCACATCTTTTAAAAATCTTCAACTTGATATAGCTGAAGCAATTCGCAACACAGTAGATAAAGAGCAAAAGAAAATCCTAAAAAAAGCAAATGCTAATCTGGGGCTTCTTGAACGCAATTTCCTTATTATTTCTAATTTGAATCGAAATAATATGATCGATGAGCAACGACCATTATATTTCCATTTTGACCCTAGAAAAAAACGATTAGCTGTTGGGACAGATGAAAATAAGCGCTCTATTGTGCCATTTGAATTCACAGGAAAAAAATTATACTATGGGTTAACTGCAGCTGGGACATCTGACTTAAACCCAATGCCTTTTGATTCTCGCTATCCCATGGTTGGACTTCATGCTAACGCCTTAAATACAATTCTTGATAACAGGATTATTCATGAAATCTCAAAATTCAATGTAATGCTACTCATATTAGGATTAGGTTTTATTTTAGCTTTCGGGATACCTGCCCTAAATCCTGCAATGGGTGGTATCGCTACATTTTCAGTACTAGCTGGATATACCTGGATTGCTTTTTGGTTATTTGAAAACCAATTCATTTGGATCGATATGGTTGGCCCCTTATCCACAATGAGCATTGGATATCTTGGCATAACGATCTACAATTATATTCAAGAAGAAAAAAATAAACAATTTTTAAAAGAATCTTTTGGGACCTATGTCTCACCAGAATTAATTGATCAAATGTATGAAAGTGGTGAAGAACCATCACTTGGTGGTGAAGAAGGATATCATACTGCATTTTTTACGGACATTCAAAGTTTTTCAGCTTTTTCAGAAAAACTCTCTGCAACTGATCTTGTTATGCTATTAAATCAATATTTAACAGATATGACCGATGTTTTGTTGGAAAATAAAGGTACCCTAGATAAATATATTGGTGATGCAATTGTGGCATTTTATGGCGCTCCTATTGAAGTTGATGATCATGAACTTTGGGCCTGTAAAACCGCCATTAAAATGCAAGAAAATCTCGATGTACTCAGACAAGGATGGCAAGCTGAGGGAGACCGATGGCCAGAAATTGTACATTACATGCAAAATAGAATAGGTATTAACACAGGGCCAATGGTTACAGGAAATATGGGGTCCGAATCTAGAATGAATTATACGATGATGGGTGACACTGTCAATCTTGCAGCTCGATTAGAAGCATCTGCAAAACAATATGGTGTATATATCCAAATTGCAGATACAACTTACCAAGCAGTAAAAGATAAAATAGTTGTACGAGATTTAGACTATGTGCGTGTTGTTGGGAAAGAAGATCCTGTACAAGTTTGGGAACTGATATCAGAAGTTGGACAAGAACCTGGTAATTATATAGAAATCCTAAAATCTTATCACGAAGCATTAGACTTGTATAAAAATCAGCAATGGGATAAAGCAATCGAAGCTTTCAAAGCATCTGATGAACTTGAAGATATGTTCCCAGGAAGAAAAACTAACCCTAGTAGAATTTATATAGCAAGATGCGAACATTTTAAGTCTAATAATCCTGGGGATGACTGGGATGGTGTTTGGAATCTGACGAGTAAATAACCGATATAACCGGATGAAGAGACAATACCGATTCCTATTAAA
>MDTE01201015.1_pt1 | contig 16733 bp, 16 predicted proteins | sample 811231 | NCBI WGS metagenome assembly MDTE01 (sample SAMN05326651, study PRJNA326480) | marine metagenome | isolation source: seawater | place: Indian Ocean: Red Sea | collected 2010
TGGGCAAGAAGAGACTCGAACTCTTAAGCCTTGCGGCACTGGTTTCTAAGACCAGCGCGTATACCAATTCCGCCACTTGCCCGCTTTTATAAACGTAACTTTTATATAACAATTTAATTTTTTGTTAAATAATAAAGTCTTGAATAAAAAATCATGTAAATTAATAATAGTATAAAAAACCAATACCTGCTCAAATTTGGATGCTCCATAAAATATAAACCTGGTAAAATAAGAATTAAATAAACTAAGTTTATCAAAATAGAATTAAGAAAATTACTTTTGTCTCTTCCATAAACAGCAGAGAGTTTATAAAAACTTAGCATGTGAAGATGTTTATTATCAGGATATATTGGTGATTTCCCTTCGTAAAGTTTTCTAAAAAATGAAAAAAATACCTCAAAAAATAAATAAAATAATAGAGTGCAGAAAAAAAAGGACGAAATTTCAGGAGTCAAGTTATTAGTAATTACAACATTTAAAGAAATTAGAGAACCCATTAAATAAGCTCCACTATCACCTAGAAAAATTTTAGCTTTTGGAAAATTAAAAAGTAAGAATGATAATAAAATTATTATTTGAGCAATAATTAATAGAGAGAACTCTAAATTAGCATTTTCTAGATTAATATAAGCTAAAATTACATTTATTATTATTAGGTTGAGAGATAACAAACCATTGAAGCCGTCAATCAGATTAGCACCGTTTATTATAAATAAAAAACATAAAACTGTAAAGATAGATGAAAAAAAGTGATTATTATAAATAAATTCTAATAAAGGTATATCTATATTAAGAATTTTTATTTGAAAAAAATAAATAAAAGTAAAAAGCATTAATATCATAATCAATAATCTTTTGAAGGGTTTAACTTTAATTTTTAAATCATCTATAACTCCGATTAAAAACATTGAATAGCTAATAAAAATATATTCATATAAAATTTTTGAATAAAGCAAATAATAAATTACAAAAAAAATACTAATAGAAATTATTGCTGCTATACCTCCGCTCCTAGTAACAGCTTTTTCGTGAAAAGATTGAGGTTTCTCGAAATCAGAATCAAGCAATACTCCTGATTTTATTATTGGGGAAAATTTACTAGTTAAAAGAAAAATAAAAAAACTTATTAAAGCAAATATTGATAGAAAACTTGATTCAATTGACTCAGTACCCATTTAATTTTTTATACCTAAATTATTTTTTTTAAAAATATATATTCCTACTAAAATTATAACCAATGATAGCAAAACTCGCCATGTAATTGTTTCGTCCATCAAAAAATATCCAAAAAATATTCCAAATATCGGAATTAAATAAGCAACTTGTGTTTGAAAGACCAAACCATTTACAGTCAAAATTCTAAATCTTATTAGCCAAGCTAAACCTGTAGCTATTACTCCTAAATAAAGTAATGATAAAGTTGAAGCAAAAGTTGGCGAAGAGTTCCAAGGTGTTTCTATAATTAATGAGAATGGTAAAAGAAAAATAACTGACCAAATTGTAGTTGATGTTGTTACATTTTCATTTTTTTTATTCTTAAGCTTTAAAGTTAATAGTCCGCCAATAGAATAAAATGTTGAACCTAAAATTGTAATTAAAGCATAAAGATAATTTTCGCTATTTATAATTACTTTATCAAAAAACAGTAGGACTACACCACTAAAACCGATTAAGATTCCGATGGATTTCAAAAATGATATTTTTTCATTATTTGTAAATATATGTGCTAAAATTGATCCACTCAGAGGTGTTGTGCTCATTAAAATCGCAGCAAGATAACTATTAATTTTACTAGTTCCAATAGCTATTAAAACGAAGGGAATTGAAATATTACACAATCCTATTATAGCATATTTATTCCAATTTTTTTCAAAAGCTTCAATTTTAATTTTTCTTAATTTACAAATTATTAGTAATGGTATGCTCGCAAATATTACTCTCACCAGCGCAAGAGTAATTGGTTCATAAGAGTAAGTTGCAATTTTAATGTTAAAAAATGATGAACCCCAGATTACAGCTAATAAAATTAATAGTGAAAAATCAAAAGTATTTGCTTCTTTCATTTCGAGTTTAAATTGTATTTATGTGATAAATGCATAGCTGATATAAATTTTTAATTATACTCTGGAAATACCCCTTATATATGTTCAGTTCCAAATTTAACACTTAAATATTTACTTAAAGGAGCAAAATGAGTTCAAAAAGCATTTTAAAGTTAATGAAAGATAAACAAGTTGAATTTGTTGACCTTAGGTTCACAGACCCTAAAGGGAAGTTACAACATTTAACAATGGATTCTACAGTAGTAGATGAAGATATGCTTGATAACGGAGTGTTTTTTGACGGATCATCAATTGCAGGTTGGAAAGCTATTAACGAGTCCGACATGATTTTAAAGCCAGACTTAGAAAGACCAATAATCGATCCTTTTAATTCACATACTACTCTAAATATTTTTTGCGATATTTTGGATGCTGTTAAAAAAAATCCCTATGAAAGAGACCCAAGAGGTACAGCAAAAAAAGCAGAGGCTTATTTAAAAAAAACTGGTATAGGAGATAAATCTTATTTTGGACCTGAGCCAGAGTTTTTTGTTTTTGATGACGTAAGATTTAAGAATGACATGAACGAGACAAGTTTTAGTATAGATAGCTCTGAAGGTCCTTATAATACTGGAAAAAAATACGAAAACGGTAACATGGGTCACAGACCTGGAATAAAAGGTGGTTACTTTCCTGTTCCACCAGTTGACAGCGCCCAAGATATGAGAGGTGAGTACTTAAAAGCATTAAAAGATATGGGTGTAAAAGTTGAGAAACATCACCATGAAGTAGCGCCGAGTCAACACGAGTTAGGAATGTACTTTGGAACTTTAACAAACCAGGCTGATAACGTTCAGCTGTATAAATATGCAGTTCAAATGGTTACTCATTCCTTTGGGAAAACTGCAACTTTCATGCCAAAACCTGTAAAAGGGGATAATGGATCAGGTATGCACTGCCACCAATCAATTTGGAAAGGTAATACACCATTGTTCATGGGTAAAGAGTATGCAGGTTTATCTAAGCAAGCACTATACTACATTGGAGGGATATTAAAGCACGCTAGAGCTATTAACGCTTTTTCAAACGCAACAACTAACAGCTACAAAAGGTTAATACCAGGTTTTGAAGCGCCTGTAATTTTGGCATATTCAGCAAGAAACAGATCAGCTTCTTGCCGAATACCAGTGATAATGAATCCAAAAGCTGCAAGAATGGAAATAAGATTTCCGGATGCAGCAGGAAATCCGTATTTGACTTTTGCATCAATGCTAATGGCAGGTATTGATGGAATTAAAAATAAAATTGATCCTGGAAAAGCTTTTGATCAAGACTTATACTCGTTATCGGAGGACGAAGTGAAGAAACTTCCTACTGTTTGTGGGTCTTTAAGAGAGGCAATGCAAAATCTTGATAAAGATAGAAAATTTTTAACTGAGGGTGGTGTATTTACTGATGACCAAATAGATGCATACATTGAATTGAAATTCCAAGAAATTTATAATTTCGAACATACTCCTCATCCAATAGAATTTGAGATGTATTACAGTGGTTAAACTTTGAAAGACTCACCGCAGCCACATCGCTCAGTCTCGTTTGGATTTTTAAAAATAAATTGTGAGGAAAATTCTTCTTGTTTGTAATCCATTTCAGTGCCTAGCAAATAAATTATAGCTTTTGGATCAATGAGTACTTTCACTCCCTTTTCCTCAATAACTTCTTCATTAGGTTTAATATCATTTGCATATTCCATTATGTAAGACATTCCTGCACAGCCTCCAGATTTCACTCCAACTCTTACCCCTATTGCAGAATTTTCAGCTTTAGACATAATTTGTTTTATTCTTTCAGCTGCATTGTCACTTAATTTAATTACTTGATTGGTCATAAGTTTAATTCTAGTTTTGCTGCTTCTGACATTTTATCTTTAGTCCAAGGAGGATCCCACACCAACTTTAAATCAACATCTTTTATCCCGTCAATTTTTAATATATTTTCTTTAACCGATTTTGGCAAACTTTCAGCAACTGGACAATTTGGAGATGTTAAAGTCATTTCAATAATCACTTTTTTTTCATTATTGACTTCTATTTTGTATATTAAACCTAATTCATAAATATTGACAGGAATTTCTGGATCATAAATTTTTTTAATTTCAGATACTATTTTTTCTTTTAATTCTCTCATTTTAAACCTTTTTCTCTAAAGCCAACAGAAGTGTATGCCAAGCCATGGTCGCACATTTTACTCTCATTGGAAATTCTTGAACCCCGGATAAAGACGAAATAGTAGTAATTTGATCTTCTGTAAGGCTGTTTAAAGTAATTTTTGTTTTATTTTTTAACATTTTGAGAAAATCATCAGTCACTTTTTTTGAGAAATTTAAATCCCTTCCCTTTAAAGTATCCGTTAAAATTGATGCGGAGGCTAAAGAGATCGCGCATCCCTCACCTTCGAAACTTAAACTGTTGATATTTTTTTCTTTATCTAGTTTCAAGTAGATGTGTACTTTATCTCCACAAAGTGGATTATGTGCTTTCGCATCATGGTTATAACCTTCACACTTACCTTTATTTCTAGGATTTTTTGCATGATCTAAAATAATTTCTTGGTATAGTTCTTTAAGTTCCATTTAAATCTGAAATATTTTTTTACATTTATTGATTGACTCACTTAAAACGTCAATATCTTCTTTACTGTTGTAAACTCCGATTGAAGCTCTAGCTGAAGCCGGAATTCCAAGTTTGTCGTGTAAAATTTGACAACAATGGTGACCAGCTCTTATTGCCACTCCATCATCATCTAAAATTGTTGCTATATCATGTGGATGAATACCTTTCATTGTGAAAGATATAATAGAAGCTCTATTTTTAGGATTTCCAATAATTTTTATAGAGTTATCTTTTCTCAATTTCTCAAGCCCGTATTCAAGAATTTGGGTTTCATGATTTTCTATATTTCTAATTCCCAAATCTTGAATGAACTTTATAGATTTTGAAAAAGCTATAACTTCTGCGGTTTGCATTGTACCTGCTTCAAACTTTGTTGGTGAGTCTGCGTATGTTATCTCTTCTTTTTTAACTTCACTAATCATTCCACCTCCGCCTTGATAAGGTGGTAATTCATCGATCCATTTTTTTTTTGCATAAAGTATACCAAGGCCATTTGGACCATACATTTTATGACAAGAAATAGCATAAAAATCACAACCTAAATCTTGAACATCAAGAGTCGAATGGGGAGCACCTTGTGTCCCATCAATTAACACAGGAATATTTTTTGATTTAGCTAAATCAATAATTTTTTTCACTGGCATAATAGTACCTGTAACATTTGAGATATGGGTAAAAGCAATAATTTTGGTTTTTTCACTAATTTGTTTTTTAAACTCATCAACGTCTATTTCTCCATTTTCATTTACCGATGCAAATTTAATTACTGCTCCTCTCTTTTTTCTAAGATAATGCCATGGTACATAATTAGAGTGATGTTCTAACTCAGTTATAAGTATTTCGTCACCTTCCTTTATAAATTTTTCTCCGTACGTATGAGCAACTAAATTGATTGCCTCTGTGGCTCCTTTTGTAAAAATTATTTCTTCTCTGTATTTAGCATTTATGTAAGATTGAATTATATCTCTTGTCTCCTCGAATTTATTCGTAGCTTTTACTGCCAATGTATGTACGCTTCTTCCAACATTTGAAAATTCGTTTTCATAGAATCTTGATATCTCATCTATTACTGTTCTTGGTTTTTGTGAAGAATTAGCGCTATCTAAATATATTAATGGTTTTCCATTAATTTTTTGATTAAAAATTGGAAAGTTTGATTTAATATTACTAAATTCCATTAATTTGTTCCTCCATACTTTTTTCAAGAAATAACTTTATTTTTTTTTCTTCAATATTTTCAAAAATCTCGTTAAGGAAACCTTTGATTAATAATTTTTTAGCAACATCAAATTCAATACCCCTAGTCATTATGTAATGTATAGAGTCCTCATCGATGCTACCCGAAGAAGATCCATGGGAACATTTTACATCATCAGCATATATTTCTAACTCTGGCTTAGCATTAAATTCTGCTTGATTATCTAAAATCAGAGCATTACTTAATTGATAGGCATCTGTTTTTTGAGCAATATCTTTCACAAATATTTTTCCTTGGTAAACACCTTTACTGTCACTTTCTAAAACATTTTTAATTTTTTGATAACTTTTACAATTAGGTGCCAGATGATTCACTTTCGTTTTTAATTCTTGATGCTCATCTTTTCCTAAGCTTAAACCAGATAAAACAAAGCAATTACTATTCTCTCTTTTAAGATTCATTTCCAAATCTATTTTATTAAATTTAAGCCCGGAGCTTAGAATGAAGTTGTGATAACCAGAGTTGTATCCTTGTGTTCCAGATATATTTTTATAAAAATATCCATTACTTTTTGTTTTTTGTATAGTAATACTTTTTAAAATTGATCCATCGTCAATTTCAATTGTTTCAAAGGTATTTTTTATAAATTTAGATTTTGCATCAATATTATACTCAATTAAAGTTAGTTCAGAGTTTTGGTTAAGTTTAATCTTATTTGAGTTATTAATAATCTTGCTATCTAAATTAGAGGTAAAATAATTGTATATTACTATTGGTTTTTTACACTTATAATTTTTTTGCACTTCCAATTTGTATCCACCCAAAGATAAAGCTTTATTTAAAGAATAAAGATTATTTTCAGTATTATTATTAATTTTTTCTAGCGAATTAAGTCTTTCGAGTTGAACTTTTCCTTTTTCCTCGAATTTAGTGTCACTTGATTTATAATATCCATTTACTAATAAAATAAAATTGTGTTCAAAATCATTAATAAAATTAATTTTTTCATCAAAATTAAAATCGAAATTATTTTTGATATTTTTAAAATTTTTTTTAATTATTAAATTTAAATCTGTAAATTTCCAACTTTCATCTTTTTTATTTGGAAGACCTCTCTCAAAAAATAACTCAAGGTTTTTTTTTCTTTCAATATTCTCTTTTTTTGAAGAGGAAGTAATCTTATTTAAATCAATATTAAATAGTTGTTCCATTATTTTAAATTTTCATATCCTGTTTTTTCCAACTCTTGACCTAAATCAGCACACCCAGTTTTAACAATTTTTCCATTAGATAATACGTGAATGAAATCTGGTTTGATGTAATCAAGTAATCGTTGATAATGTGTAATTATTAAAAAAGCATTGTTTTCATTTTTATGAGAATTTACTCCATCCGCAACAATTCTAAGAGCGTCAATATCTAAACCAGAGTCTGTTTCGTCTAAAATAGCTAATTTAGGTTCTAAAAGTTTCATTTGAAGAATTTCGTTTTTCTTTTTTTCTCCACCTGAGAAACCTACGTTTAATTGTCTAGATAAAAACTTTTCGTCAATATTTAATTCTGATGCTTTTTCTTTAATTAATTTTAATAGAGAGAGAGTATCTAACTCTTTTTGACCTTTAGCTTTCCTAATAGTATTCAATGAAGTTTTTAAAAAGTTAGTCGTATTTACTCCTGGAATTTCTAAAGGGTACTGAAATGCTAAAAATATTCCTTTTTGTGCTCGCTCTTCAATTGGAATATCTTGTAAATTGTCACCATCATACTTTAAACTGCCGCTCACGTCATAGCCACTTTTTCCTGATAGTATGTTTGCTAAAGTACTTTTTCCCGATCCATTTGGTCCCATAATCGCATGTACTTCACCAGGCTTTATTTCTAAATTAAGACCATTTAAAATTGCTTTATCGTTAACCGAAGCTTTTAAATTTTGTAATTGAAGCATTACCCAACGCTCCCCTCTAAACTAATTGAAACTAATTTTTGAGCCTCAACCGCAAACTCCATTGGAAGTTGTTGTAAAACCTCTTTACAAAAACCATTTACAATTAAACTCACCGCTTCTTCTTGGTTAAGTCCTCTTTGATTGCAGTAAAACAGCTGATCTTCATTTATTTTTGATGTAGTGGCTTCATGTTCCACAGTTGACGATGAATTTTTATTTTTAATATAAGGAATTGTATGCGCTCCACATTTATTACCCATTAAAAGTGAGTCACACTGAGTATAATTCCTCGAATTTAAAGCTTTATTCGCAATATCTACAAGTCCTCTGTAAGTATTATCTGCTTTTCCTGCTGAAATTCCTTTTGATATAATTTTGCTTTTTGTATTTTTGCCTAAATGTATCATTTTTGTACCTGTGTCTGCTTTTTGATAATTGTTTGTGATGGCTATAGAATAAAACTCACCTACTGAATTATCACCTTGTAAAATACAACTAGGATATTTCCAAGTTATTGCAGATCCTGTCTCCACTTGTGTCCAAGAAATTTTAGAATTCTTGCCTCGGCAAGCACCTCTTTTTGTTACAAAATTATAAATTCCCCCGACACCATCTTTATCGCCAGGATACCAGTTTTGCACCGTTGAATATTTTATTTCTGCATCATCTAATGCAACTAATTCCACATTAGCCGCGTGTAATTGATTCTCATCTCTCATTGGGGCTGTGCAACCCTCTAAATAACTAACATAGCTACCTTTATCAGCAATAATAAGTGTTCTTTCGAATTGACCTGTTTCTGAGGCATTAATTCTAAAATAAGTAGATAGCTCCATTGGGCATCTAGTATTTGGCGGAATATAAACAAAAGATCCATCAGTAAAAACTGCGGAGTTCAATGTCGCAAAATAATGATCACTAATTGGAATTACAGATCCTAAATATTTTTTAACTAGATCAGGATGTTTTTGAATAGCTTCAGAAATAGGACAGAAAATTATTCCTTTTTTATCAAGCTCACCTTTAAATGTCGTTGCAACTGAAACTGAGTCAAAAACAGCATCAACAGCAACACCGCTCAATCTTTTCTGTTCATTGAGAGGTATTCCTAGTTTATTATAAGTGTCTATTAGTTTTGGATCGACTTCATTCAAGCTTTTTGGCTTTTCTTTCAAGCTCTTTGGAGCGGAGTAATAATAGAGATCTTGATAATTTATCTTAGGATATTTAGGCTTTTGCCAACTAGGTTCTTTTAGCACTTGAAGTCTTTTAAAAGCTTTCAATCTCCAATCTAACATCCATTTTGGCTCTTTTTTAATATTGGAAATAAATTTTATTGTTTCTTCCGACAGCCCTTTTGGAGCTTTTATATTTTCAATATCGGTTGTGAAACCGTATTTATATTCCTGATTTTTTAATTCTTCGCTTTTCATTTATTTAGTTTGTATTATTTGTTAGGTCTTGTAATTTTACTTTTTCAAAAAAACCATTTATGTGCCTGTCTAACTCATCCCATAAATTATGTGTAATGCACTTTGTTGATTTATTATTACATCCTCTTTTTGAGTTTTTTTTACAGTTGAGGGTTCTTACTTCTTCATCAACTGCATAGATAATATTTGAAAGTTTAATTTCAGAAGCAGGTTTATCTAAAATATAGCCTCCATTAGCTCCTCTTGAACTTTTTACCAATTTATTGTTTTTTAATTTAAGAAAAATTTGTTCCAGATAAGCTAAAGAAATATTCTGTCTTAAGGAAATTTCAGATAAACTTATAGGTCCCTCTTTAGCATTAGATGCCAAATCTGCCATAGCCATTACAGCGTATCTTCCTTTATTTGTGAGTTTCATAATTAATCGTTGTAATATAATAGTTTTGATACAATTCCTACTATTTTAGTCAGGATTAAAAAATAATATTTGTCGCATAAAAACGTGTTATAAAACTATACTTTTTTATTTTAATAATAATCATTATCAATTATGAAACCTAAAAGTTTAGAAATTTTTATTCCAGGTCCTGCAGGAAGATTAGAAGCGAAATACTATAAAAATCCAAAGTTCGGTGCACCTATAGCAATAGTCCTTCATCCTCATCCTCAGTATGGTGGCACAATGAATAATAGAATAGTTCAACTATTGTATAATATTTTTTTAAAAAATGGTTTTTCAGTCATAAAAGTTAACTTTAGAGGAGTTGGGAAAAGTGAGGGTGTATTTGATAATGGACAAGGTGAGTTATCTGATGCTGCCGCAGCTTTAGATTGGATAGAAAGACAAAATTTGGATTACAGTCAATGTTGGGTGTCTGGCTTTTCTTTTGGATCTTTAATTTGTATGCAATTAATTATGAGAAGACCTGAGATAAATAATTTTATTGCTGTTTCACCACAACCAAATGTTTACGATTTTTCTTTTCTAGCTCCATGTCCAACTTCTGGACAAGTGATATACAGTGAAAATGACGAATTAGTAACTAAAGAAAGTATTAATGAGCTAGACAGAAGAATTAAAAGTCAAAAAGGTGTCGAAGTAATTTTTTCAAAAATAAAAAACTCTAATCATTTTTTTAAAGATAAAGAAAAAGAACTCATTTTTGAAATAGAAAAATATATAAAAGAGAAAACAGCATTAATTTAATTATCTACTATTTCACCACCTGAAATTGGTCGAGAGCAGTTAGTCGTGTTAGGAAAACTGATAGGCAATTTTTTGATAGATCTAATAGCAAGAAAAGCAAAAGCTTGTGACTCTATAAAATCACCATTGATGTTAAATTCATCTATTAATTTTAAACTGATCCTTTTAGGAAGATTTTTTTTAATACCTTCGACAAGAATTTTATTTTTTCGACCACCACCACAAACTAAAATATCGATAAATTTTATTTTATTTAAAAAGGATGATAAAGACTCGCCTAAAATACTAGCTGTAAATTCTGTTAAAGTTGCAGCGCCATCTTCGATTGAAAGGCCTCTTGTAAAAGATATATCAAAATCGTTAGTATCATATGAAACTTTATTTTTATTTTTTCTATTTTTATATAATTCTTGTGCTTGTTCAAAAATTATTTCATTAATTTTTCCATTAGAAGCTAAATGCCCATTTAGATCAAATTTCTGATTTGAGTTTTTTCTAACCCAATTATCAATCAAACAATTTCCCGGCCCAATATCTTTACTAAATATTTCAAATGAATTAATTGGTTTGTTTATCAGTGTTACGTTTGATATTCCCCCAATATTCAAAATACAAACAGGTAGAGCTATTTTTTTCTGTGAAACAATTAATTGATGATAAATCGGTGTCAATGGTGCTCCTTCTCCTCCATTTGAAATGTCATTTTTTCTAAAATTAAAAATAATTTTTTTATTTGTTAATTGATTTAGTAAATTTGCATCTCCTAATTGCATTGAAATCTTTTCTTGAGAATTGTGATAAATAGTTTGACCATGAAAACCTACAATAAAGTTATTATTTTCATTTTTAAATTCTTTTATGATTTTGGCATGGTACAACGTGATCTTTCTTTCTAAATCTTTTAATTCTTTAGACAATTTACCTAAATCGTTAGAATCAAATATCCTGTCTTTTAAATGATGTATACTTTTGTAAATTTTAGAATCATATTCAAAATATTGATCCTTAATTACTTCAAATTTATCTATACCATTAGAGTTTATCATAGAAGCGTCGACACCGTCGCCTGACGTACCGCTCATTAAGCCTAAAGAGGTATATTTTTCTATCATATTTTTATTTATTTATAATTATAATTGTATAATAGTATTTTAAACAAATTGTGCTATGAAAAATAAATTTTTAGCTGAAATGCAAGCTCGTGGTTATATAAGCCAATGCACAGATATTGAGAAACTCAGTGAAATTTCTAACAAGAAATCTATCTCTGGGTACATAGGTTTTGATTGTACAGCTAGTAGTTTACATGTTGGAAGTCTTTTGCAAATAATGATTTTAAAACTTATGCAGAAACATGGTCATCGTCCAATTGTTTTATTAGGTGGTGGAACAACACTAATTGGAGATCCCTCTGGTAAAGATTCTACAAGAAAAATACTTAAACGACAGGAGATAAATAAAAATATAAAAAGTATTAAAAAAGTTTTTAAAAAAGTTTTAGATTTTTCAAATAACAAAACTAGACCAATTTTTGTAGATAACTCTAATTGGCTTACAAAACTAAAATATATCCAATTTTTAAGAGATATAGGTAGCCATTTCACTATAAATAAAATGCTCACTTTTGATAGTGTTAAACTAAGATTGGAGAGAGAACAGTCTTTAAGCTACATGGAATTTAATTATATGATTTTACAAGCTTACGATTTTTATCAATTATTTAAAAAAGAAAATTGTATATTACAAATAGGAGGCTCTGATCAATGGGGAAATATTGTTAATGGAATTGATTTGATAAGAAGAATTCTTAAAAAAGAGTCATTTGGATTAACATCTCCTTTAATTACTTTAGCCTCAGGAGCAAAAATGGGAAAAACCGAAAAAGGAGCTGTTTGGTTAAATGAAAAATTATTTTCTGTTTATGATTATTGGCAATTTTGGAGAAATGTTGATGATCGTGATGTTAAAAAATTTTTATATTTTTTTACTGAAATAGAATATGAGAAAATTAATACGCTTTGTGAAAAAGAAGAAAACATTAATAACTTAAAGATATTATTAGCTAATCAAGCTACAAGTATTCTCCATGGAGAGTCAGCTGCAAAAAAAGCACAGAAAACAGCCAAAGAAACTTTTGAAAATAAAAGCTTAAGTTTAAATCTACCAGAGATAAAGGTTAACTCTGAAGAAGTGAAAAAAGGTATATCTCTTATAGATTTATTATCAGTGAATGGGGTCATGAGTTCGAAAAGTGAAGCTAGAAGAGCAATACTAAATAATGGATTGAAGATAAATGATAAATTAGTTGTAGATGTTAAGAGAACTTTAAATTCAGAAGATTTTGAAGAAAAAATTTTAAAAATTTCATACGGAAAGAAGAAACATTTTAAAGTTAAAATTATTTAGTTTTTTTATTTTTATCAACAATTTTTTGTATAAATCTTGGCGTAATAGTTCTTATAGGATTTATAGTTGTTTTAATTTGATTTGGTGGACCTTTCATTTTAAAACTAATTCCAAATAATCCTTCACCTATTTCTTTTGGAATTATAATATCTCCTAAAACTGGAATTCTTGAAATCATTTTATTAAGAGTTTTTGCTGGAACTAATGTCCCTCGAATGCTTGTGATCGACGGGTTTTGATAGCCCTCCATTAATACTGAAATACTTGGACCCAGAGCAAGTATCTCATTTAATTTAAGAGTATCTTTTGACTTTTCCATGTTTATCTCAAGAAAATCAAAAGAAATACCTTCTCCCGCTGCCAAGTCAGATAAACCACCTAAATCAGCTAGGCTTAAAAGTTTTACCAGTCCTGGAGCATTTATTACTTTAAAATTTTCTATTTTTAGTTTTGAATTAGACAATTCATCATCAAATATAGATGTATAAATAAGTTTCCCACCTGAAAGACCATTAAAAAAACTATATTCAGTTAAAAGTGGTTTAGTTAAATCTGAATAAATTTCCAGGTATTTTTTTTTATTTTTATCATTATTTTTAAGTGAAATATCTAAAAAATTATTTTCACCAAAGTCACCTTTTGAGGAAGCTTTAATAAATTTTCCTTTTTTAATTGTGCCTATCAATCTAAAATTTTTGAGCTTTTCTGAAAGAGGTGCATTTATAGTTTTAAGGTCGATTTCAATTTCTTTATTTAAACTTGAAAAAAATTTGTTATTCCCACTATTACTAATAATTTTTGGTAAATTTTTTGCATCAAACAGTTCTCCATTGATTTTAATAGTTTTCCCATAACTAATTATAAAATCATTATTTTTTTTACCGTTTTCATAAGTCTTTACTATGATTTTTTCTAATTTAACAAATTTTTTATTTTCTAATTTTATTCCGTTTAATTGAATTAAGTTTCTTCCCTCTTGTATATTTAATTTATCGATTTCAATTGAATTTTTTCGTTTTTTAAATTCTAAAAAAATATTTGAGGTATCGCCTCTTTTTTTTTTATAATTTATAAAATCAAGTTCCACTATATTATCATAATCAAAGTTTACTTTTGCGTTTGAAATTTTATTTTTAAAGATGTTTTCAATTTCAAATTTTTGAGGTTTACTCTTATTCAAAGAATATTTACCTGAAATATCAAATGAATTTTTTTTTGAACTAAAGCTAGTTCTAACTTCTGTATTAGAAAATGAAATATCTTTGACTTGTTCTTTTAAGAGATTATTATCTATTGGTGTTTTGAAATTTAATTTCGCGTTAAAAATTTTTCCATTACTTCTGTAGCTGTAATTTTTAAGTTTATAAGTTTTATCAAAAGAAAGATTTAAATTATTATTTTGCTCTCCATTAACATTAGTAATATTGTTGATAAAATTAATATCTGTAACAAAAGTTGAATATTTTTTTAATCCGTTATTAAAATTAAATATAGTTTTAAAATTTGTTTCTATAACAATTTCTGGTGAAAGATTTATCTTCATATCTCCATCCTCAATTTTAATTTCTTGAGTTTGACTAAAAAAATTCTGAATTAAGATATCAGTTTTATCAGCGAAAAAAGAAAATTTTGTATCTTCTAATTTCAAATCTTTAAATATTTCACCTTTAACGTCTGTGACTGAACCACGAGCAATGAAATTATTTAATGAATTTTCTTTATTCAAATAAATTTCTATTTCAGTATTTAATTTACCTTCTTTAATATTATTATTTATAAAGCTAGTGAAATTTGAGGGTTTGAAGGATTTTGATAATTTTTTAATTTGATTAATGTTAATTTGTTTCAAGTTAAAGATAACTTTCTCAATTTTTGTATCTGATTTAATAATGGATAAAAAATCGATATAAACTTTAATATTTTTGGCAGGTATAATCACTTCTCTATAAAATATTTTAGGATTATTCGTTTCTAAAAATAAACTTATTTGATTAATGTCAAATTTAAACTTGATTGTTTCAAGTTCTAATTTTACTTGATTATTTTTGTTAATTTTGTCTGATATAATTTTATTAAATTTATTTGTTTCAATTCCAATGGTAGTAAGAAGAGTCAATAAAAAGATTATGGATATAAATACCAAAGTAATTAAAACTAAAAATACTTTTTTCATTATTTGTTCTTAATACCTTCTTCGATAAACTGGTCAATATTCCCATCCAACACGCTCGATGGATTTGTGTTTTCTAATTTGTTTCTAAGATCTTTTACCAGTTGATAGGGTTGGAGAACGTAAGATCTTATCTGATGTCCCCATCCAATATCTGTTTTAGTATTAAGCTCTTTGAGATTTTCTTCTTCCCTTTTTTGAGTCTCATATTCATATAATCTAGCTCTTAACATTTTGAAGCAAGTTTCTTTATTTTTATGCTGAGATCTTTCATTTTGACACTGTACAACAATTTTAGTTGGTAAATGAGTTATTCTAACTGCACTATCAGTTGTGTTGACATGTTGACCGCCCGCGCCGCTAGACCTATAAGTATCTACTCGTAAATCTTTATCGTCAATTTTGATGCTTATATTGTCTTCTATCGCGGGATAAACCCATACACTTGCAAAGCTTGTATGACGTCTAGCACCACTATCAAATGGAGAAATTCTTACAAGTCTATGTACTCCTGACTCGGCTTTCATTAATCCATATAAATATTCTCCTTCTACTTTAATTGTTGAAGATTTAATACCAGCCTCCTCTCCCTTATGTTCGCTTATCAGGTCATATTTAAATTTTTTTTTATCGAACCATTTCATGTACATTCTCCTTAACATATCTGCCCAATCTTGACTTTCTGTGCCGCCAGCGCCAGCATGTATCTCTAAATAAATATTAAGATCATCATTTTCACCTGAAAGAAAACAACTAATTTCTGCTTTTTTTAGTTTTTTATAAACCTCGCCTATCCTTGAAATGCACTCTAGAATAATATCTTCATTTTTTTCCTCAGAAGCTAAATTGTATAAATCTTTAATATTTAAGATTTCTTTTTTTGAATTTTTAAAAATATTTAAAATATCTTCATAAATTTTTTTTTGTTTTACAGTTTTTTTGACTTTAGTTTGATCTTTCCAGAAATTTTCAGATTGAAGCGTTTTCTCTAAATCAACAAGTTTTGTTTTAACGTTATTTTTATCAAAGGTACCCCCTTATATTATTGAGAGTCTTTTCTACATTTGATAATTTATTTTCAAAGTTTTGCATTAATAGAATTGTCTAAATTTTATTAAATTATCACGATCGCTTATTGATATTAAGTTATTATTATTTATATTGTTAATATCTTTTTCTTTTAAAGCTTCAATAATAGTATTTTTATCATTTTTAGATGATTTGAAACCAGTATCGTAATTTAAAGTAGTTAAATAAATATTTTGTGGAACTTTGAAATCTTTAAAATCTTCTTTAAATAAAGCATTTTCAATAAAATTTCTAAAAACTGGTAGTGCTGCTTTTGAACCAGTTTCATATTTTCCTAAAGATTTTGGATTATCAAATCCAATATAAACTCCAATTACTAAATTAGAGGAGTATCCGATAAACCACGCATCGTAATTATCATTGGTAGTTCCTGTTTTACCAGCTAGTGGCACCTTGAGACCTTTGAGTTTTTTTGCAGTTCCTCTCTCAACTGCTCCCCTCAGAATTGAAGTCATTTGATATGCTGTTTCTTTACTTAATATTCTCTGATCAGAATTTTCGATTGAAGGAAGAGATATTTGATCGCTCACGAATTTGTCACATCCTATACATTTTCTACTTTTTTTCTTAA
>MDTE01009654.1_pt1 | contig 16732 bp, 14 predicted proteins | sample 811231 | NCBI WGS metagenome assembly MDTE01 (sample SAMN05326651, study PRJNA326480) | marine metagenome | isolation source: seawater | place: Indian Ocean: Red Sea | collected 2010
CCTTATCTTGAAGGGTGAAATAAACGAAATAAGAGAAGCCATCGAAAAATCAACCGATGAAGGAATGATCACGTTTGATCAGTCCATTTTTGAGCTGTATGAAAAGGGATTAATCAGCTACGAAGATGCCATGCGCAACGCAGATTCATTGAACAATCTTCGCCTCAAGATCAAACTGGAAGGCAAGGTCGCTCAAAGCAGAAAAGACTTGGGCGCGACCTTTCGAGATGTCGAATTCTGATAACCTACTTGTTGGTACACCTGTGACGAGATTGTCGATCTCAAGCAGTTGCTCAACGATATCACGTCATATGTCTTTTACTTCCGAGTAATTGTCGCCGAATTTAAACCTTTTGTTCGCTAGATGGGGTTGGTCCCGGTATTTTGGTTGTAAGCATTCCTACTCGAGTAGTCAAAAGCCAATACCAAAGTAACTTTCCATAGTTTCGACAACGTAATCGAGCATTTCAATAGTCAAACCTGGATAGACCCCAATCCAAAATGTTTGATTCATAACGATGTCGGTATTTTCGAGTGAGCCTGCCATACGGTATTCAATGTTTTTGAAATAAGGCTGTTTGGTGATGTTTCCGGCAAAGACTAATCTGGTGCCTATCTGATTTTGATCCAGATATTCCAAAAAATCCCGCCTGCTCGTTCCAGCGGAACTTTTTAGGGTAATTGGGAACCCAAACCAAGATGGGTTTGAATTATTTGTAGGCTTAGGTAGAAGTAAAAACTCAGCCAAGGTTTCTAATTGTTCGGAGAGATAAGTAAAGTTCCTGCGTCGTTTTTCGATAAATTGGTCTATCCGCCTCAATTGAGATAGACCGCACGCAGCTTGAATATCAGTGATCTTTAGGTTGTAGCCCAAATGCGAGTATGTGTACTTATGATCGTATCCTTCTGGCAAGTCGCCTAGTTGCCAGTGAAACCGCCTACCGCAGGTATTGTCTTTGCCTGGCTCGCAATAACAATCTCTCCCCCAATCTCGGTAAGACTCAATCAACACCCGCAATTCAGACGAATTGGTAAATACGGCCCCACCTTCGCCCATCGTGATATGGTGTGCGGGATAGAAACTCAGTGTTCCAATGTCACCAAATGTTCCTACCATTTCTCCATTGTATTCTGAGCCTAGCGCATCGCAGCAATCTTCTATCAGCCACAAGTTATGTTTCTTACAAAATGCACTGACCAAATCGATATTGAAAGGATTACCGAGCGTATGCGCCAGCATTACTGCGCGGGTTTTTGGCGATAAAGCGTCCTCTAAATGCTCGGCCTGTATGTTGTACGTAGGTAGTTCGACGTCGACAAATACGGGAACAAGATTATTTTGAATTATGGGATTTACCGTAGTGGGAAAGCCCGCGGCCACGGTAATTACCTCATCTCCTGGTTTTAACTGGCGCTCCAATAGCTTAGGCGACGTTAAAGTGGACAAGGCCAGTAGATTAGCAGACGACCCTGAGTTGGTTGTAACGGCGTGATTAACGCCAAGAAAACTGGATAGCTCTGTCTCGAACAAAGCATTAAAACGCCCTGCTGTCAGCCAGCCATCAAGCACAGCCTCAGCCATCATTGCGTAGTCGGATCCGGAGAGTACTTTACCTGAGGCAGGTATTGGAGAAAGGCCTGGCGAAAAGGGTGAGGCCAAAGATGCAGCATCCCCATATGCAATAAAGTCGTTAACTAAGTCGTCACGGCTGGGGGGGTGCTTATTCATTTATGACATTACTCAAGAGGCAGTGGGTGCGAGAGACTGAGAATTTTGTCGGCTGATTCACAGCGTTACCAAAATCTCGTTCTGAAATCAGAGATTAGTTAAAGGTTAGTGGTCCCGTTGATTTATGCATGTTCGCGTTGTCGAAGAATATGAGGTATCGACTCTACTGAAAAAGTCTAATGTCCGAAAATCCTCCATCAACACGAATAAATTGGCCGGTGATGCCATTATTAGCGTTCGAGGTCAAGAAGTAGGTGAGGTTGCAGACGTCTTGTACGGTAGCTAATCTTTTAGTTGGAGTCTGAGTCGTAACCGACGCGATCTGTTCGGACGATAGGGCAGTCCGTGTCATCGGAGTGTCAAGGACACCTGGCAATATAGCGTTAATTAGATGCCCGTCCGGGCCTAGATCCGCAGCGACTGATTGCACTAAGCCACGCAATGCAGATTTAGAAACGGTATATGCTAACTTCTGGTTTCTAGAAATTTCCTGCCAAATCGAGCTAATAACGATCAACCGACAGGGTGACATAAGCTTCGTAGTGGTCAACAACTCATGGAGCGTGTTTAGAACGTAGGTCACATTGGCATCGAAAACAACCCGAAAAGCAGTCTCGTCGAAATTTCCTATCTCATCAGCGCAGTTAGATCCTTGTGCCCAAACAATAGCGCTTATGTTGTTTGGAATAACGTCCAACAATAAATTAGGCGATTCACCCACGCCCCATGAAACATGACGAAAAGACCCTGCAGGGATCTCTGTGGACCGCAGCTCCTGCCGACTGACAGAGATTACGTGCCAGTTTCCTTCTAGGTAAGTTTGGACGAGTGCTTGGCCAATAGCGCCAGAACTGCCAAAAATAACTACGTTAGATCGTGCTGAATCCATTAACCGATTCTATCTACCTATATGAAACGACACCAGAGTTTCGCTAATCTAGTGGTCCGTATCGTCGAATCTGTTGAATGGTGATTTCGTCGACGCTTGACTGACCAAGGATTTTTTGTTGATACCAATCTACGGTTTCCATTAAAGTGAGTTCAAGATTCCACCGCGGAGACCAGCCAAGTTTTTCTCGTGCTTTCGTGATATTAAGTGAAAGAAGTTCTGCTTCATGCATATGATTAGAAGGGATCTCATGGTGCCAGCATGCACCATAGCCATACAAATCTACAAGACGGCTTACAACGTGCTCGACCGACATAATCCCATCTGGGTCCGGGCCAAAATTCCAAGCACCAGAATATTGTTTCGGTTCATCCCATAACTTTTTGCACAATAATAAATAGCCCGACAAAGGCTCTAGCACATGTTGCCAAGGGCGAGTGGCCGTTGGGGCGCGAATTGTAAGAGGCTGGCCTTGGGCGAAAGCACGCATTGCGTCTGGAATAAGCCGATCCTTAGCCCAATCGCCGCCCCCAATAACATTTCCCGATCGGGCGGTTGCAATGCCTATCGAAGCTTCATTGCTAGCCGAAAAAAAAGAGTCACGGTACGAAGAGGCCACAATCTCTGCGCACGCTTTACTTGCGCTGTAAGGGTCGTGCCCACCAAGGTGATCATCTTCTATATATGCCCTCAATTTCCCGGTGTTTCTATAAGATTTGTCGCTCGTAACGATCAGAGCTGCACGAACTGAGTCGACGTAGCGAATCGATTCCAGGAGATTAGCAGTTCCAATAATATTAGTACGAAGCGTATCGACGGGCGACCTATAGGACTCTCGTACAAGAGACTGAGCGGCCATGTGGATCACTACTTCTGGTGAAGACCCGGTAAGTGCATCTTGCAGTTTTTTGTTATCGGTTATATCACCTCTGAGATCGGTTATTTTTTCGGAAAGATTGAGTTCCGTGAACAGGGTTTGATCTGGGAGGGGATTTAGCGAATAACCTGTTATTTTTGCGCCAAGTTGATTTAGCCATAATATTAGCCAACTACCCTTAAAACCCGTATGACCTGTAACAAAAACACGTCGGTCCTTCCAGAAGTTATTGGCGCTCTCAGTCATCCCAGGTTTTCCAGAAGGCATTGCCGGTCGACCAGAGGTGATTAAGGTGAATAAGATCACGTTCATGGTCGATGCATTCCCAGAATCCATCGTGTTTATAAACCATGACTTCACCCTCTTTAGCGAGTTCCTCCAGCACACCGGATTCCAGTTCGCAACTAGGATGGTCAGTTAGGCGTTCCAACAGTCCGGGACTAAAAACTATGAACCCTCCATTAATAAGACCCGCAGAGGTTTGGGGTTTCTCGGTGAAATTTTGAACAACGCTGTCTTTTTCATAAATCTCACCAAAACGCGATGGCGGATGAACGCCAGTGATGGTCACAAGTTTTCCATGCGAATTATGAAATTCGATAAGTTTGCCTACATCTACATCACAAAGGCCGTCCCCGTACGTTACGATATTTAGGTCGGCCCCTAGATACCGTTCTACTCGTTTAATTCTCGCTCCTTTGAGTGTGTCTACCCCAGTATCAACAACAGTGACATTCCAGTCGATATCATTTGTGTTGCCATAAAACGTTACTTCTCCTGAGGAAAAGTTCTTCGTAAAGTCTTTTGAATACGCGTCATAGTTAATGAAGTACTCTTTGAGTACGTGTGATTTGACACCGGCAGAAATCACAAAGTCACGATATCCAGATTGAGCAAAGCACTTCATGATGTGCCAGATAATGGGTTTATCGCCTATCTGGACCATTGGCTTTGGGATCCATTCGGTATGCTGTCCGAGTCGAGTTCCCCAACCGCCTGCTAGAATTATGATCTTCACCCTACAGTCTCCCCTGGTCAACGCTATTTTCTGTTCGACATGGATTACCTATCCTCTAAAGAAACGTTAACCCCCACAGCGTAATCGAACCCAATGAAAAAGATTATAATAGAAGGGCCTATCTGAACTCCAAAGTTAGAAGACGTCGCGAGCAGCGAAACGCGTTACCATTTCTGTCCTGAATCTGAGTTCAATGAGAGATTTACTTCGTATAGGAATTGCTGGATATGGCGTAGTGGGCCAGAGACGTCGTCAATTTATTGACAACCATCCCAAATTGCATACGGTTGCAGTAAGTGATACCAAGTTCACACGGGACTATGTTGATGAGGGTGTAAAAATATTCCGTAATTATCAGGATCTTTTTGGGGAAGGTCTCGATATATTGTTTGTCAGTTTGCCGAATTATCTGGCACCAGAGGCGACGATTACCGGCCTCAATAATGGTTGCCACGTCTTTTGCGAGAAACCACCTGGCAAGAGTGTTAGCGACATTGTACAAGTCAGAGAGGTCGAGGCAAAGTTTCCGAACCTCAAGTTGAAGTATGGGTTTAATCACCGATACCATGACAATGTCAGGTATGCACTCAAGTGCATTCAGGAAGGCACGCTGGGGGGCGTAATTAACCTACGTGGAGTTTACGGAAAAAGTCAAATTATTAGCTTCGAGTCGGACTGGAGAACAAAAAGGATACAGGCGGGTGGTGGAATACTGCTCGATCAAGGCATTCACATGCTGGATCTAATGCGAATGTTCTGTGGTGAGTTCCACGATATCCATAGTTTTGTTTCAAACGCGCATTGGCAGCACGATGTCGAAGACAATGCCTATGCGCTTATGCGGACAAAGTCTGGAATTATTGCGTCGATCCACTCTAGCGCGACTCAGTGGAGGCATAAATTTAATCTCGAAATCTCGCTGGAAAAAGGACTAATTGTGCTCGGTGGAATCTTGACAGGGTCTAAAAGTTACGGGGACGAAACCGTAACGGTCTTTAAAAAGGGAGACGCTGGAAACGACCTTGAGACAACAATTAAGTTTAGCGAGGACGTATCATGGGCAGCTGAGATCAGCGAGTTTACCGATGAAATTCTCCAGGATGTCCCGGTTGGTACGGGCAATTCAGAGGATGCGTTGATGACGATGGAGTTAGTAGAGAAAATCTACCGCGCGGATTCGCAATGGGCTAACAAGTACCTTAGTGTTGATAGTGATCACACATTTTAGGAAAAATTTATGCGCAATCGACTAGTTCAATTATTCAAAGAAAGCACGTGTGCGAAGTCCTTTGCGACTGGGTATCTGGACTATCTAATAGAGAGAATAAGATGCCTAGACTGCGGTGAGATTGAGGATTTTATTGGCGTTCTTTCCGATGCACAACGTGAAGGCAGAAGGGTATTTTTTATAGGCAACGGGGGAAGCGCTGCGACAGCGAGTCATTTTGCTAATGATTTAAGTATTGGTACGCGAAGTTGGGAAATGCCGCTGCGGGCAGTCGCATTGACTGATAACGTGGCTATACTGACGGCTATAGCGAATGATTACGGCTACGACGATGTTTTTCGGCTGCAACTTACTACGCAAGCTCAAAAGGGCGATGTTGTTGTTGCGATCTCGGCGTCAGGAAACTCTCCTAATCTCTTACAGGCAGTTGAATATGCAAATCAGGCTTCTCTAATAACGGTGGGTCTAACAGGATTCGACGGCGGGACGCTAAAGAAATTGACCCAATTCAATGTTCACGTGGACAGTGGTCACGGCGAGTATGGCCCAGTCGAAGATCTTCATATGGTGCTTGATCACCTCGTCGGAACGTATCTTATGTTAAAGAATCGAGGAGAGCCGTAAGGCCCTCGGATCATAGGCGTGGCGTTAGCAAACGATCGACGTTTGTAGCGGTTGTCTTCCCAGAATGGGACTCTTGTCCAAGCCCGAAGCGTGGCTCCTCCTGAGTTTATGGATGCTGCCCCACGTGTTTATGGCGCGCAACGCGATGCGGCCTATTGGTCCGGTACTGTTATCGCTATCACTTGTATTCCTAGCGAGCGCATATTTGCTCAAACCGGCGACGGGTGATTTGCCAAAGTATTCGATCTATTTTTCTACAGGGTATATGCCGATACTTCCATATACGGTTTCGGAAGGGGGCGTGCTTTTAGATCCAGTCGATCAAACAGGCGAGATGTTTAAGCAGGGGCCAAAAGGAGCACCCGGCTTTTCATGGCTATCCAAAGGCTTATCTGTATTGCCCGATGGGCCGCTACTGCCGCGTCTTTCTTTGGCAGGAGCAGATCGATATATTAGTGACGTACCGATCATCACGATTCTGTTGTTATCGTGTTTTTGCCTAGTGTTTGCCTGCAAAAATTTTGGGCTTTTCGAGCAAGAGTTACATGGCGGCATGCGGTCAGTGATCATCAGCGTTTCCGTGATTTTGGGGTCGGTATTCACTCTGGTTGGAAGTCAAAACTCGATACGCCAATTTTTAGGTGTTTGCGCTCTTCTTTTCTCATGGTCTTTACTGCGCAACCGAAGATATGTCTTTGCTCTCGTGGCGTTATTAGTTGCAGTGTCATTCCATCGGTGGATAATTTTATTTTTTTGCGTGTCGGTGGTTATTTATGCAATAGCAAAATCCAGGCCGTTGGAGCAGCAACCGTTAGGTGTTAACTGGGTTAACTGCAAGGCGGCAGCCTATGCGTTGTTGCTCTCGGGACTCTCTCTTCTCTCTATTAAAATAATGCTTCTCGATGTGACGCAGCAATTCCTGTCGCTACTTTGGCAACATGATGTTTTTTTGCCGGATATCAAGAAATATATTTACTACAATAAGGATTACCTGAGCCTAGATCGTGTTGGATCATTTTCGAAGCTCGCGATATTGTTTTTTGTATATTTGGCATCCGAAGCCCTTCTTGGAAAATACGACTCGACTGACTATCTAATCTTTCGTAATGTCCGAACTGCCACGTTTTTTTTCATTATGCCCTTTGCTATTTTCCCAGAAATATTTTCGCGTTTAGTGCATGTTTATCTTGCGACTGAGTTGATTCTTGTGGTTTCTTGTTTCTTGTCCATTAACAAGCGATATCGATGGTCCGGAGTTTTTATTTTTTTTGGATACGCTTTTGCGCCCAATGCGATTAATATTTTGCTCGGAAAAGAGTGGATTTACGCCTTAAGTTAAAAAAGAAGGAGTAGCTAAGAAACTGAACGCAATCTGTTTGATCGGAGACTGATCTGCTACCGAAACGTAAAACAAGCAACATAAAGAGACTAGGCTTCATACGTTATACGCTTTGGGGTGGCTGCCATGAAGAAGACTGTTAGGCATTTTAGGAGTGATACTTAAGGCTAGTTTGATGAGAAACAATTGCTCTTCGAAAAAAAGTCAATTTGAGCTCCAGGGAAAGACGATGACAAGGTTGTAAAGATTGCCATCTTGTCAAAATTGTGGCGTTTGATCCTTAGCGCTTGCGGGATGCGCAGCGCTCTTACCGACTCAGTGAATTAAGGGATATTGCTCAAACATTCTTAACCCTAGTAGAGAATATGAGATGAGATTCAGTCATTTGAAGATCGGGTTGGTATGTGGAAAAGTGCAGTGATTGTGAAAGATTCGTTGCCGAAGCAATGGAGTAAATCAGTTGTTTAATGGGGAAGCAGTGTTGGGAGTTGTTCTGGCGCGAGGTGGAAGTAAGCGTCTTCCAGGAAAAAATACACGCTTGCTTGGGGAGCGTCCCCTGATCAGCTGGAGTATAGAGGCGGGAGAAAAATCTGAGAAGATTGATGAAGTGGTTGTGTCAACTGATTCTCAAGAGATTCACGATGTATCAATTGAATGTGGCGCAAAAAGGGTCGTGAAGCGACCAAGCGCATTAGCGACAGATGATGCAAAAAGTGCTGACGTTGCGATACATGCACTAAAAGCGCTACAGACACCGAGTCGGAAATTTGGTTATGTAGCCTTACTGCAACCGACCTCGCCACTGCGCACTGGAAAGCACATCGATTTGGGTTTTGATCTTTTCGCCAAAGTAGGCGCCACCGCGGTAATTGGTGTTTGTGAGACCGAGAAACCAATAGACTGGATGGGAAAACTCGGGGTGGATCTTAATATGACAGAAATGTCGAAGAAGGTTACTGAGCCTCAAGAGAATTCTTCCCAATTGTTGAATTGCCAAGTAAATGGAGCGATTTATATTATCTCCGCGAGCGCGCTTCTGAAAGAGAGAACCTTTTTTCCAAAGAATGGGTCGTACGCATTTTTAATGGATCGTAGATCGTCAGTTGATATTGATAATGAGGAGGAGTTTCAAATCGCTTCTATGTTTATGCAAGAAAGGATGCGAAAGGGTGTCGATGAATAAAGGCTGATAACGTATAGCAGGACTTGCTAAATAGTTGTGACTGAACTATCGGTGTCCCGTTCCCAAGATAATGGTCTTGAGCGTAGCGATGACAATGATTAACTCCAGCCACCACGATATATGTTTGATGTAGAAGAAGTCGTACTCGAGCTTGATTCGAGTTTCTTGTTCACTGGCAGCGTAGCCATGCCTGATTTGAGCCCATCCAGTAATCCCTGGTCGGACGGTATGTCGAAGCGAGTAAAAGGGAATTGTCTTGCTAAAATCTTCAGCGAATGTCGGTTGCTCAGGTCGTGGGCCGATTATGCTCATTTCCCCACGCAAAACGTTTAAGAATTGAGGTAATTCGTCTAGGCGTGTTCTACGCAGGAGTCGCCCGATTCGAGTGATCCGTTGATCGTTATAGGCTGCAAATTGACTACCATTAGCGTTGGATTCAGTATGCATACTTCGAAACTTGATCATCAAAAACGGGATACCCCGATACCCAATTCGAGTTTGGCGAAAAAAGACTGGTCCGCTAGAGTCAGCTTTGATGAGAATCGCAATCAGTATTCCGATTAATCCGATGGGAATCAGAAGTAGTATCGAAACGATGGTGTCGATAAATCGTTTGGGTAGCAGAAACGCCTTGTGATGAATGAACTTGTCAAACTCCGTTACAGTAAGTCGATCAAGATCAACTCTGCCAGTCATAGATTCGACAAGCTGCTTTTCCTCATAGATCGGAACATTTTCGCCACTAATCTGGGCCAGAATTTCACTAACTTTGTGATCGACTGAGTGCTTGGTGTCAATGATTGCGCCATCCAGATTCTCAATGCTGTCCTTATCCGGAGATCGAATCAGTATCCATTGAATTGGATTAAGGGCCTCAAAATCAGAAGCAGTGAGATCTGGCAATAGACCGATTCGTCGAGGAAAAAGTTTATGGAGCGTATAAAGAAAGAGGATTAGCAATAGTGTGCTAAGCAAAAACTCAACTAGAAATACCGTTCTGGAATAAAGTGGTACGCGAGCAAGACTCAGGCCGAGTCCGATGAAAACGTACGCCAATGAGTTAACTAAAAAAATCTCACTGCGAAATCCTGGAATGGGCAGAGAAAATCTTTTGGTACAGAGAAGTAGGACTGCAAGGAAGGCTCCAGAAAAGCTGACTACGAAGAGTAGTTTTTTGGTATGTGGAATAAGGTCGTTGTCAATGAAAGCTTGACTGATCGTACCGCCAGATAGCAGATATATTGGAGTTATCAGTAATAGCGCCAAGGAAGTTGACAGCGTCAGGGAAATAAAGCCAAGACGTTTTAGGCGTTCTTTCATTCGGCTAATAGCTGATCGTCGAATAGAAACAAGACATCAGGGCGCAGCGACTCCTGTAATTAATAGACAGTGACAAACTTCTGATTTGTTAGGACAGTAGATATAGTCAGATCATAATTCAGTAGAAGGCTTCCTGAGAAACTTCCGATAAACCGATTGGAAAGGCGAGGCGGGTAAGAGCCGGAGCGGCAGCCTAAGAGTTAAGAATAGCAACACTTGAGACCGCGAAAAAATCTTTTCACAGGCTAGCGTTTTCGCCAGGGAAATTTCCTTTAGAAGGTAATGAAATCCCGCTCGGCGCTGAAAGAAGCCAGGGTCAATAAGGGTCTCCACAAGAACGACTGGTAGATTTCTTAGATGCTTTCCCATTTTTATCATTTTGATCCAAAGGAGATAATCTTCAAAAAAAGGCTGGTCTGAATAGTTGCCGCACTCCAAAACATCGCTTTTTCTGAACATCACAGTTGGATGGTTAAGTGGATTACGCCACCGCGATGTCTTGGCAATGCTGGCCGAATCCATTGGCACTGAACGAATAAAAGCTTTGGCACGTTTTCCGCGATGATGCCATTCACGCATATATGCGCCTACGACGCTGATCTCAGAATGCTCTTCAAGGAAAATGTTTTGAATTCGCATTCTATCGGGCACGGATCTGTCGTCGGAATCAACTCGCGCCACAAATTCGGTCCGACAATGCAACAACCCCTCGCGCAGTGCAGGACCCAGACCGCAATTCTGCGCGAGAGCAAGATCTCTAATTGGTAATTGCTTGGCAAAACGTTTAACGCAATGCTTTAGATCATCATGGATAGGGCCATCCTGAACGATCAGCACTTCATCGGGAGGGAGCGTTTGTGCCACAAGACTAGATAGGCATTCACTCAGTTCCGAGCAACTAGTTCCATGATACACCGACATTAAAATTGTATATGCCAACTAATCAACCAGCCGCGGTTTTACGAAAATTATAGTATAAACTTGCCCACCCCGGTCCATTTCGAGTTATCGCGAGGGATGAGATAAGTTGACCCTGGAGTAAGCATGCCAAAGACTATTCTCTTCCTCTTTCGCGCATATAACGATATCGACCATATCGTCCCAATCGCATGGAAGGTTGTCGATTCAGGTGCTTCAGTTGCCTTTCTTTTTGTATCCTCAGATTTTAGCCACGATTATCGAATTGAGTTCTTAGTCACGGCAGGGGCGCAAAAACTGGAGAGTAAGTTAATTCGTCGCTATTTTGAGAATGTTAGAAACAAAATACCGGGGCATGTCCTGAAGCGCCTGATCGATCTAGCGCTCGCATATACAGTGGGACGAAGTTTGTTGAAGAAGAATTCGGTGACAACCATTGTCAATGAATGGTCAGGCCCTGTTGGAAATCAAATGGCAGAATTTTTCATTCGACCAGGGCGCGCAATGGGTATACCAATTATGGCTTTTCCCCATGGACATCGTATTGAGGTCAATTGGGATATGAATGCTACGGCGTCGGATGCGGTAAAAAAGACCGGTAGGCCGCCATCTTTAGCCGAACGTAATCTCTATACATGGTATGTGGTCCAAAATGGCGCTGCCAAACAATTTGGGATTGCCTCTGCGATAAGGGAAGAAAAACTAAAGGTCTTAGGAAGCGCAAGGTATAGTCCGGAATGGCACAGAATAAATTTGCAACTCTCTTGCTCGCGAACCAGCACCCTGCCATTATCTCAGCGCTTCAGGGTTGCCTTTTTTCTAAGGCATTGGGTATACCATGTCGATCGACAAAAATGTCTGGAGTTGCTGCGCAGACTAGGTGGTATATCCGGCTTGGAGTTAATAATTATCGGACATACTAGGGGCAGAGATGCCGGAGGGTTAACCGTAAAAGAAGAAAATACGTTTCTGGAAAAAAAGAATATCACTTATATAAGTGTAGGGGACCAGAGTACAAGCCTCATTTCTGAATCCGATGTGGTTGTCGCATATGGGACAAGTATTGCGTTTGAGGCGCTTCTTCAAAACAGAGCCGTTTGTAATCCAAAGTTTCTAACTTCGAATGAGACTATTTTCAATGGCAGTGGGGTTGTATACGATGCCGCTACTATTGAGGACACCATTGCTTTCATTTATAACCAGATGAGTAGGACCCCATGGGTGCCGGAACGGCCGGTAGTCCAGGCATTTCTCAAAAAACATCTATCAGATGGCGATGATCCAGCGACGATCTTGGATAAATATAAAGCGCTTGTTCTGGGACAGACTATCGATAGAAAAGAATTAAATACTAGAAACCTCTCGGTTCAATAACGACAATTTGCGACGGTCGCAATTATGGTCCAATTACTTGATACTGGCGTAAAAAATGTTCGCAATGTCCCTGAGTACATAATTGGGGAAGGTTCGCTGTCATCTCTAGCCGACATGTTACAACAAAGAAGGCAGAATGATGATGACCCAGTCTGGTTTTTTGTTGATGATTTTTTCAAAGAAATGACCGACTTGCCTGATTTGTTACCAAGTCGACATACTGACCTCGTCGAATATGTCTCAACCCAGAAAGAGCCAACGACCAAATACATAAATGCACTGTTAGCACGGCTGTCGGCGGAGTCTCGCAAGTCCCCTTGTGCAATTGTTGGGTTTGGGGGAGGAATAACTCTTGATACAGCGAAAGCGATATCTAATTTGATTACAAATGGCGGGCAGGCTGAAGATTATCAGGGCTGGGATTTACTGCGACTGCCGGGAGTCCATAAGATAGGAATCCCAACGTTGTCGGGAACTGGGGCAGAAGCAACTCGAACTTGTGTACTGACTAATGAGGCAACGGGCCTTAAGTTAGGTATGAACAGCCAGTTCACAGTGTTTGACCAACTGATTCTTGATCCATTGCTGACTAGAACGGTTCCTCGGAGTCAGTATTTTTTTACTGGTATGGATGCATATATCCACTCTTTCGAGGCATTAGCCGGTAGCTACAGGAATGCAATTGGCGACGCGTTTTCCGCACAAGCGATCAAGTTAGCGAGAGAAGTGTTCGCATCCGACAATATGCAACACGCTAACAATCGCGAAAAATTAATGGTCGCATCATATCTCGGCGGTAGCGCGATAGCGACCAGTTACGTTGGGTTAGTTCACCCGTTTTCTGCTGGGCTAAGTGTCGTGTTTGGTCTACACCATTGCAAAGCTAATTGCGCTGCGATGAAGGGAATGGAGGAATATTATCCAGATCAATATTCAGATTTCATGCGACTGGTTGCGAAGCAATCCATCGATCTAGGCGAGGTTACCAATAATATTGAAAATCTAGATTCAACAACCCATGATCAACTGTATAACGCGACAATAATCCACGAAAAGCCCCTGACGAATGCCTTGGGAGAAGGCTTCAAAGAGAAGCTCGATCGGCCCACTGTAAGACGAATTTTTGAAAAGATCTTGCAATAAATGAGATTACGAAAATTTTGTGTTGTTTGAAGATGCTGTTCCAATTAGGCCTCAACCTGCTCATGAATTTTTGAGAAAACGACGGCAATAATTTAATAATCTGATGCTCTGACAGGAAGCAGTAGTGATGAGTTTAAATTTCGACATTCCATTCGCTGGGAGGGCCCATGGCTATTTAGGGGCAGAAATTGATGCGGTTATAGAGGTAATGCAGAATGCAAAATCCTTAACTCAAGGCGAGTATCTGAAAAGGTTTCAAGAAAAAGCAGGGCATTATCTTGGGGTAGACCATGTCTTCGCCGTTTCAAATGCTACCAATGCGTTGGAAATGGCCGCTCAATTATGCTGTTTCGATCAGGGAGATGAGGTCATCGTACCTGCCCATACTTTTACCTCCTCAGCATATCCTTTCATAAAAGCAGGTGCGCGAGTTGTTTGGGCTGATATTGATCTTGAAACCCGCGTCGTTAACGTTGAAACCATCGCTGCATGTCTCACATCGAAGACCCGTGCGATTGTTGTGCCTCATTTATATGGATATGGAGTGGATATGCCTCCCATCCTGGAGCTGGCAGAACAACGCGGGATTTTGGTGATTGAAGATGCTGCCCAAGCGTTTGGCGTTGAAGTGGCGGGGAAAAAGGTCGGGACTTTCGGACACTTTGCTGCTTTTTCGTTTCATGCGCACAAGAATATTAGTACTCTGGGCGAAGGAGGGATTCTGGTAGTCCGAGAAGCGCATCATGCAGAGTTAGTCTCTCGGCTACGTCACAATGGGCATTGCGACTTTGATTTCCATAGGGAAGATTATTGGGTCCCAGCCATGGGCAATGTCGATCTACCGGAACTTGATGGGCGAAGCATTTATCCGAGCAATTACTGTCTAAATGAGGCTGCCTGCGTTGTTGGAGAATTGCTCATTGATCGAGTTGACAATATAAACTCCCAGAAAAGACAGCGGGCGTTGCAGATTATTGACTCGTTTACAAAATATTCCGAGTTAGAGTTTCATCGGGTTGATTCAACTCGGCATAACTACCACCTTCTGGTCGCATGGATGAAGCACGGGCGACGGGATGACTTTATTCGGAAGATGGCCACGGACTATCGTATCCAATGTGTAGTCCAATACTACCCGCTTTATCGATATCCGTTTTATCAAAAGCTTGGATTGGGTAACGGGTCTTGCCCCAATACGGACTACTTCTTTGATCGTATGATCTCATTTCCATTTCAACACTCTTTAGATTCTGAAGACTTGGATAAGATTGTGTCAGCAAGCAAGCAGGTACTCAGGGAATTAGCACACGAATGAACCAGCAGCGTGCGGTTACAGTATTAATTCCGGCAATTAAAAAGGAAGCACGATTTCAAGATGACTTGGTAAAAAAAATCGCCGGAGTCAATCCAATCCAGAGGACTTTGACTAAAGCGATTGAGTTAGGTTTGCCGTCTGAGTCAATTTTCATTTTTACAGACTCAGAAGAAATACAACTGATTGGTGAGCGCAATAATATTTCCGTATTGTTTGATCCGACTTTATCGTGGGAATCTACTGACATTGAGACAAACCTGCGAGCAATATCCTCCAATTTCACAGAAGATTCAGACTACGTCCTAATCTTATCTCCCTACGCGTTGTTGCTAGACGTGAATACACTGAGGGCGGCACTCGGTGAGGCACGTCGGTTAGAAATAGATGTGCTGAAGCCAGTGCGAGAGGAACGAGGCGAGATCGTTAAGCCAGGGAAGCTCCGGACTGTATCAGAGTCATTAACAAGTAGACACGAAAAGTTTTTGGTGGTGTCAAATGCGTTTTGTTTGATCAGAATTAAACGACTCAGAGACTCGAGAAATTCGTCTTGGGGTGTACGTTACTGGACGGTAGATGAGCGAAGTCTCGAGATTGAATCTCTTCGAGATTGGTGGGTTTGTGAGAAGTTATTGAAGCGCCGCCGAATCGTGTTTCGTGTCATAGGAAACTCGCAGGTTGGAATGGGACACATATTTCGCGCGCTATCAATTGCCCATGAGCTGACTGATCATGAGTTATTGTTTGTAAGCGACCACCACAATCAGGTTGCTGTTAATGAATTGGCAGGATACGATTATTGGCTTGGCATATATGATGAGTTAGAAATAACGCAGAAGATTATCGAACTGCAGCCAAATTTAGTGGTAAACGATATTCTTGATACGGATCTGAGATACATAGAGACCCTTCGCAACGCAGGGATAGCGGTGGTTAACTTTGAGGATCTTGGGGGCGGCGCAAAGGCTGCGAACTTAACAATAAATGAGCTCTTTGACGCTCCTCAGTTTGATGCACCTAACGTGCGTTGGGGGCATGAATATTTCTTTACTCGCGATGAATTCGCTGCTGCCAAGCCAAATGACTTTCGGGAGTCAGTAACGGATGTCTTATTAGCTTTCGGTGGAACGGACCAGCATAACCTCACATGGACCATCTACAACGCGATAAGTGATTTTTGTTCGAAGTCGGAGATCTTTATTCATATTGTTGTCGGCCCGGGGTACGCAAAGTTTGATGAGTTAGTCTCTAAGGTAGGATCTGTAGAGAATGTATTTATCACTCATGCTAGTGGGGTAATCTCCAGCATCATGGAGCGAGTGCAGTTGGCGATAGCCTCTAATGGCAGGACCGTCTATGAGCTAGCGCAAATGAATGTTCCAGGCATTGTCATTTCGCAACACCTGCGGGAAGAGTCACATTTGTTTGCTTGCCCGGAAAATGGGTTTATCCCACTTCCCATAGGTTCTGAAGTTGAACTGCAAAAGAAAGTTCTTGAAGAGTTTAATGTCCTGGTACGGGATAAAGCGGTTCGACATGATTTATTTACAAACGTAAGCCAGTTTGATTTCAATCCCAATAAAGAGAAAGTAGTATCTGAGATACTTCAGGTATTAGAACAGTCCTAGGAAGCGATAGCTTCAACCAATTGAGCTTACCGATGAAAATCCTTGAGTATTTCGCCGACAGAGACACTGGCAAACAGTGGAAAACTGGGCCCTACCTGATTGCGGAGGCGGGTGTGAACCATGAATGCAACCTGGGGGTTGCCCGAGAGA
>MDTE01178815.1_pt1 | contig 16730 bp, 16 predicted proteins | sample 811231 | NCBI WGS metagenome assembly MDTE01 (sample SAMN05326651, study PRJNA326480) | marine metagenome | isolation source: seawater | place: Indian Ocean: Red Sea | collected 2010
AATCGGTCACATCGAGAGGCAAAATATTGATTCAGGTTGTATAAAAAGTGTTGTATTACAATTGTAAGTGAAGGGTAGAGGTTGCTGCACAGGACTCATAAGCCTGGGGTCGGCGGTTCGAATCCGCCCCTCGCTACCAAAAAAAATGATAATTACAAAAACACCATATAGAATTTCTTTTTTTGGCGGAGGAAGTGATTATCCTTCTTGGTATGAAAAATATAGCGGAAAAGTTATTTCGACAACAATAAATAAACATTTATATATTTCCTGTCGTTATCTTCCAAATTTTTTTAGTCACAAGTATAGAGTTGCTTGGTCTAAGATTGAAGAAACAAAAAATATAAACCAAATTAAGCACAATGCTGTGAGAGAAATTCTTCAATATTTAAATAATAAAAGAGGATTAGAGATACACTATGATGGTGATTTGCCAGCAAGAAGCGGAATGGGGTCAAGTTCATGTTTTGTTGTCGGTTTGTTAAAAGCAATATATGAATTAGAAAATAAAAATATTGAAAAAAAATTTTTAGCTAAAAAAAGTATTTATCTTGAGCAAAATATTATGAAAGAAGCCGTAGGATCTCAAGATCAAATTGCTGCCTCGTATGGAGGTTTCAATAAAATATCCTTTAAAAAAAATAATTTTAAAGTTAAAAAGATAACAACGAAGAACCTAAAATTACTCAATAATAATTTATTACTCATTTACACAGGCATTAGAAGAACTGCCCATTTTGTTGCTAAGACTTTTATTAACAAACTTAAAAATGAAAAAAAAAATGAAATTAAAAAGATAATATCATTTGTCGATACCGCTGAAAGTATTTTAAAATCCAATACTATTGATGATTTTGGAGAACTTCTAAATGAATCATGGCAATATAAAAAAAAATTAAGTAATAGAATAACTAATAATAAAATAAACGATCTTTATGATTTATCGATTAAAAATGGTGCATTGGGCGGAAAATTACTTGGTGCAGGCGGTGGAGGATTTATGCTGCTTTATGTAAAAAAGAATAAACAAAAAAAATTTTTGAGTAAGATTAAGAATATAGTAGAAATACCTTTTAAGTTTTCTGATACGGGGTGTGAAACTATCTTAAGGAGATAATTAAAAAAATGAAACATGAGTTAATGTACAATAATTTTACCAAGGATGATTTTAAGGAAGTCAAAAAATTATTGAATAAAAAAAATCCAGTACTTACGCAATCAAAAAAAGTTGAAGAATTTGAAAATAAATGGTCTAAATGGTTAGGAGTAAAATATTCTACTTATGTAAATTCAGGGTCCTCAGCAAATTATATTTCAATATCAATTCTAAAAGCTTTACAAAAAAAAAATAAAAAAAATAAAAAAAATGAAATTATTGTACCGTCATTAACTTGGGTTTCGGATGTTAATTCGATCATAATGAATGATTTTAAACCAGTATTTGTTGACATAAATTTAAATAATTTATCTATGAACTTAGAGCAGGTGAAAAAGAAAATTAATAAAAAAACTTTAGCTATCTTTATAACACATGCTCAAGGGTTCAATGGACTTGATGAAGATTTATTAAAAATCATTAATCAACGAAATATTCACTTAATTGAGGATGTTTGTGAAAGTCACGGAGCAAAATTTAAGGGAAAAAAATTAGGAACTTTCGGTTTAATTTCTAATTTCTCTTATTATTTTGCTCATCATATGACCACGATTGAGGGGGGAATGATATCAACAAATAATAAAAAAATTTATGAACTATCCAGAATTTTCAGATCTCATGGGATGCTTAGAGAGTCAAAAAATACGTCATTCGAAAAAAAAATGAAAAAAAAATATAGTTACCTTTCACCTCAATTTATTTTTTTATATCCCACTCTTAATTTTAGAAACAATGAAATTGGCGCTTGTATTGGATTAAGTCAACTAAAAAAACTAAATAGCAATAATAAAAAAAGAACCTTAAACTTCAAATATTTTTTGCAAAACCTTGACTCAAAAAAATATTTTACTGATTATGATCAAAAAGGAAGTTGTAACTATGCTTTCCCACTTATACTTAATACAAATTCAATCAAAAAAAGAGATAATTTTGAAAAAGTATTAAATAAACATAAGATTGAATTTAGAAGAGGTAATGCTGGTGGCGGAAACCAATTAAAACAACCGTACTTAAGAAATTTTGTAAAAAATATTAACCTTAAAAAGTTCAAAAATGTGGAAAAAGTTCATAATTTCGGCTACTACATTGGGAATTATCCAAGTCTAAAATACGATAAAATTAAAAAGATCTGTAGCATATTAAATAGAATAGATTTGTAAAAATTATGAAAACTCTTGATTGCTTGTTCTTAGTTGTTTCTAGTTCTAAAAAATCTTATCAAAAATTATCTGAAACTTACTCAGCCATAGAACCGCCGACTTGGGCTTTGCTTCTTGCTCAATCTATGAGAGCTGATGGAAATGAGGTGGGAATTTTGGATGCAAATGCTGAAAATCTCACTGAAGATAATATATATCAAAGGATAATAAAGCTAAATCCAAGAATAATTTGTTTTGTAGTTTACGGTCAGAACGTTAATGCCGGAACAACTAATATGAGTGGGGCAATACACATTGCGAATTTCTTGAAGAAAAAAAAATTACAACAAAAAATTTGTTTTGTGGGATCTCATGTTCAAGCCCTTCCAAAACAAACTTTAGAGAAAGAAAAAAGTATTGATTTTGTATTAACCAATGAAGGTGTTTACGCTTTAAGAAATATATTAAAACTAGACTCCCTTAACCTCGATAAATTAAAAAATGTTAAGGGTATAGCTTACAGAGATGTTTCTGGAAAGGTTATAATTAATTCTCCAGAGAGAGTTGTTCCTACAGATCGAATGGATATTGATTTGCCTGGATATGCTTGGGATCTTTTACCTTACAAAAATTCTCCATTAGATTTGTACAGAGCACCAATGTGGCATGCAGAATATGATTTTAACAAAAGGTCTCCCTATGCAAGTTTGCAAACAAGTCTTGGATGTATGTTTAAGTGTAACTTTTGTATGATAAATTTGATCAATAGAAATAATGACGATGAAATTGGAGTAGCCTCCGATTATAGCAATATGAGATTCTGGTCACCTGATTTTATAATAAAAGAATTTGAAAAATTGATTAAAATGGGAGTAAAAACAATCAGAATTGTTGACGAGATGTTTTTATTAAATCCAAAATATTATGTTCCACTATGTGAAAAGTTAGCTGAATTGAATAAAGATGACTCATTAAGAATGTGGAGCTATAGCAGAATAGACACAGTAAAAAGACCAGAGATTTTAAAACTTGTAAGAAAAGCTGGAATTAAATGGTTATGTTTAGGTATTGAAAGCGGAGATAAAAAAGTAAGATTAGAGGTCGCGAAAGGAAAATTTGAAGATGTTGATGTTAAAGATGTTATTAAAAAGGTACACGAAGCTGATATAGACGTAATGGCAAATTATATTTTTGGTTTGCCAGGAGACGATAAAGATACAATAAATAAAACCTTTGATTTAAGCTTAGAACTTTGTACTGCTGGGTGGAATACTTATGCTGCAATGGCTTTGCCGGGTAGTTTGCTTTATAAAACTGCCATAGAAAGAAATACTCCTCTACCTACAAATTATGAGGGATATTCTTTTCATTCATATGAAACAGTTCCTTTGCCCACAGAGAAACTAAAAGCTTATGAAATACTTCAAATGAGAGATGAGGCTTTTATAAAGTATCATACAAATGCAAACTTTTTAAATCTAATCAAAAAAAAATTTGGACCCGAAGCAGTTAATAATATATTAGATATGACTAAAATTAAGCTTAAAAGAAAAATTATAGAAGAAAATTTAAATGCGAATTAACGATCTAGAAAATTTAGCTAAAAAATATAGACGAGAAATATTTGAAAAATTTCTTGAGACTAAACAAGGTCATCCAGGATCAATTTTTTCTATGATGGAAATTGTTGTAAGCCTATATTATGGAGGATTTTTAAGGTTTGATAAAAGTAAAAAAAAATTTTTAGACAAACTCTTAATCAGCAAGGGTCATGCAACTTCGGCACTTTACCCTATTCTACGAGATCATGGTGTGATTTCTAAAAATGATTGGAATAGGTGGGGAAAAAGTCAATCTCAACTTAGAATTTTCGGAAATACTTCGATCCCAGGAATTGACATCACGTCAGGTTCTTTAGGACACTGCATTGGCTCAGGCGCTGGAATGGCAATTAGCTATAAAAACAACAATCAAGATAAAAAAGTTTATGTTGTGATTAGCGAGGGTGAACTGTACGAAGGATCTACATGGGAAGCACTATTATTTGCTAAACACAGGGAAATAGATAATTTAACCGTTATTATAGACGTAAATTCTTTAATAATTTTAGGCAATACTTCTGACTGCTTGAAAATTAATCCTATCAAAGAAAAAATAGATGGTTTAGGGATTGATACTCAAGAAGTAGATGGTCACAATATTGACGAACTAATAAGTGCATTAAGTACTTCAGACGCTTCCCAAACTTTTAATTGTATAATTGCTAACACCACTAAAGGCAAAGGATCTTCAGTGATGGAAAACAAAAAAAATTGGCATTATTGGAATCCAATGACAAAAGAAGAAATCAAAATAACAAGAGAAGAATTAAAGTAATGCTGCAAAGAGACATTTTCATTAACGAGATAATTAAAAAAATGAAATCAGATAAAAAAATTTATTTTTTGAGCGCTGATTTTGGAGCGGCAGCTTTAGACAAATTAAGAGAGCAATTTCCTAAAAATTTTATTCATTGTGGCATTTCAGAGCAAGCAATGTTGGATATAGCTTCTGGTCTAGCTTTGGAAAAAAATAAAGTTTTTGTGTATGCCATGGCTCCTTTCTTGTCATTGAGAGCTATTGAGCAAGCAAAGTGTGGACCTGGTTTAATGAACTTACCAATCTGTATGATTTCTGTCGGTATAGGTTTAGGATACGCAGACGCCGGTCCAACACATTACTCTAATGAAGACTTTTCTTGTTTAAGGTCTGTTGTTGGGTCCTCCATTTATACACCATCCGACAACATCACGACTAAATTTATTGCCAAAGATATGTTAAATAAGCCAAAATTTTCTTATGTGCGTTTAGATCGAGATTTTCAAAGTGATTTGAGTCCAATGATAAATAGCGAGGATTATAAAAACGGTTTTAAAATTTTTGGGAAAATTGAAAAGAAAAAAATTGCGATAATTTCTCATGGAAAGATATTTCATGATTGCGTATCAGCATTTGATCAAAAAAATTTTTTATTAATTAATTTATTCAGATCAAAACCGTTTCCTGAAAAACTTGTAAAAAAAGTTAAAACTATAGAAAAATTTTTAGTAGTAGATGAGCAAACACCCTCAGGGAATTTATCTTCTTGTGTTTATGAAGGATTTAGGGATAAAAAATTCTATCCTAAAATTATCTCAAAATCTTTACCGGAAAGATATTTTTTTGAAAATGGAGGAAGAGAATTTCTTCTAAATAAATTTGGTTTATCTAAAAAAGACCTATTAAAAGCTGCTAAAGATTTTTAAGGATGAAAAAAAAAATCTATGTTTTAAAAAATTCTATATTTAAAGATAATAGAGGTTACTATTGGACTACCTGGAAAAAAAATAACTTTAATAAATTAAAATTTAATCATGATAAATTTTCTATTTCCAAAAAAAACGTTTTAAGGGGTTTTCATTGCGATTTTAAATCTTGGAAATTAGTAACTTGTGTTTTTGGAAAATTAGTTTTAGCAGTGGTAAACGTAGACAAGAAAGATCGAGATTATTTGCTCTCAAAAAAATTTATTTTAAGTTTTGATAAACCAAAATCAATCTTAATTCCTCCAAATTATGCTAATGCTCATCTATGCGTATCTAAATTTTGTATTTTTCACTACAAATGGAGTTATTCAGGAAAATATCCAGGGATAAATCACCAAAAGAGTTTTAAGTGGAATGATCCAAATTTTAAAATCACATGGCCGATTAAAAAACCTATATTAAGTAAAAGAGATGAAAAATCAAAATTAATTTGAACATGAGTAAAATTTTAATTACAGGAGGAGCAGGGTACATCGGTTCTATGCTTTGTACTAAGCTTTTAGAACTTGGACACCAAGTTACCACTGTAGATCTTTTAAAATATGATAAATCTTCACTTAATCATTTATATTTTTACAAAAATTTTAAACTTATTACTGATGATATAAGAAAAAAAAGTTTAATGAAAAAATTAATAAATAAAAATGAATTTATAATACCACTTGCAGCATTAGTTGGAGCACCTTTGTGTGAAAAATTTAAAAAAGATGCCATTAGCACCAATAAAGACGCAATAAGGATGATGTGCCAATTAATGACTAAAAAAAATAAAATAATCTTTTTAACTACTAACTCTGGATATGGTGTAGGAGAAAAAAACAAATTTTGTGATGAAAACAGTCCATTAAAACCAATCTCCCTATACGGAAGAACAAAATGTGAAGCTGAGGATTTAGTTAAAGATAACGCCGATAATTATGTTTGTTTTCGATTAGCAACAGTTTTTGGATTCAGTTACAGAATGAGAAGTGATTTATTAGTAAATAACTTTGTGAGCACCGCTATAAAAAGAAATAAATTAACTTTGTTTGAACCGCACTTTAGAAGAAACTTTATACACGTGCGAGACGTTGTAGAAGCAATTGTATATACTTTGAAGAATTTTAAAAAGTTAAAGAGTAACGTTTATAACTTAGGTCTCTCATCAGCTAATATCACCAAGATAATGTTAGCTAAAAAAATAAAAAAACAACATAAGGGACTGACAATTCAAATCATTAAAAATAAAAAAGATCCTGACAAAAGAGATTATTTTGTGAGTAATAAAAAAATTGAAAAAAAAGGATTTAAAGCAAAAATTTCATTAGATGAGGGTATATCTGAATTATTACAAAATTTTAAAAATGATAAAAATAAAATAATAAATAATTACTAGATTTTTCTAATTATATTCTTAATTTGGTAAGCTAAATCTTTTTTCACATATTCAAAATATAATTTTGATTTAAAAGCAGCCTTTTCATCAGATTTTTTATCACCTATCATAAAACTTTTGTTTTTTTGGATATGCCATTCTTTAAAAATATTTTTAATCATTAAATTTCCAGGTTTTCTTAAGGATGATTTCTTCCTATATTTTTTTACTTTTCCCTTAACATGATAAGGAGAATAACTTACTTTATCTATAAAAATATTTTTTGTTGAAAAATAAGATTTAACTTTTTTTTGCAAATTTATAAAATCATTTTCCTTGTAAAATCCTTTTGCTATTCCGGCTTGGTTTGTGACAATAAAGATATAATAATTTTTCTCTATTAAAATTTTTAAAGCTTTAAGAACTTTAGGTCTTAATTTAAAATCTTTGAATTTATGAACATAACCATAATCATGATTTATAACTCCATCTCTATCAAGGAATGCAGCAGGCTTTTGAAAATATTTATATAAAACATTTGCTGATTTTTGAAAATTCTTAGGAGTTCCAATATCTAAAAAAAAATTATTAAATACTTTTCCTAAAATTTTTTTTTTCTTTATAAGACTTGGGAGAATATCGTTTTCAAGAGATGAATAATCGTTTTTTATAACTTTTAAAAAATCTTTTTTAAAGAAATAAATTCCTCCATTGATATACGCTCCATTTTTTTTTGTGCATATAATACCTTTGTTTAAATCAAGTTTATTTAATTTTAAACTTTGATTATTTTTCTTTTTTTTTACTAAAGCCATTTTGCCTAAGAATTTACTTCCTAAACTGATAGTTAAATCGTTTATATTAATATCAAACAAAGTATCACCATTTATTAAAACAAAGTCCTCTTTTATTTTTTTACGCAATGAAAATAAAGCCCCACCTGTCCCCATAGGCTTCCCCTCTTTTATACATTCAGTATTAATGAAATTAAAATTTTTTTTGTCGAACTTTTTATGAATATAAGAGTGCTTAAAACCCGTCAGAATATAAATTTTTTTGAAGTTATACTTTGAGAAATTTTTGATCAAATATTCTAGAAAGTGAAAGTTATTAAATTTTGCCATAGGCTTTGGTAAATTATTTAAGTATTTGGCAATTCTTGTACCTTTCCCCCCGGCGAGAATTACAAGACTTTTGGCTTTATTCATAAAATATTTTATTGTTCAATAATTATTATAAATAGTTTAAATAAACTGTATATGCAATTAATCTCAATTATATTCTCTTTTAGAAATGAGGAAAAGAACCTTGATGAATTAATTGAAAGGGTAACTAAAACTCTAAATAAGCTAAATAACTATAAATATGAATTAATTTTTGTAAATGATGACTCGACTGATAACTCTGAAAAAATATTAATAGAATATCAAAAAAAATATCCAATAATTATTATTAATATGTCAAGAAAATTTGGAAGAACTCAATGTATGCTTGCAGGACTAAATAATGCAAATGGAGACTGTGCAATTTGTATAGACTCTGACCTTCAAGACCCACCTGAACTAATTGAAAAAATGGTGAATGAATATGAAAAAGGGTTTGATGTAGTACATACAGTCAGAAAAAAAAGGCTGGGGGAACCTTGGCATAAAATATTATTAACTAGCCTGGCTTACAAAATAATTAATTCCTTATCGAATATTAATCTTCCTGCTGAGTCGGGAGATTATAAACTTATTTCAAAAAGAGCTTTAAAAAAGATATTAGAACAAAGCGAACACAGACCTTACTTAAGGGGCTTACTTGTTTGGGTTGGTTTTAAACAAACTTTTATAGAGTATGTTAGGGAAGGTAGAAAGTCTGGTAAATCAAAATTTCCAGTTTTTTCTGAAGGGCCAATTACAGAATTTATTTCTGGTGTTACCGGACACTCCTTGAGACCATTATATCTTGGTATAGTACTTGGTTTTTTCTCAATTTTTTTATCTTTAATTTTGATAATTTATGCGTTGTATCTTAAGTTCTCTAATTTATCAGTGCCAGGAACAGCTGGAATAATTATTGTAACATCTTTTTTCTCTGGAATAATTTTATTATTTTTAGGAATAATTGGAATATATTTGTCAAAAATATTTGAGCAAACTCAAGGGAGAGATAGATATATAATTAGGGAAATAAAAAAAAAAGTTAAAAATTAAATTTTATACAAAGAGATACCATTATTTTTTAACACCAGTGAAAGATTAATCACCCAATCACTTGGTACTACCAAATAATCAATTTTATGATTATTGAAGATGACTTTCCACTCATTTAAATCTTTTTTTTGAAAAATTGTTTTAATATAATTATCAGACACGTAGGAATTTTTAATTTTAGGTTTAACTCTTAAATCGATTTCATAAATTTCTTTAAAGATGAGATCGATATCGTCAATTAAATAAGGATGATAAGGTAGGAAATCAAAACTATTTGTATCAAATAAAAAAGGTTTATTTGATTGTCTCAAAATTGAGTAATTTAGTGATGTAGTCGAAAGGATATGATTTTTCGTATCAATATTTTTTAATTTTTCAAAAAAAACATTCTTTTCTTTTTTTTCTGACAAATAGAAATACTTGAGAGTATTTATAACTCTTTCTTCTTTTTGAATTACAGGAAAAATAAGCAGAATATAAAAAAATGTGGTGATTAATTTTTTTTTAGATAAAAATTTCTTTAGAAAAAATATGTAAGTCATTGAAATTATCACTGGCCACCCTAGAAAACTGTAAATCATCAAAAATCTTGAAGGTAAAGCTTTGATTAAAATTTCAGGAAAAAAAAACGGAAATAATTTATAACTTAAATAAAATAAAAGACCTGATATTATTAAAATTATAAAAAAATAAATTGCAAGATCTAAACCGGGACTTGTTTTTTTTGAAAAAAAATTTTTAAAATAGACTAAAACACTAAGTAAGATTAAAGATTTAAGTATATAAGCGTAATGAATTTCACTTTCAGTATTTCTATGCCCGTCCCAATTTTTAACAAATATCTCGTACAAACTTGAGTCATAGTCATTAATCGGAAGTTTTGATATAAAAAAAAAATAAAAACTTATAGCAGAAATAAAACATCCTAAAATTAATCCATATAATAAATCATTTCTTACTAAAATATATTTCTGCTGCAAGAAGATAGAAAGTAAATAAAAAAACATCATCCAGACTCCAATTACAGGATGTATGCAAATTAAAAATGCAGTAAATAAACTTGATAAAAAAAGTTTATTATTAGAAATTAAACCAATAATTAATGTACTAGTAGCAAATCCAAACATCCCAAATGAGTGTTCAGAAAAAATCAGAGAAGGATAGTCTGTATCACCAAAATTTTTTCCTAATATTAATGCAGAAGAGGTAATTAAAACTGCAAAGAAATAATTATTTGTTATAGAGTTTGTAATTAAAAAGGTTCCCATTCCAAAACATAGAGTGCTTAGGATTAGTAATAAGTTTGAGATCTCATCACCACTAAAACCTAATTTTAAAAAAAAAGCTGAAATTTGATGTAAAAAAGTCCAACTATTAAAGTAGTAATAATTCATTGGTGACAAAGATGGGTATTCTACCAAACCTGAGATTACAAAAGCACCATCAAGTGCATACTGGTATTTGTTTATTGACAGACTTAAAACTATTGACAGGAAAAAAATGAAGCTAAAAGAGATAGTTTTTCTTAAACTATATGAAGGAAACATTTTATAATAAATTCTTTAAATAATTAGCATATTCACAATTTCCATAAAATTTAATTGCTTTTTTAATCAGATTTTTTTTGATCCATCCTTTATTAAGTGCAATTTCCTCTAAGCATGCGATTTTAAAGCCTTGTCTTTCCTCTATAGAGGAAACAAACATACTTGATTGATATAAATCTTTAATAGATCCAGCATCTAACCAAGCAGCACCCCTGCCAAGTACTTCAGTTTTCAACATTTTTTTTTTATTATATTTTTTTAACAAATCTACAATTTCTAGTTCATTTCTTTTTGATTTCTTTAGTTCCATTGTTTTTTTAATCACAGAGTTATCAAAAAAATAAAGACCAGTTATTGCAAGATTAGAATTAGATTTTTTTGGTTTCTCTACTATTTTCAAAATCTTATTTTTTCTAAAACTTATAATACCAAACTTAGATGGGTTTTTAACAGGGTGAATGAAAACACTTGCTCCCTTTTTTAATTTACAATTTTTTTTGAGTTTTTCAGTCAAACTTTGGCCATAAAAAAAATTGTCACCTAAAATCAAAGCGACGTTGTCATTTCCAATAAATTTCTTACCAATTAAGAAAGCATCAGGTAAGCCTCGAGGACTTTCTTGTTCGGCGTACCTGATTTTTAATCCAAGATTATTTCCATTAGGTATAATTTTTTTAAATTGTCCTGACGAACCTTTGTTAACAATAATTAAAATTTCTTTAATTCCTGACAACATAATTATTGAGAGTGGGTAAAAAATTAACGGCTTATCATAAAGAGGTAATAATTGTTTATTAACAGATTTTGTTAAAGGGCTCATTCTTGTACCAAGTCCCCCAGCTAATATAATCGCTTTTTTAATCATCTTTTTTTTCCAATTCTATTTGAATAATTTTTATTTCTTACAAATTTATAGAACAATTTGTTTTCTTTGTACCATTCTATAGTTTGATAAAGTCCATTATTGATAGATACCTTGTGTGACCAACCCAATTTTTTTCTTAATTTGTTGCTATTCAAAGCATACCTGAAATCATGACCAGGTCTATCTGAAATATATGAGATTTTAGACTTGTTATTAAAAATTTTTTTCTTCTTTGATATTGAAATTATTTTTTTAGCTATTTCAATATTTCTAAAATTTAGATTGGATCCTATATTATAACTCTCGTTTTTTTTACCACTTTGGTAAATTTTATATAACGCTTTACAGTGGTCTAAAACATAAATCCATTCTCTGAAATTTCTTCCTTTTCCGTACAAAGTTAATTTTTTACTATTAAAAATATTTGATATAAGCTTTGGTATTAATTTTTCAGGATTTTGTCTTGGCCCATAATTGTTACAACAATTTGTAATAATAGCGTTTAAATTATAAGTATTAATATACGATCTGATTAAATGATCCGCTGCCGCTTTGGTCGCTGCGTAAGGATTTCTTGGATTATAGGCTGATTTTTCATTAGCCTTAAGATTTTTTTTTATATCACCGTAAACTTCATCGGTTGAAATATGTATGAATTTTATCTTTTTATGTTTAATTAGTGTTTCAAGGATAGAATGAACCCCTTCTATATTAGTTTTGATAAAACTAGAAGATGATTCAATTGATCTATCTACATGCGTTTCAGCCGCTAAATTAAAAATACATTTAGGCTTATGTAATTTAATTATTTTTTCAAATTTTTTTTTTTGAGTTATATCAAATTTGTAAAATTTATAATTTTTGCTATTTTTAACACTCCTTACATTGTAAAAATTTGAGGAATAGCTCACCTTATCTATATTAATTACGTAATGTCCTAAGTTTATTAAATAATCAATTAAGTTACTTCCAATAAAGCCAAGTCCACCTGTAACTATAAATTTTGCCATTAAAGTATTTTATTTATTAAATCTGCAATAAATTTTGCTTTTTGAATTGAAACTTTATGGTGAACAGGCAAAGCAAGATATTTATTTTCAGCAAAATCCATATTTGGGTATTTTTTTCCTTTTACAAAATTTTTAAAAATTGAATATTTATCATTTCTGAAATGCACTTGATTAGTTTCAATTCTTTTTTCTCTCAACTTTTTTTGTATTAAATCTTTTTTTCTAGAAATTATCGTGAATAACCATGCTGCATGGGTTCTTTTTCCATCATTCTTATGAACACAAAACAAATTTTTATTCTTAGCTAAATTTTCAAGATAAACATCGAAAATTTTTTGTCTATGAGTTAATACCTTTTTGAAATCTTTTAAACCATCTAAACCGACGGAGGCACCTAAATCTGTCATTTGATATTTATAACCCACTTCATAAATGTCATTTTCCCAAGTAGCTTTTTGTTTTTTTTCCCTATCAATGCCAAACCATCTAATTCTTTTTGCTTTATTAACAAATTTTTTATTTTTGATGCAAAGCATTCCACCATCAGCTGTTGTAATATGTTTAATTGCTTGAAAGCTAAACATTGTAAAATCACTAATGCTTCCTATAGGTTTCCCTTTAAACGTTGCACCTAATGCATGAGCGGCGTCCTCAATAAGAGGAATTTTATATTTTGAAGCTATTTTTTGGAGTTCATCGAGATCACAAGGTAAACCCCCGTAATGCATACAAATAATCGCTTTTGTTTTTTTTGATACTAATTTTTTTACACTCTCAACACTAATATTCATAGTTTGAAGATCAATATCTGCAAATTTAATTTTTACACCCATATAAAGAAATGGGATATTTGTTGCGGTGCATGTAAACAAGGGAGCGATTACCTCGTCACCTTTTTTTAATCCGCTTAGTAAGTAAGATAAATGTAGCGCATCCGTTCCTGAGCCAGTAGCTAAACAATGTTTTTTTTTTGCAAACATTAACTTGAATTTTTGCTCAAATTTATCTACTAGAGGACCCTGTCCAATCCATCTACCTGAAAGAACTTTTTTAACACTTTTGAAGGAGTTTTTTGAAATATAAGGGTGAAATAACACTGTTCCCTCGTTTAATTTCATTAATGGAATTTCTCTAAAAGACATTAATTTTATTTATCATAGCGACTAGGGCAATACAAATGTATAGTGCAAAAGTTGCTTATATAGTAAAAATTTAAATATTAAATGAGTCTAAAAAAAGATTTAACCATTATATTTGTTTCATTTTATTCTAAAAATATTATTGAAACGCCTATTAAACAAGTAGATAAAGAAATTCCGATCATAGTAGTAGAGAACTCCTTAGATAACGACTTAAAAGAAAAACTTGAGACAAAATATCCTAACGTTAAAGTGATTTTACCAAAAACAAATACTGGCAATGGCGGAGGAGTAAATATTGGTTTAGATTTAGTAAACACTAAATATGCTCTATATCTCGATGTCGATGTTGCTCTTGAAAATTCAACCATCAATAAATTATACTCAGCAGCAGAACTACTTAAAGATTTTTCAATTTTGGGACCAAGTATAAAAGGACTAACTTATAAAGAAGATTATTATATTGAAAAAAATGTAAATAGTTCAATTCATAATATGAATTTTATTACTGGATGTGCGCTTTTTTTTAACATGAAAGCCTTAAATGAGATTGGGAAATTTGATGAAAATATTTTTTTATATTACGAGGAGAACGATCTTTATTTAAGAAGCCTTAAAAAGGGTTTCAAAATATATCTTATCGAAGATTCAAAAATCCAACATGTGGGAAATGTTTCAACAGATCTAATTGATAAGGATGAAATAGAAATTAATCGAAATTGGCATTTAATGTGGTCAACATTTTATTTTCATAAAAAACATTACGGTTTAATAACAGCTTACAAAAAAACAATCCTCAAATTAATTTCTGCAAGCTTAAAATTTCTAATTTTTTATATATTGAGAAAAAAATTAAATTATAAAATATATCTAGCTAGGTGTAGCGGAATTCTTAATGCGATGATGGGTAAAAAATCTTGGTTTAGAACTAAATTAAATTAGTGTATAAATTTTTATTTTTAAAATATAACTCAAACAGATGTTTAAAAAAAAAATAGTTGTTACTGGTGGCGCAGGGTTTGTTGGAACAAATCTAATTACATTATTGTTAAAAAAAACAAATTTTAAGATTGTAAGTATAGACAACTATTCAACAGGATCAAAAAAAAATCATATTAAAAATCAAAGAGTCAAATATGTCAAAGGTGACACAACGAATATCTCGAAATTAATAAAAAAACCTCGAGAAATTTCAACTGTTTTCCATTTTGGTGAATTTGCAAGAATATATCAAAGTTTTTTAAAAATGAATGAGTGTATAGAGTCTAACTCAGTTGGCTCAAATTCAGTTTTTAATTTTTGTTTAAAAAACAAAATTAAATTAGTTTATTCAGCGACATCTGCATCTTTAGGAAATAATGGAAAAGATAAGAATTTGTCGCCTTATGCTTTTACAAAAGCCAAAAATCTAGAAATTTTAGAAAATTTGAAAAAATGGTTTAATTTTAAATACGAAGTAATTTATTTTTATAATGTATACGGACCACATCAAATTTGCACTGGATCAATGTCAACAGTGATTGGAATATTTGAAGATCATTATAAAAAAAGAAAATATTTACCAGTAGTAAGACCTGGTTCTCAAACAAGACGATTTACTCATATCTCAGATACCGTAGATATTTGCTATCTTGCATGGAAAAAAAATCTTTGTAGACACTACAGTATTTCTAGTCTTAAATCTTACTCAATTATCGAAGTAGCTAAAATGTTTAAAACTAAAATAAAATTTTTACCAAAGAGAGCAGGTGAAAGATATGCCTCATCTTTAGTAACTGAGAATATTTCAAATAAAATTTTTAAATATTTTGGTAAAATAAGTTTGAAAGATTATATTAACGATTTTTTGAAAAATAATTAGTGCCCTGGAAAATCAACTAAACTGTGTGTTTTATAGCCTTTTTCAATTAATTTTTTATTTCCGGGTAAATCAAATAAATTTATTACAAATATAAAACTTACTACCTCACCGCCTGATAACTCAATAAGTTTAGCTGCTGCTTCAGCAGTTCCACCAGTTGCAATTAAATCGTCGATTATTATCACTTTTTCATTTTTTGAAATCGAATCCTTATGGACCTCAATAGTAGCTTTTCCATACTCTAATTCAAAATCAACAGAGTGCGTTTTAGCCGGAAGCTTGTCTTTTTTTCTCAGTAGCACAAAAGGTTTTTTTAATTGGTATGAAACTGCTGCAGCAAAAACAAATCCTCTAGATTCTATTGCAGCAACTTTATCAAAATTTATTTTACTGGATATTTCAATTATTTGATCATTTGTATATCTAAAGGCATTAGCATCTTTAATTAGTGTCGTTATATCTCTAAATAAAATACCTTTTTTTGGATAGTCTGGTATAGACCTTATATATTTTTTTAAATCCATATTTATGCTTCACGTTCTAACAAAAAAGCATTAATAATTAAATGATGAAAAAAAGAAAGCTCGGGATAATTGGAGGAAGCGGTCTCTATAAAATGGAGGGTTTTAAAAAAACAAAATGGAAAAAAATTAATACTCCTTGGGGAAAACCCTCAGATGAAATTTTAATCGCGAAATTAGGAAAAGAAGAAATTTGCTTTATTCCTAGACATTCTCGCGGTCACAAAATAAATCCAACTAATATAAATTTTAGGGCAAACATTGATGCGATGAAACAATTAGGTGTCACTGACATCATTTCAGTATCAGCTGTAGGATCATTAAAAGAGAATTTGGAACCGGGAAAATTTGTTATTGTAGATCAATTTATTGATAGAACTTTTTCTAGAGTTAAAACATTTTTTAATGAAGAAATAGTTGCTCACGTTTCAATGGCAAAGCCAACAAGCGTTGGACTTTCTGAATGTTGTGAAGCTGCATTAAAAAAGTTAAATATTTCTTATCAAGTCGGAGGCACTTATGTTGTTATGGAGGGACCTCAATTTTCTACATTAGCAGAATCAAACTTATATAGGACATGGGGTGCAGACGTAATT
>MDTE01021976.1_pt1 | contig 16727 bp, 10 predicted proteins | sample 811231 | NCBI WGS metagenome assembly MDTE01 (sample SAMN05326651, study PRJNA326480) | marine metagenome | isolation source: seawater | place: Indian Ocean: Red Sea | collected 2010
GGGCAGTGGTCAGCGCGGTGGTGACCCAGGAAGTCAGGCCGGTGCTGGTGCGGAATCCCCACAACCGCCTGTTCAAGCTGACCGTCCGTTGCAGCGAGCCGTATGTCGTCGTCAACGCGATGTCGGTGTCACTGGGCGGGACCGATGATCGCGATGATCTGGATGTGCTCGAGGTGTTCCGTGGCGATGCATTCAATCCCCTGGTGCGATTTGGCAATTCCGAACCGGTCGATGGCCGTCGTGTCCGGATCGCAGGCCATGCGAGGCTGGAGAAAGGCGACAACCCCTTCTGGGTCTCCTGCCGCCTGTCCCGTGATGCCGACCTGGATCACCAGGTTGATGCCACGTGCGACAGGATCGAGACGTCGTCCGGAGTGGTGAGGCCGGTGGACAAGAGCGGAGGGTTGAAGCTGCGAGTTGGCCTGGCCCTGCGTCGCCACTTCGATGACGGCGTGCACACCTATCGCATTGCCGCCATCACAACGTCGGCCCGAGGGACGCTGCTGTGTGCCTACGACATGCGTCGTCGCAAGGGGCGCGACCTGCAGGAGGACATCGACATCGGGTTGATGAGAAGCACCGACGGTGGCCGTACCTGGACGCCTCAACAGGTGATCATGGACATGGGCACGTGGGGCGGCTTTCCTCAGCACCTCAACGGCGTCAGTGATCCGGGGCTGATCGTGGATCCGGCAACCGGCCAGATCTGGTGCTTCGGGGTCTGGATGGTGGGCAAGGAAGGCAATCACCAGTGGAACAAGGGCGGGTCTGAGCCAGGATTCGAGATCGGCAAGAGTGCGCAGTTCCTGATGGTGACCAGTACTGATGACGGGAAGACATGGAGCAAGCCACAGAACATGACTCGGACGTGGAAGAAGAAGGATTGGATTCTCTATGCCCCGTCCCCCCAGTCAGGCATTGCCCTGAAAGACGGGACGCTGGTGATGCCGACGCAGGGGCGCGATGAAAAGGACCAGTATTTCTCGAACCTGCTGATCAGCACCGATCATGGAAAGACGTGGCGGGTGAGCGCCAAGTCGTCGATCGGGAACACCGAGTGCCAGGCGGTGGAGCTGGGAGACGGGAGCATCATGCTCAACTGCCGGACCGAGCGGCCGACCAAGTTTCGCACGGTCAACATCACCCGCGATCTCGGCCGCACCTGGACACCGCATCCGACAAGTCGCAAGACCCTGATCGAACCGAGTTGCAACGGGAGCACCTACCGGTTTGATTTCCGTGAAGGGGGGCGAAACCGCCACCTGCTGCTGTTTGCCAACCCGTATTCGCAAACCGGTCGTGATCACCATTCGATCCGTACGTCGTTTGACGATGGGAAGAGCTGGCCGAGGCGCCTGTTGCTCGATGTCGGTCGCGGAGCGGGCTATCCCAGCTTGACCCGCGCCGACGACAAGCACGTCGGCATTGTGTACGAGGGAAGCGGTGCGAAGCTGGTGTTTCAGCGAGTCTCCTTGCGAGACCTGGCAGGTCGATAGAGAGCGGGTTAACGCCTGACCGGGTGGTCACCGATGGGGCGACCACCCGGCAAGGCCTCTGGTGGTGATGCGGCGTGAGGATCTAGGGGAGAATGAAGTCGAGGCCTGGCCCACCGAAGACCAGGTCGGCGTCTGCTCCTCCGATCAGAAAGTCATTGCCGTTCCCGCCGAGCAGGATGTCGTTTCCGTTCTCGCCGAGCAGGACATCGTTGCCGTTTCCACCGAGCATGATGTCGTTGCCGTTTCCACCACGCATCCTGTCATTGCCGGCATCGCCGAACATCAGGTCGTTGCCATTCTGGCCATCCATCCGGTCATGACCATTTCCTCCGTGGAGGCGGTCATTGCCATCGCCGCCTCTGATCTGGTCATTCCCGTCCTGGCCATAGATCAGGTCGTTGCCGAAACTGCCGTCGAGCCGGTCGTCGCCGGTCCCACCTCGCAGTTGATCGTCACCGTAGCCTCCGTGCAGGAAGTCGTTGCCTGATCCACCATCGATCCGGTCGTTGCCACGGTTTCCGGACAAGACGTCATTTCCACCATTGCCGAAGAGAATGTCATTGCCGAATCCACCGGTGACGAAGTCGTTGCCGCGGCCTGCGAAGACGAAATCATTGCCCGCGTCGCCGAAGATCCTGTCATCTCCGTCCTGCCCCAGCAGAAAATCGTTGCCATCATGTCCCCTGAGCGTGTCGTCTCCGATTCCCGCCAGGATCACGTCGTTTCCGAGGTGACCATCCAGGTGGTCGGAGCCTTCGCCGCCAAACAGGATGTCGCGTCCCGCGCCGCCTGACGCGACGTCGTGGCCATCTTCACCGAAGATCTGGTCATCACCGGAACCGCTGTGGACGACATCGTCACCCTGTCCGGCCTGGATCTTCAGGTCGACGACGACTGCGGCGTCGACCTCGATGCGATCATCCCCGACGCTCGAGTCAATCAGGATGCGTCCCTCGGTGTCGACCCCCGCAGTGATCGTGTAGCTCTCGCTGCGGATCAGGTCGGTCATATCGCTGTCAAAGTACGCATCGATCTGGACCTGGGTCACCCCGCCGCCGAGATCGCTCAGAGTGATCAGGTCGTGCGCGCCGGTGCCTGTGATGTAGGCGAAGTCGGGCACGCCATCCCGGTCACTGTCTCGGAGCCCGATATCGGGGTCGCTGGCGAGAATCTCGTAGTTGTTGACCATGGTCGTACTCCCGTGCAGCTGGAGATCGAACCGGGTCACGATATTATTGGTCTCGCGTGTGATCGAGCCATGGCGGATCGTGTCGCCGCTGGAGACCAACTGTTCCTCGGCCGTGTTGCCCTTGGTGTGCACCAGACCGTAGGTGTGCATGGCCTCGTGTACGACGGTGTAGGCGACCCGGTGTGCCAGGTTCTCGTTGAATTCGGCAGTGCCAGGAACCCCGGTGGTTGCCGAGACAATCTTGTCGGTGAAGGTCAGTGTGGCCTCGTCGTGCAGGTTGCCGACGCCAGCAAACAGGTCTTCGCCGGCGGCGATTCCGAAGAGTCCCGTCGCACTGCCGACCAATCCTCCTGCTGCAGCAATGGCGGGTGAAGAGACGTCCATCACGAAGTTGTAGGAATCGTGCTCACCGAATCCGTCAAACCCCGGCATACCCGCGTCGTTGCTCCCCAGGGCGGCGACGACATCGGCAAAGCTGGTTGCGCCGATCCCCACGACCTCGAAGTCGAATGCGTTCAGTTCGCGTTGGACAATCGGAATCACAGCATTCTGGAGAGCCATCGCGTCACTGGCGTCGATGCTGGCGTCGCCATTGAAGTCATACTGGGTGGGATTGAAATTCAGCGTGTCGCTGTTCCCCAGGCCTCCCCAGCCGGCGAGATTGGAGCCGGTGCCGTTGCCAGCCGCACCCGCCCCGTCGATCTCCCGGAAGTCCTCAACAGTCGTGCTGATTCCTCCAGCGGGCAGTGCAGTGCCGAAATCCAGGTAGAACATCGTGGTCAACATCGTGCGAGATTCGAGTGACTCGCCGCAGGTGAAACCGGCACGAGGCTGCCGCCGCTTCAGGCGTGGGCGACCAGAGGCCAGGAGTTGAGCAATTCGCCGGGTCCAGTGGGAAAACAGCATGAGGGGCTCCTCGATCCAGGAAAGTGTCAGTTGGTGACGGGGTGTGCCGCTATGGATCGAGGAGCCTCTTGAGTCAGTTTTGTGACGCGGATTCGCTGGCGGTTTTTCGATTTTCCGAGAATTCACGGTTGCCACCACTGCTCTGCCGGGCGCCTGTTCCCACCAATCGTGTCAGGGATTGGTCGCGTGCGAGCGCCTGGCAACGAGCCAGGGACCTGAGCGTCCAGAGCGTGTCGGCGTGAGCATCGCCACGACGGGCGACCTGGGCGGTCCATGTCGCCTTCAGGATGGTCTCGGCTTCGGCATACCGCTTCTGCTTCAGCAGCGACCTGCCGAGGTTGGCCTGGGTCTTGAGGGTCTGAGGGTGATCGGCGCCCAGGGTGCGAATCCGTCGCTTGAGCACCTGCCGGTTCATCCGTTCGGCTTCTACCGCGCGTCCCTGTCGGAGGTGCATGTTGGCAAGATTGTGATGGGTGACGAGAGTCCGAGGGTGGTCTGCCCCCAGCAGTTGCTGTTTCCGTTGCAGGATCTCTTCGTAGAGTTCCTGCGCCTCGGCGAATTGCCTCTGGATGGCGAGCAATTGGGCGTGATTGTGCATGGTCGAAAGCGTGTCGGGGTGCTGCAGGCCCAGGGACTGCTTTCGGATCGCCAGCAAACGCGTGCTCAGTGCCATGGCCTCGTCGATCTGGCCAAGCCCCTTGTGGCACAGCAGCAGGTTGTTCATGGTCCGCATCGTGCGGATATGCATGGGCCCGTGCAGCTTCATGCGGTCGGCCAGGACCTGTTCGCCATGTTGCCGGGCTTCGTGGAATCGATGGAGCTTCAGGAGCGTCAACGCGAGGTTGTGCTGTGCCACGAGGACGATCTCGTCGCTGGCCTGACAGTCGGCGCTGAGACCTGCGAAGGCGCGTTGATGGAGAGCCAGTGCCTGCGTGTAGAGTCCCCGGTGGCCGACGGCGGTGGCGAGTTGGGACACAGCAGCGAGCGTGTCACGATGTGACTTGCCCAACTCGCGAGTTCGAATGTGGACCGCCTGCTCCCACTGGTGGACTGCCTTTTGGGGCAGCCCCAGGGCCGTGTAGCTTTCGCCGAGTGCGACTTGGATCGAAGCGGCCGTCGCGGGCTGCTCGGCAAAAGTGCTGGCGACACGTGACGCCGCGTGGTCCAGGATCGCCTCGGCCACCAACGGTTTGCCCCGACGCCGTTCCGGCCGGAATTCGTTGATCACGTCCGATACCAGAAACCTGGTTAGCGCCTCAGCTCGCTTGGCATCGCGGTTGGACTGCCGTTTCAGTGCCTTGGCTTCAGCTCGCATGTCCTGCTCGCGGCGGTGTCCTGTCCGGACGGCGTGGCGAGCGGCTGCGCGAGACTGTACCAGGGCTCGGGCCGTGGCAGCCTGTTGCCGGAAGTCCGCGGCCACGATTACTGAGCCGACCGTCAGTGCCAGTAACAGCAGGGTGGCCATCGACGTCATCCCGGCAAGGGCAGGGTTGCGACGGCACCAGCGGGCCATGCGGCCCACCGGACCGATCCGTCGAGCGCGGATCGGTTCATCGGCCAGGAATCTCGCCAGGTCAGCAGCCATCTCGCCGGCAGACTGATAGCGACGATCGGGATCAGGATCCAGCGATTGTGCGATGATGGTCTCCAGGTCCCTGGAGAGTCCCGGGCAACTTGGGCGGAGAGGACGTTCGGTACGATCCCAGGGAGAATCATCAGGCGCAAACAGAGGTTGCCCCGTGAGCATTTCGTGGAGTGTGGCGGCCAGACTGTAAATGTCGCTCCGCGCATCCGCATCGCCGCGAAAGCACTCAGGGGCCATGTAAAGGTGGGTTCCTACCATGGCGTCTGCGGCGGTAAGCGAGCCGCGGTCCTGTTGCTTGGCCAGGCCGAAGTCACTGAGCCAGACAGTGCCCTGGCTGTCGAGCAACAGGTTGGCTGGCTTGACGTCGCGGTGAATGACTCCCTGGTCGTGTGCGTGCTCCAGGGCCTCGGCCACCTGTCGGCCAATTTCGGCGACCGCGAGATGGTGGCTCTGGGGTGATGTCGCCGTTTCGGCGAGATCGACCTGGTCCAGTGAGTGGCCGTCAATGTACTGCATCGCCAGGAAGTGGGTCCCGAGCTCGTAGCCACTGGAGAACACCGGGACGATGTTCGTGTGGTGCAGCGCAGCCGCCGCACGAGCCTCGTGCTCGAAACGTTCGATCCGGCGGGCGTCCATCCAGTCGCTGGCAGGGAGGAGCTTGAGAGCTACACGCCGGTCGACGGACACCTGGTGGGCCTCGTAGACAATGCCCATTCCGCCCCGCCCAATTTCTCGGATGAGCTCAAAGTCGCCCATTGGTCCTGTCGGCGGCTCGAAGGCCTCGGCCGCATCGGCCACCAGTTCGGCACGAAGTGCCGCCAACTGGTCGTCGCCGGTGTGGCGGGAGCTATCCTCGCGTCTGAGAATTCCGGTGCGGCCCCAATCCGAGAGCAGTTGCTTCCACGGCGTGAGTCCGGGGGCAGGATCATCGGTAGTCGAATCCGTCATGAAGCTTCGTGTCTTTCCAATTGTTCAAGAAGCGCTCGGCGAGCTCGCTGGTACAGTTGACGTGTGGCCGCACAACTGCGATCGAGTTGCTGTGAGATGGCCTCAAAGGGCAATTCTGAAACAATCCGCAGCAACAGCACGCGGCGGTAGTCACCAGGGAGTGTGGCCAACATCACCCGGATTCTCGTTCTTTGCTCTTTCCTGTGGACCCGACCACTCGGAGATGTGTGGCCTGCCTCGATGTCCACCGCCACAGCTGATCGCTGCGAGGCCCGGGCCTGTATTCTCACCTCGCGACGGCAATCACGACCGTCGGCCAGCATGTGCCGGCGTACGGCGCCTTGGATCCGATGGATCAGGATCTGCCGCAGCCATGACCAGAATTCTCGCTCGGTGTGACCCCGGAATTGTCCCAGGTCACGATGAGCGTGGAGCAGGGTCTCCTGGACGATGTCCGAGGGACTCTGACGGAGAGCCAGACGCGCTGACACACGCTGTTGTGCCAATGCAGTCAGTCGGTCGCGGAAGGCATCCAGCCTCGTGCGAGTGAACCGGTTCCTGGTGGAATACGTCTTGGACCCGCCGGCTGAAAATGCCCGTCCCGCATCGTGTGCGACAAGGTCATTCACAGTGCTTCCCCAAGAAAGCACATCCCGTGCCAAACGGCTGGACACAATGACCAACGCGTTTTTCGGTGTTTGGGACTGACTGCCGGTGGTTTGCGGCGGTCCGTTGCTGCGTTTTGATACACACACGTTTGGCATGTGCGTCAAAACGCTACACCCACAGCGGCGGTGTGTGAAGAACGCCTCTTCTTCTCAGGCGACGCCGCTGTAGAGCACATCCATGACGTTGCCGGTGTTCAGATGTACCGGGCGTCCGAGCCGGTCCTCGATCATCGTCTCGGGATTGATTCCGAGTGCGTCGTAGATCGTGGCCCCCATGTCATTGGGATGGTAGGGCGTTGTCACCGGTTGGCCACCGATCTTGTCGCTGGCTCCGATGATCGTGCCGGGGTGGACGCCGCCACCGGCAAACAGGGCCGAGTAGACAGCGGCCCAGTGATGGCGGCCTGGGACTTTTTGATTGGGCAGTGGCGAGATGCTTGGCGTGCGGCCGAATTCACCGACACAGATCACCAGCGTCGTTTCCAGCAGACCGCGGTCCTTGAGATCATCGAGCAGGGCACTGAGCCCGTTGTCGAGTGCCGGCAGCATCGTCCGGAGACGTGGGAAGTGATTGACGTGGGTGTCCCACATCTGCACGTGTCCCATGCTGGCCTGGATGACCGGGATCTCCATCTCGACCAGCCGCCTCGCCAAAAGCAGCGTCTGGCCATACTTGTGCCGGCCGTAGCGGTCTCGTGTCTCGGCCGTCTCGGCGTTGATATCCAGAGCTCCCTTGAGCCGGCTGGAAGAGAGCATTGAGAATGCGGTCTGTTGCTCCGAGGTGTACTTGATGCCCTGCGGCGATTTGTCGAGAGCCCGAGACTGGTCGTCGATGGTCTTGAGCAACTGGCGACGATCGGCGAGCCGGCTGGTGCTCAGCCCGTCGAGCAGGGTCAGGTCGTTGACCTTGTAGTCCTTTCCATTGGGGTCGCTGTTGAGCACGAAGGGGTCGTACTTGGGGCCGAGGAAGCCCGAGTGCTGACCCGGCCAGACCAGGACACCCTCGATCAGGGGATTCGGCACAGTGACCTGGCTGGGCAGTCCGTCCTTTCGAGGACGCAACAGCGACACGCCACCCCCGTAGCAAGGCCAGTCGGAACGCTTCAGCGACTTGGCCTGGTTGGAGTTGCCGGTGAACGGCTGTACGTAGCCGGTCAGCGCGTTGTGCGATCCCGAGAGGTGCCGGTTGTCGCCGTGGTGCATCGATCGCACGATCGAGACCATGTCGGCACGCTGGGCCATCTTGGCCATCTTGTCCGAAAACTGGACACCCGAGAGCTTGGTCGAGATCGGCTCGAATTCTCCCTTCGCCGCACCGGCCTCGGGCTTCGGATCCCACATGTCGATGTGGCTGCCGCCGCCCGGCAGGAACACCAGCACGACCGACTTGACTCGGGGCGCTTTCAAAGCCGCACGGGCTTGTTGGCCGAGCACCGAGGAGAGGCCCATGCCGAGATAGGCTGAGCCACCGATCTGGAGAATGTCGCGACGATTGATCATGTCCGCCTGTCTCGATTCATCCTGCGGGCTTCAACCTCAGGCCCGGTCCTTCGAACCATTACGGCGCGACGCATGCGTCGCACCCGATGTGTCCCATTATTGACTGAATCGAACCGCCGGGGCAATGGGAGCCAGTTTTGTTGCCCTGATTGCCGAATCTCTACCGACCGAGGCAGTACAACCACTCCCGCCGCGACCCGTCGAGGGTCGCCACACGGTGAAACACCTGTCCGCCGCATATCGCCATCGAGGAGTAGCTCTGCTGTCCGAGCCGGTTTTTGGACTTGATGTCCAGGCCCTGGCGGCTGGCGGTGAAGACGGTTGTGAGTCCCGCTTCGTCGGTGGCGTAGAGGTTGCCGCCCGCGAGGACCAGAGACGAGGTGAACGTGCCTCCGAGCCGTTTTTTCCAGAGGGTTTTCCCGGTGGTGGTGTCCCATGCCGATGCGATGCCGGCATCGAGCACGGCGTAGAGTGTGTTTCCTTCGACGACCATCGACGGCACATAGACCCGTTGCGTGTTTTGCCAGACGGTCTTGCCGCTGCCATCAGCCAACACCGCCTGGATGTGGTTTCTCGGGTAGCCACCGCTGGTGAAGATTCGCGTGCCGTCGGTCACCACGCTTGTCACGCACTCGGTCGTCGCCCCGTCGATCTCCCAGAGTTTTTTGCCCGAGAGAGGGTCGAAAGACGAGACCAGGTTGGTTCCGACCATCAGGGCCTGGTGGCGGCCGGCGAGCTTGAAGACGATCGGTGACGTGTAGTTGGCCTTGCCAGGTCGCTGCTGTTTCCAGGCGATTCTGCCATGAGCACGATCGAGTGCCGCCACCGCGCCGCCGGCCCGGTTGTCGGCCGAGACGAGAACGAGATTCTCGAACAGGCAGGGCGAGGAACTGAATCCCTGGTGCGTCTGGTAGCGGGTGACGGTGGTCTGCCACGCGATGCGCCCCGACAACTCGAGAGCCGATGTCACCACGTTGCCGTTGTGCAGGAAGTTGACAAAGATCCGCCGGCCGTCGCACGCCGGGGTGCAACTCGCCTGGCTGCTCTTCTTGTTGCCCCGCTTTTCGAGTGGTCCCTTGTGCACGACCGTCGTCCAGATCGTCTTGCCCGTCTTGCGATCCAGGCAGAGAACGGATTGGGTCTCGGCGGCGCGGTCTGCTGTCGCGACATAGACGCGCTGCCCGACAATCGTCGGAGAACCGTGTCCACGACCGGGAATCGCCACTTTCCAGGCGACATTGGTCTCCTCGGACCAGGAGACCGGTGGTCGCTGGCCGGAGGGAGCGATGCCGTTGCGTGTCGGGCCGCGCCACCAGGGCCAGTCGCCTGGGGCCACCGTGATGGGGCCCGGTGCGGCTGCCACGAACTTGACGGAACGGTCGGCGGCTGTCAGCGGGTGGGTGACCAACACGAACAATGTGGCAAGCAGCAGCGTGGGACGCAGCATGTGCGGAACGCTCCGGTAAGAGACCAGTGTGGAGGGTCGCAGCAAGATAACGCGACCCGGCGGCGAAGAACAGTGGGCCTGGGCTCTGGTGGTCAGGCGAACAGTCCCGCGATCGGCTCGCTGCGGTAGACCGGATAGGGCCGATCGGCTGCGTCGTGCCAGTGGGCGGTGCGGGGGATGCCGAGCGCGTGGTAGATCGTCGACGCGAAACTCTCGGGCGTCTGAGCCTCCGAGGCCGGATAGGCTCCGCTCTTGTCCGAGGAACCGATCACGCGACCACCGACTACGCCGCCGCCGGCGATCATCACGGTCTGGCAGAGACCCCAGTGACCACGGCCGACCGTCTTGTACACCTTGGGTGCGCCGTTGAAGATCCTGGGGGTACGGCCAAATTCCCCGGCCACCACAACCATCGTGTCTTCAAGCATGCCGGAATCGGACAGGTCGTCGATCAACGCCGAAATGGCCAGGTCGGTCGGCGGGAAGAGGAAGTCCCTGGCCAGGGGGAAGGCGTTGCCGTGCAGGTCCCACGTGCCCATATTGCCGAGATTGACCTGGATCATATTGACCCCGAGAGCCACCAGGCGACGGGCCATCAGCAGGGACCACCCAAAAGAGTTGTTGCCGTACCGCGTGAGTGTCCTGGGATCCGACTTCCGGACATCGAATGCCTCGCGGACACCGGGATCGGCCAGCAGCGAGACAACACCTTCCCGGGATCGTCCGTAGTCGGCCGGCGCGGTCGACTCCTCGAGTTGCCGTTGCTGTCGCTCAACGATGTCCAGCAGCTGCACGCGTTTGCGAAATCGGGATGCAAAGACCCCTTCGGGCAACGAGATGTTGGGGACCTCGAATCGCCAGTCGTCGCGGTCGGAGTGATTGCCGCGGTGCAGGTTGTAGAGGTAGCCCGGAAAGGCACCCGAGAAGGCGTGATAGCCGTGGGGCTTGTCGGTCATGTCCAGAAACCACGGTTCGTGGTGGTCTCCGAGCTTGCCGGCGAATTGCCCCGGGAAGATGCCCTGTTGGCTGTGAACCACTTTCTCGGGCAACACGATGCTGTTGGCGAGCTTGCTGTGAGAGGGGGTCATCGCGCCAGCGATGGCCGCGATGGATGGCCAGTCGTTGGCGTGTGGCCGTCCAAAGCGGAACGGTGTTTTGTCCCGTCGGCCGGTCAGCATGATGTACGTGCCGGTCTGGTGTCCGTTGTCCGGGTGACTCAAGGATCGCACCAGGCTCCAGCGGTCACCCTGGCGAGCCAGTCGAGGAAAATGCTCGCAGATCTCGATCCCGGGCGTCACGGTCTGGATCGGAGAGAATTCGCCGCGGTACTCGCTGGGCCCCTCGGGTTTCATGTCGAAGGTGTCGTGCTGGGAGGCACCGCCGGTCAGAAAAATGAAGATGACCGACTTGGGCTTCGTCGCCAAGTCATCGCCAGCTCGAGCACGCAGGCGGGCGACGTCTGCCATGCCCAGGCCCAGCAGGCCGATCGACCCGGCCTGTAGCAACTGGCGTCTGGTCGGGGCGTGCGGCAGTTCCGAGGCGTTGGCAGGTGTCGATGGCAGCATCTGATTTTCTCCCCGGAAGACGAAGCCCACAGTACCTCATTGGGCCCGATGACGAAACGGCCGTCTGGCTTGATACCCGCTGGGTTCGCAAATGGTCGCATGGTCAGCGATGATGGAGGTCATGAATAGAATGCCTTGCCCGATCCGGTTGTTGGCCGTCCTGGCCTGTCTGTCCCTGTCCTCGGATGCCTCGGCCAACGATGCGGCAGTCTTTGGCCAGCAGGTCGTACTGCGGTCCGGAACACAGAAGACACACACGTTTCGGATTCCGGCGATCTTGCGCGCTGCCTCTGGCGACATGCTCCTTTTTTGTGAGGCCCGTCGCGACAACGCGAGAGATCACGGCAATGTCGATCTGGTCCTGACTCGCAGCCGCGACGGTGGGGCAAGCTGGGGACCGCTCCAGGTGCTGTTTGATGATGGCGGTCACACGATGGGCAATCCCAGCCCGGTGCTCGATCGCCGCACCGGTACGATCTGGTTGCCGTTTTCCCGCGACAACAAGCAGGTGCTGCTGAGTCACAGCACCGATCACGGAAAGACCTGGTCGAAGCCCGTCGATATCACCGGCACCGCGTTGCCCGGCGAGTGGGGTTGGGTGGGACCGGGGCCCGGCCACGGGATCCAGTTGCAGCACGGTCGACATGCCGGAAGACTGGTTATCCCCAGCTGGGCTGGCGTGGAAAAAGACGTGCCATTCGGGAAGCGGCAACTCTCGTACATGATCTACAGCGACGACGCGGGTAAGACGTGGAAGCACGGCAAAGCGGCGACGATCGATCAGTCCGACGAGTGCCAGGTGGCGGAACTCGCCGACGGCCGGCTGTACATGAATGCCCGCAGCCGACAGGGCAAACGGCAAAGAGCATTTGCCGTCAGCCGGGACGGAGGGGCCAGTTGGACGAAGATTGCTCACCATGCAGAGATGCCCGAGCGGAGCTGCCAGGGAAGCGTGATCTCACTGGCCCCCAATGTCGTCCTGGTGGCGCATCCGTCGGACACCAGTGCACGGCGGGTGTTGAAGGCCTACCTGAGCCTGGATGGCGCCCGGACGTGGAAGGCGTCGCGGGTGGTCGAGGTAGGACCGGCGGCCTACTCCGACCTGGGGACGAACCGAGGCGGTGATGTGCTGCTCGTCTACGAGGGGGACGATTATCGCACGATCAAGCTGGCGCGATTCAACAGGGCCTGGTTGACCCAGGACTGACCGAATCGCCTGCGCGGCTAGATCAATTCGCGGATCAACCGTCGATCCTCAAGCACATAGCGAGGCCGACCGGCCGGATCGGGGAACTTCAGCGACGGGTCGATCCCGAGGTGGCGATAGATCATCGCCAGCACGCTGTTGGGGCCGTAGGGGGCTTCGATCGGATGCCCGCCCTTGGAGTCGGAGGCACCGACGACCTGGCCGACCTGCAATCCGCCACCGGCCAGCAGCACGGTCATCACGTATTCCCAGTGATCGCGACCCGCCTCGCTGTTGACCTTCGGGGTCCGGCCGAATTCTCCCATGCAGACCAACAGGATCTGGCGATCGAGGCCCTGCTGGCAGAGATCGGTGATCAGGGCGGCGACACCCTGGTCGAAATTCGGTCCACGCCGCTTGAGGCTGTCCTCGAGCGTGTAGCCGCAGACCTTCTGACCGTGATTGTCCCAGCCGCCAGACCCGACAGTCACGAACGGGACCCCTCGTTCGGCGAGACGGCGAGCGAGCAGGAATCTCTGGCCCATCTCGTTGTTGCCGTACAGCCTGCGAATTGACTCCGGTTCCTGCTGCAGGTCGAACGCATCGCGTACCGACCGCGTTGTCACCATGCGATAGGCCTGGCGGGTGAAGTCCTCCTGCGCGGTGGCAAATCCCCGGGTGTCGAGAATCCGACGGGTGGCGTCGAATCCAGCGAGCAGTCTTTGTCGGTCGGCGAGTCTCGAGGTGCTGATGCCCTTGATCAACTCGAGGTTGGGAACTTGAAAGTCCTTGGATGTCAGATTTCCACCGGTCTCGAATGGGTTGAACGACTTACCAAACCACGCTGCCCTGCCGTAACGCATCGATTGCGGAATCGAGACGAATGGGGGCATGGCCGGCGCATTGGCGCCGCGGACCCTGGCCACGACGCTGCCGACACACGGCATGTCATTCTCGGTGTTTGTGCTGTTTTGCAGGTAGTAACCGGTCTGGACCAGGTGGCTGCCGATCGTGTGGCTGCCGGTGTTGTGGTGAACTGACCGCACCAGGGCGAGCCGGTCTGCGACCTCGGCCTGTTTGACCATCAATTCGCTGAACTGCACACCGGGCAGTTTCGTGTCGATGACGCCAAACGGCCCGCGGTACTCCTTTGGTGCGCTGGGCTTCGGATCGTACGTCTCGTGTTGAGTCGGCCCGCCGGCCAATTCGACAAAGATCACCGCGTTTTGCGACGTGTCTTCGTCGCCAGTCCGGCTCGCGGCTCTCAGCCGAAGCAACTCGGGCAAGCCCATCCCGCCGCCGCCCACGAGAAACCCGGCGAGGCCTGCCCGGATCGCGTCGCGGCGGGTGCGCCGATCGCAGTAGCGGGGAACCGAGCTCATCTGGGATTCCGGTAGGAAACGGGACACAGGCGAGTATATCGGTGAAGGCCGATGAGACCAATGACACTTCCTCAACCGGCCGACAGGCGTCCGAGTGTCTTCAGGTTGACCATGAGTCGTCTCAGCGGGTGGTAGTTGTCCTGCCGTGTGCTGCGCGGGACGAACCGGAAACGCCGATCGGTCGCGAGCCTGTGAGTGGCCTGTCCGTGCTCGCGTCGCGAAAAGTGACGGTCGGCGATCTGCTGGGCCATGACAAAGTACCGCCAGGCCCACGATGCCCCTGTCGTCTCGTAGGACAGAAGGGTGGCGATGAGCAGCTCGTTGAGTGCCCAAAAGGATTTCACGTAGTTGTATTCGCCCTTCATGCGAAGGGGGATGGTCTGGCTGCCGAGTTTCTGGGGACCCCATTCGTGTTCGGTTTGCCCGAGATTGACCCACTCGCACAGGCCGCCGTGGGTCTTGTCCCAGCCGACATCCAGGTGGCGGCGGATTCTCTTGCAGCACGTCGCCTCCAGGTGCTTGTCTTTCCGACGGCGGGCCTCCTTGATCACGTGCCACAGGCCCTGCAGGCAATGGCCGACCAGGCAGGCACGGTGCTGGGGCGGGAGGCGTGAGAAATCGTGAGCGGTGAACTCACTGTTGAGGCCAGTATCCTCGTCGTGGTGTCCGTCGATCAGAGCGTCGATGCAGGTGTCGGCCATCTGACGGAGTTGCCGGTTGTCGTCGTGGGCCAGCATCTGGGTGCAGCAGTTGAGGACATAAATCCAGATCCCCTGCACACGCCATCCGGCTTCCCTGGCGTAGGGATCGTGGAACTCACGGGCGGTGACGTGGCGGTAGGCCTGCACGAGCCAGCGTCGAGCTTGTTCGCGCATGCGCTGGTCACCGGTCGCGGTGGCCAATTCCTGACAGCCCTCGATGGTTGTGAACGCGCTGTAGACATCACGTCGAAACGGTTTCAGGATCCGGCCGTCGGCACTGAGCAACTCGGGCCACCACCCGTCCTGGTTGGGCCCATGTGCCAACCAGAAGTCGGCCGCCCGGCGAGCGATCTCCAGGCAACGGCGGTGCTGGTCATCACCGAGATCTTTCCGGAAGTGGTTGTGCAGATGGCTGTACACCCAGATGCCGCGGCCCTGGTACCAATGGAACTTGTTCGTGTCGACTTTTCGTCCGTCATAATCGAGCGAGCATTGAAACCCGCCGCGGCGGTGATCGATCCCGTGCTGATCCCAGAAGGGGAGCGAGCGGTGGAACAACTCGTCGCGGTCATGGGCCAGCCAGTGGGCGATCGCATCGTGTCCCTCGACGGTGCCCTTGTGAGGCTCCGTCGCGATAAGGGCGGACGGGGCGAGCAGGCCAGCGGCCGATGCCCGCAGCCATTCACGCCGGGGGATAGGTTTGCAGGGCATGAGAGGTCGCTGGCCGCGTCGTGGTGAAGCGGTCTACTGCGTGATGTCGCCGAGAGGGCGTCCGGACTCCACGATGAATCTCGGCCTGCCGGCGGCATCGAGATAGGTGGTGTCGAGCGGGATATCGAGGTGCTGGTAGATCGTGGCGGCCACGTCCTGGGGGCCGATCCGGCCCGACGTGATGCCACCCCCCGGACGGTCGGTGCCGCCGATGGTCCGACCATGCTCGAACCCACCGCCCGCGATGATGCCGCCGCCAACAGGCTCCCAGTGATCCCGGCCGGAGTTCTTGTTGATGCGTGGGCTGCGGCCGAATTCTCCCAGGGCCACCACGAGTGTCGTCTCCAGCAGGCCGCGTTGGTCGAGATCCTCCACCAGCGTGGTCAACAGGTGGTCGAAGGGGGCCAGGAGCGGCAACAGGCCCGACTCAACCCCTCCATAGGCTGTCTTGACCGGATTGCCGTGGGTGTCCCATGTGGCCGAGTTGCCGGACGCGCTGAGCACGACGGTCACAAAGGGAACGCCGTGTTCGACCAGCCTTCGCGCCATGAGCACCTGGTCATTCATCTTGCCACGGACACCGAACTGATCGACCCATGGCACGCGGTTGTAGAGCCTTCGGACGGAGTCGGGTTCGGACTCGAGGTCGAAGGCCTGACGCGCTTTTCCGCCGAGCAGCGCCTGGATTGCCTCATCACGCAATCGGCCGGCTCCCTCGACCGATCCGTTGAGATCGGGGCCGCCTTCAAACCTGTCCAGCCCCTCCAGCAGTCCTCGGCGACGAGCCAGGACCTGGTCGGTGAGCGTGTCGGTCCGGTCGAAAGGGCCTGGCCCCAGGTTGCCGTGAAAGGGATCGTGGCGGCGTCCGAGTGCACCTCCACGGGCGATCGATCCCGTCGTCACGTGGAAGGTGACGTAGGCCGGCAGACCGGGTTGGTTGGGGCCACGAAATCGTGAGACGACCGAACCGATCGCTGGGATCCGATGCCTGCGGGGGTTGGTCTTGGTGGCCTCGCGGCTGCCGGTCTGCATGACCGTGTTGGGGTCGTGGCCGCAATGTGTGCAGTCGATCGATCTCAAAACGGTCAGTTTGTCCAGGATCCGAGCGTGGCCGGGCAGGTGCTCGGTCACCTGGATCCCGGGCTGCGCCGTGGCGATCGCCGCAAAAGGCCCCCGGATCTCAGCCGCCGCGTTGGGCTTGGGGTCCCACATGTCGATGTGGCTCGGGCCGCCGTTCATCCAGAGATAGATCACACTCCGCTGGTTGCGAGAGCCGGCAGTCGGGCTGGCCAGTGCCGACTGCCCCAGGCCGGCCACGGCGACGGATCCCAGCGTCCGCTGCAAAAAACTCCGACGATGAGAGGCTGGTTGGAACACGGAGTGGGGGCCTGGCGAGGTGATGACGCGATCGAGCGCTGTCTCATCAGTCTATCGGCAGGCACA
>MDTE01151188.1_pt1 | contig 16726 bp, 11 predicted proteins | sample 811231 | NCBI WGS metagenome assembly MDTE01 (sample SAMN05326651, study PRJNA326480) | marine metagenome | isolation source: seawater | place: Indian Ocean: Red Sea | collected 2010
TCTTGTTCCAATACTTGTTTCACACTCTTCAAAAAATCCAAACCATCGGTTAGTTTAAAGTCAAACAAAAAACTATCGTAACTATACAGAATAAGTTTACTTTGTTTGTCTTTTAAAAACGGAATCAACTGCGTCATAACCTTCATATTGTTTTCCGTTTCCAATAATTGAATCATATAATTAAACAACTTATTACGATTCATGGCCGAAAGATTTTTTTTGTATATTCTCTTGTTATAAATATCAGATTCTATGAATTGTTGTGTTTTAAATTTATCCCATATTTGACCTATGTATTTGTTAACACGAGAGAAAAAAGGATTTGATTCAATTACTTGTTGAGGTATTCGTCCGTAAAGGTATTTAAATGAGGTATTTTTCGATGTTTCATAATCCACATCACCATAAAACTCACTCATATGTTCATGAACTGAACCTTTTGGAAAATTATAATCTAATATATGACCGATTAATCTTAAGTGATAGGCATCATAGTCAAACTCAATCAACATTCCATCTTCGAATCTACTCGTATATGGTTTTCTTGATTCATCCTTTTTATTAAGTGCGGCGAAGTTTATACCACCAAATCTATTACTCGGTCTACCAGTAGAAGTGTAAATGTTGTATTCACTAAATACTATATTGTTGTCCTTTCTTAATCCACTTGATTCGATGAAGCTAAGATTATCGATTATCTCATCATTATATTCTTCATGAATTGGTAACTTATAATATTTTTCTAATACCTTTACCTGATTCCTACATAGTTCTAAGTGTTTCAAAATAGGGATTATTCTATTTGTGTTCTTCATTTTCCACATCACTCTATTAAAATAATCATGAGTATTTGTTGATAAGTCTTCCCATTCTAATGGCTCATTTTTGTCCATGTAATATTGTAAATTAACATCGATAACTTTTTTCAAAAGATTACTTCTCACTTCTTTACCACTTGGAGTTCGTATTCCAAATTCTAAAATATGTGAAAATTGTTTTTTGTCACGAACAAATATACTACCGAGTTTTATTAAATCCAATAGTTTATTTGAATTAATTTTTAATGTTTCACCGTGATTGAAGCACAACATTCTCTCTTCACCATTCACTATTTTTAAGTAAATAGCACTGAGAGTGTTTTGTAATGGATGTTGATTTACATCTGATAATATTGGAATTACAAAACAATCTTGATTCTTGTTTTTGAGCAAGAAATCTTTTAACTGATTGTCTTTTTCAATTATCACTATAACCTATTTTTTTAATAAATATCTGTTTAGATATTGTTATTACTGAAATTTTTTGATACTCTCGTGTTCCCAATTAAACCAATCTAATACATCGATTTGACTTTTATAAACTTTCAATAATTCACCTTTTTGTTCTATCAAATCTTGTGGTAATCTTTCACCTCTACTAAAACACCATAACTTATCAGGTCGAAGATGTGCTAAAACATCATGACATCCTCTATGTCTTGGATGTCCGTACTCACCGCCTTCGTTGTGTGTTACAATCTTTTGATAATCCCTTTCTCTTAAAACCCTTAGTAATTCATATATTAATTTTTCTCTATCGTAGTCTTCACCACCCTTGTAACCTGTCCAATGTTCATATTCATGGATACCGATAAACCTCATACTATCTAAAAACTCTCTTCTTCTGATATCATTGTGGTACTCATCTAATACCACTACTTTATATTCATCAGGATGTGTTAATAGTTCTGCCCCACCAAATAATGCTTCATCATCAGGATGTGAAACAATCATTATTTTGTCAATTTTATTCACTATAGTAAACCTCACAATTAGGATGTTCTTGTAAAAAAGAAGCTGGAATATCCTCTGTTATATTTCCATGAACGGCTTCTTCTAAAATTTCTTTTTTATGTTTTCCCACGGCAACTAAATATATTTTTTCAGCACCCATTATACTTGATAATCCCATAGTATAAGCTTTAGTAGGAACATCTTCTATGTTATCAAAGAATCTACTATTATCCTTGATTGTATTTTCGGTCAAATCAACAATTCTCGTAGATGAATATCTATTCGAACCCGGTTCATTAAATGCTATATGTCCATTAGTACCAATCCCTAAGATTTGAATATCTATACCACCACTATTTTTTATCATCAAGTCATATTCATTCCAATTTTCTTCAGTTGGAAAATAATGTTTTCTAAAATTTAAATTACTAAATAAATGTTTGTTCATGAAATACTGATAGGATTGGTCATGGTGTTTATCAATTCCAACATATTCATCAAGATTAAAAGTTATTGTATCACCGAAATTAGTGTTTTTCATTTTACTCAACTTTTCATAAATTCCTATCGGAGTTGAACCTGTGGCTAAACCTAAAACAACATGACTTTGATGTTTTACTTTGTCACGAATATTACTTGCTATTAAATGACAAACTTTTTCGTAAGTATTACTCCTAATCCTCATTCAAATATATCTCACTCCATAGTTTAGTAGTTTCAGGAAATGTTTCAAACATAATTTTTTTCATAGCTTTAGCGTACTCTTGAATTTCCCATTGGGCAGTTGGTTCATCTCTTAACTCGATAAAGTTCATGACACTTTGAAATGATGCAGTCCACCAAACTAATGTGTATTGTGAAAGTGGTAGGACAATTCTAGCCTGTTCTTTCGCCATTCCAGCTTCAATCATTCTATCATATGTCATCTCGACTTGGTTCATGTAGTCATTATAAAATTGAGTCATTCTTTTTTGTTGTAAATCATCTAATACACCTTCACTCGCCTGTTTATTATCTTCGGATTGTTTTCTCCAAACACTTGGATGATAATATTCTTGAACTGGAATATAACGACCACTTATCTCATTCCACGCGTGGTCTTTTGTAACACTTGATGATGTGGTTTCGATTCCCACGACATGCTTATACCATTGTCTCAATACGAATTCAGGCGCTTTAACAATCACCATGATGTGTTGATGTCTGAATGGACTAAAGTGTTTATGTTTAATTAAAAACTTGGAAAGTCTTTTATCTTTATTTGTAAATTCATCCGAACGACCACCAAACGAAACTCTGGCAGCATTTACAGGAGTTAGGTCATCACCAAGTGTATCTACTAACTCAATATGACCTTTATCTAATACATCTATTTTCATATACCATAACCTTGATTTTATTTATAATTAGTTTATAAAACTTCTAAAAACATAATTAATATGCACTACCACCACCTCCACCACTTGATGGTGATGGTGAAGATGTTTGGGTGACTTGAGTGGTAGTTTCTTCTCTCACTCTGTCACTCTTCTGTCTTAATCTACGAACACTTGTTTGAATCATACCTTTAGCTCGTTCCTCGGCTAATGATTCTGTATCAACGAAACCACTTAATGGTGATAACACATCATCTAAGTTAAATCCATTTTTCTTGGCTAGTTCCATAGAATTTATGTTGAAAGGTTCTATGATACTTTTGTCCGTCCCAACAAACCACTTCATAGTGTATATTTCGTACATAGGTGCTTTTTTCTGACTATCGGATTCACTAATTTCATACATATCTCTACCACCAAATTTTTCTTTTACAAAACTTCTTTTAGCAAAACCTCTCTTTATGTCCTTGTTGGTGATTTCAAAAACAAAAGGTTTTAGATATTCTTGTCTTTTAGCCCTTTTTGATATTCTTGTGTATTCACCTAAAGTTGTATTTCCAATATTCCGATAAATAATCTTTGATTTATTTGTGTGTTTTTCACCTGTCATATAAATCTCACCTTTATTATTATCATTGATATGAATATGATATGGTGTTCCCTTTGCTACCATAGAACCATCGGTAAATACAAAATCTCTTGTATCATTCACCACACCAGCAGATTCTACTATCCTAATTTCATCTCGTTGGTGATGTTTCCCCTCTTTCATCATCTTGGATAATTTTTGAAGTTTTTCTAAAAGTTCACTCATGATATTTCCTAATCCGTTGTATCTCTTCTTTGAACATTATTAGAACCATCTGAATTTGTATAGTTACCTGAGGATTTAATATCGGCAGGTATACCTTCATATCCTTCCTCAACATATCTTGTTGCGTAAAGATTACCTCTCCATACGAACGCTGCATCTTGTCCGTTGTCCGCTCTAGCAGCTGCGAAAGCTTCCTCAAATGTGTTTGCTTCTATGAATAACACATTATCCTTTCCATTGAATGTGGCACGAGAAAGTTTAGGTGGTGGTGGTGGTGCAGGAGGCCCTTGTACATCTAAATCTTTTGTTGACATAGTTGAATTTATTTTACTTGGGTCTGCATCACTTTTTAACACTTTATCAGTATCTTCATCAAGGTTGATTACCTCATAAAGTTCATCAATAGCTATTCTGACTTGACCTTTTATTGTTGTACTCCAAGTTCCATCCGCTACGGCGTGGTCTACTGACATCGCTTGAAATAAGGTCATATTTTTATATCTATTTGGTATATAAGAGACATGGAATACATTACCAGGAAAAATACCACCTATTCCTTGTATTTGTAATTCACACTCAATCGGTAACAAGTCTGTGTTTCCCCTATCCTTTTTCATAAATGCCTGTAACTCTTGTAAATCACCATCTCCTTTTTTGATTGATACCGTACCCGATAATATATTATTCATAATTCTTTTAAATACGATTTCATCATCTAAGTCTTCTCTTAAATTTCCCATCCCATCGTATAGTTGTTCTTGAGATTTATATTCGTCAAGAAATTTTTTGATACACTTTGGTTCTCTTGACGACTGACTAGCTTTAACAGTCTTTTTATCCTTTTTTTTGTTTTCATCTTCATTAGATTCTTGATATTTTTTTAGTATTTCAGGCCAATCTAAATTGTCAAATGAATGTCCCTTAGACTCTCCGAAGAACTCATTCATCCCTTTGTCATCTGAACCTGCACCATCATATAGATAAGGATTCAATGAACCAAAAGCATCAAATAATTTATTTGGTTCATAAACCTTTTTCTGAGACTCATCTTCAGCCTCACCACCCATCATTTTACCCGCGTGAGTAGCGTCTCCATCACCTTGTGTGTTATCGGTCTTTGGATTAGAAATACCAGCGTACATTGCTGTGACAGCAAATGAACTTGGAAGTTGAACAGAAAGAGTATTTGATTTTACAATACTTCTCTCACCCCAACTATCAAATACAAACATTTCAGTCTCTTCTTTAGGAGTTTGGTCTGTAATTGCTTGGTCTCTTTCTTTTAAGTAATCTGATGCCTTTTTCAATGTAGACTTTGTATCTATGACTTTAATATTTCCTGATATGTAAGGGTCATTGACTACTTGAAAGCTCCAAAATCCATTTACATCACGATTTATTTCATCAAATAAATTTTGTAATCCTTGTTGTAGATTTTTTGCCTCTTTGAATGCTCCCTCGATTAAGTTAACATGAATTAACATATTTCTAAGATATCCACCATCACCTTTTTCACTTGTATTTACTGCGAATGGATAAAACTTTACATTATTATTAATTTCTTTTGACACCCTTGCAGTCATCTCGTCATCTGAAAGATTGAACCAATTACTTTCCCCACCATCAATATTTTTATTGTATGGAAACTGACCGGGTAAAACCCATCTGTCCAAATGTGGAGTTAATAAATAATCATTATTACCTATAATGACTGACCTCATCACAGCGTCATTTATATTATTTGTCGAACCACCATTTTTAGAAACAAAGGCCAGTCCTTCACTATCTTTAGCCAATACAGGTTCAATACTTCTAAATTGATTTGTAATTTTACCGTTTTCTGATAATTTAGCACACCATTTATTTAATATATTATCTTCAAAAAATCCCCATGTGACATAAGGGCCTCTATTTTTCTCCGTGTTAATCCAACTATCTCCACGAAAGTAGGCTACGCCAGGTGGTTGTGTGCCTGATTCCTTTGTCCAATTTTCAACATCCCAATTTGAAAGTGGTCTACTTTTATCTCCTTCTCCACCGAAGAAACCGAGTCCACCGACACTTAGTAAAATTATTTGTTCATTGATAGCAGATACGAATTCGGGTAAGGTCGGAGAAACTTCTACTTGTTCTGTCTCTTTACCTGAATCGTCTTTTACAGTAGTAACGAGAGGTGCATCTGCTTGGTCGATTTGTTTACTCAAGACATTTACACCACGAGATACAATTGTAGTGGATACATCGAATCCACCATCGTCTCTCAAACTCCATTCAAAATTTGATATCACCCCTGCTATACCATCATATGTCCCACCACTTTCTAAAACTAATTCATTAATTTTAGAGTATGCGTTACCATTTTTCATATCGTCCTCAACTATGGTATCAGCTACTGAACTTTTAAAAGAACTTTGATATCCCCATTCAAGTAATACACCTTTACCTGGTGACGCGAAGTGTGGAATTAATCTTTCTAAATCTTCCATGTCCCAAGCCACCCAATTGATTTGTGCCTCACGGATGGCAAATAATCCACCCTTATAACTACAAGTGAAATCTATTATACCTGGTATTGGTCTTCCTAATACATTAGCAAAAGGTTCTACACTTTCATTTCCATATAAAGTTCTTGTTCCGTAAACCTTATCATAACCTGCTGCCTCATGGTAACTACCATTCTCAGAATAAACTTCTCCACCATATAATCTGGCGTGTCTTTGTTTGTTACCTAATTTGAGAACACTAAACATTTTGACCCATAATGATTTCATACTCTCATCCGATATGAGTTGTATTGTTGATTCACTCTGAGGGTCTAATATTTTTTGACCATTAGAAGTCAATCGAGAGACAGCCATCTCCCTTCTTACTAATGTTTCTCTTACTTTTTTAGCTATTGGGCCTAAATTTATCATTAATATCCACCCCCGCCACCACTTGATGCCGAACCACCCGAATTAATACTCCTAAATTCTACTAATATAGGAGCCAAGTTCATTGGTATCCTCAGTTCTTTAGTGGGGTCGAGTGCGAATCGTCCATCTCTCAAATCATTTGCTTCTGCTATAACCCACCAAAGACTAACATCCTCGTAGTATCTTTGTGCCAAGTTTTCTAATCTATCTCCTTCAATTGGATATATAAACATATCACCATCTTGAATAGGGATTTGTGGATAAATAGTAATTCCATAAACTCGATTACCACTATCTTTGTCGATTTTCACTTGTGTATTTTTATATCTGCTCATTTTTAATCACCAAGAATTCTTTGTAAATCTGTTACCTCGTCACCTTTTTGTCGTGGTTCTAATTGGTAAGCTCCTTGTCCATCAGCAGGTTCTCTTCTTGTTAATTCCTTAATCCAACTTATATCGAAATGTCTACCTCTGTTTGCTAACGGATGTTTACCGATGTGTTGGAATCCAACATTAACACTCACGACCTTTGGTAGTTGGTATCCTTCATCAATATCCCAATTTACATTATCCTCTACTTGATAAGATAGGTTACTTAGGTAGCCTGGCATCCTTACATACATATCACCGATTGTTAAACTCATGAATGGTGCCTGCATTCTTGTGGTTTGTCCTTGTGATATCCAGTTTGGATAAACCAAACCTGCCAAGTAATTTAATTTTTCCCAACACACGAGTAATTGTTGTTTTGACATTGCCGCTACAGTAAAATCAAAGGAAATTTCTCTCGTGGTTCCTTGATAGACATAAACTTGGTCAGGTCTTCCAATATATCTTTCACCCGAATACTCAGGTGTGAATTGGTCATTTAGACCAGTGAGTGTGGCTGGAAAAATTATATGTCGTTTATTCACCTCATCATAGAATTTAAATTTAATATAGTCATCGTTCGGATCTTCACCATATCTGGTCATGTTTATTTTGTCAAACTTCTCCCTAATATCACCTCGTATTTCTCCACCTTGAATTTTAATTAGTCCAATTCCATCCCTTACTTCGTAAGACACATTCTCTTTATTATCGGCTTCCACCCTATCTAACTTAGGATTAATTGGTTTATCTTTTCCATTTTCATTGATATCTCTTTCTGAGCGTTTTGAATACCTTTCACCATCTTGCGTTTGTGTTGGGAGTTCACCATATGCTAAAGTTCTATACCTTTCTATAGCGTTACCACGAGTAATTGTGCTTTGATGTGGTGGAAAGTTTGTTGTTTTCTCACCTTTAAGTTGGTCATCTTCTGAAACTTCAATAGAAGTATCCAATTCCTTATTACGATTGAGAAACAATCTCTCTAAGGTTACTTGATTATCTTGAACGGATAATGTTTCTCGACTACTTGGAAGTTGACTCACACCATCTGCTAAAACACTTCCGTCTTGGTTCGAATATCTATCACTTACATTTCCAAATCCATACCTTTTATTATCATCGTCTTTTCTATAACCATATAGATTACCTTTGGTTAAATCTATCCTATTAGGACTATTAACAAAAGCCAACGCCTGTCCTTGACCAAATTGATTCGTTCCCTCTTGGTTGTCTGTCTGATTACGAAGTGGAAACTCTTGTAATCTTATTGGTACATCGCTATTTGAATTATCTTGTCCGACAAATCTATTTCTATCAATGTATATATTTTTAAGTTTTACATTGGGGTCTTTTTTATCATCATCACTAAGACCAAAATTACCTGTGTTTTTTTCATTAATGGCGTATGATTTTACCAAATCTTCATATCTATCACCCTCACCAGTAAGTGGATTTCTATATAAGTCAACTATACCCTTTACGGTCTTATCTTCCCCTTGACCTCTACCATTCAAATCATTACCTACATTGTAAAAGTATTTTCCTTCACCATCAAATCCTAAATTTTCTTCTTGGAATGGACTATATGTATAAGTTCGTGGTACTTGAAGTTCAAAGTCTTGTCCAACAAATTGTGTATTTACGATGCCACGATTATTAATTGAATGAACAAATGTCCTTGATATGGTGGCGGAGTTTCCAATTCCGATATTTATTTTACCATCTTCTAATTTATTTAAGGATTCAATATAGGCTTTACCTTGTATGTATAGGTTTCCTTCAGGTTCCACAAAAGGATTGAATATTGTCTCGGTGGTACTAAAAGGTATTGGCCCAAACTCATTTTGATTATCTGAAGCGTCACCAATATTCGATACCAACACATTCTTTTTTACGGCTGGAAATCCTTTGACAAAATTACTATAATCCTCATTTGATACTTGTGTAATTGGACTTATTTCCCCATCAGCATTCGTCACTCCGATATTTTTAAACCCACTACCATCACCAACACTATCGTACCTTGAATCTTTGTCATAAAAATTAATATATTTTTCCTCTCTTAAAAGTGTAGTTCTAATCTTTCCTTCGAAATTTCTACCCTCACCTTTAGTCGTGGATGTTACAAGTAGGGTTTTTTGACCACCCAATCTTACATCAGGAATAGTATCAGCTGAATGATTGGTATGTATTTTTGTGTAGTAAGCTAATGGAACATTTATTTCTTCGTTTGTTCCGTTTCCAAGAACAATTGTTATCTTATCACTAACCGATTGTCTAGCGAAGTCTTCGTATCTTGGGTCAATACCAAGAGGGCCGTATCTCTCGTTAATGAATCTATCGTTTATTCGTGGAGCATCTTTTAGAGCAACTGAATCAACGGAACCCTCACCTATGGAATCAACTGCTTTTTCGGTGAGTGCTGAACCTGCAAATCTACTACCCAATAAAGGATTTCTTATTCCAGCTTGTGGGTCTCTTGCTGGTATGATTCCCACACCTGATTGAGCTACATAACCCTTATTACCCCTTCCGTATTTGTTACTATTTGGAATAGAATTACCAATACCATCTTCATCAGCAAATGTGTTCGAGGACAATGACCTTATATTACCACCTAATAAATCAACTTTAATTTCAGGTATACCAGGAATGGAAATCTGTCCACCACTACTCGGAACCATAGCAACCGCGTGTGCTAATGTTGCTCTTTTGGCAGTTGTGGCAGTCAATCCAACTGATGGTACAGGACTCACAACAGCGTTTCCATATTGGTCTAATATTGAACCATCTCCATCGCCAAAGAATGAATCACCGATAGCATCTTCATAAGTACCACTATCGAGATGTCTATCCATATGTACGAATGGTGCTATTGAGGATAATGATAATGGATTATAAACTCTTGTTTCGGGTCTTGGATTTAATGCTTGTAATCCATATTGTTTAGCTATAAAAAATATTCCTTTAGGTGTGAGTGCAAACTTTCCAAGTCTGACTGCATCAAATAATGTTCTTGAGATTAAACCAGTAAAACCCGGTGCTCCTCTTGTTATATCACCGACTGCGGCATCTATCTCACTTAAGAATCCACCTACTTTTGAGAAAAACCCATCCCCACTTGGATTATCCAATCCCCAAGTATTTCCAATAGGTCTCAAAACAAATGGTTGGTCGAAACCAGTAGTGCTGTCGTCTCTTGCTTCAAGATTATATGGTATGGAGTCCTTGAATGTAAATTCTCTGTCATCGTCAGGATCGAAATTCGGTGAATCCAATTTAATTCTTTTCAAAGAACCATCACCTCTACTAAATTGTTTGAACTCACCAAAACTTGTTGGCCCCCTATTTGATGAACCGACATAGAAATCATCGGGACTAAACTTTGAATCTATACTCGTTAGTAAACCAAATGTACCATCTGCATTTGAAAAAATACTACTATAAGCTTGTATTGGTGTGGTATTGAAATCACTACCATGTGCTCCTGCTGCCACAGGTTGTGTATTGATTGTTGTTTGATAAACTTCCGTTGTAGGACCCGTTAGGTTAATCATACTAACATCGTGAGTCAAAGTATTTTTGTTCTGAACCTTACTATTATATGGAAGACGATTCATAAAACTACTTCCATGTGCGTTTTGAATGTAAGGGGTATCACTAAATGGTTGAACTACAAATTGTTCAGGTCCTGTGCTAGTTATTTGAGGGATGTTGAATGTTACTTGGTCACCCTTAAATCCAACTATACCACTTACACCACCAGGCGGTAAAGTGTTTCCACCCTCTTGTGGTACCTGATAGTTTCCACTATCATCTCGGTAAATCGAACCTCTTGGAGTAATTGGTAATAGATTTCCATAATAAGGTGAACCACCACCCAATCCTGCTATTTGATTGAACACACCTAATCCGTAAATTGAACCCTCGTTATCAATTATATCACCACCAAAGTTTACAATAAATCTTTTATCACCAGTTATGGTGTATCCACGAACATTGAATGATTGTGCAGATGAATTTGGGTCTACACCAAAACCAACCCCATTGTCAAAGTCACTATTGTCAATTGGACTATCGGGTACTCCATGCCTACCACCGATTTGTGTGTTGTTTATTCCAGCACCACCGTAATCAGTATACTGAAAATTACTTAAGTCCGTTAATAAATCCTTGAGTGCCATTATGCCATTGTTACCAAACTACTAAACTTCTTAGATTCCTCAGCACCTCTACGAGTATTCTTCGCTATCGGCCCATCCTCACCTAACCTTGCAACTATTGTTTCAAGTTTAGTATTTTGTTCCCTTAATAAAGTTTCTATTGGATTCTCACCTTCCTCGTCACCACCTTGAGCAACTTCTACATTACCACCACCTATGATTCCTAACTTGGTTAATGCTCCTAATACAGGTAGTGCTGGAACCATCGCTAAAGCTCCAACTGCTAATGAAGCCATACTTGCTCCAAGTGCTACAAATGATGCCGATAGTGCTGTAAAGTTACCACCAAGTTCTGATAATATACTAATTTGAGATACAATCATTCCTAATCCCATTCCAATTACACTTATTCCAGCACCAACTGCTGCCAATCCTACACCAAGTATAACCATAGCTCCACCAAGTGCGACTAATCCGAGAACTCCTGCTCCAAAAATAATAGCTCCTGGCCCCGCTAGTAATGTACCTAATAAGAACATAGCTCCAGTTAAACCAACGAGTGCTACTCCAGCCTTTAATATCTGTCCGTAATCGACTTTCGACAACATTTGTAATCCAAAAGCAAATGGTATCAAACCAACACTCATTATCAACATGGCTGTAGCTCCTTGTATCAATTGACCTTGAAGTTTTCCTATCAACGCCATTATACCAGTCAATCCGAGTAATGCTATGCCACCTTTTACAATCGAACCAAAACTTACCTTGTTGAATTCTTGTAAAGCTTTAGCAGTAACGAATAATGCGGCGGATGCTATCAACATAGCTCCAGCTCCTTGAATTAGTTTCTTCCCATCTACCTTTTCCATGAATCCCATAGGATTACCAGCCTGACCTGTTTTTTCTGCTGATGTTGTTGCGGCTTTACTTTTGATTTTATCTTTGATACTACTTGCACTACTCTTAATAGTTTCTTTGACACTTTCCATCGCTTTGGAACTACCCATAGCCATCTTGGCTGCGAATAAACCAGCTAATCCAACTAATGTCAACAGAGTTCCACCAATCATACCAAATTTTTCATTGACCACTTGTACGAGTTTACCAAGAGCTATCAAACCTGCTACGGTCAATGTGATTGGGTAGAATGCTATTGCTATTCCTACACCAAGTACTGCAAAAACAGGTATCATGGCCTTTGCCAAAGATAGTAAACTACTCATGGCTTCACCTACAAACTTTAGACCTGCGGCTATCAAATCTCTTTGTACCTTTTCACTTTCGGTCATGTTGTTAATCTTATCTTGGTTTGTAATCATCTTACCCAACTCACCAACACTAACACCAAACGCTTGAGCTAAAGCCTTTCTCTGTACAACATTCATTTTTTCAAAATCTGCGGCACTTCCTATTTGAGATGTAATCTCTCTTTGCATTCCTTCTAAATCACCTGCTAATGCCATCTCACGAGCCTTATCGGTATTGATTGACCTACCAGTCAACATACTAGCTTCCATTTGAGCATTTACCGAAGTTTCAAAATCTAATAGACTATCGGTCATCTTTCCAACTGTTGCCATTTCCAAACCAAGTTTTTTAGCTGTTATGGCGGCCATAGCAAGGTTTCTTCCACCATCTTGTGCAAAACCTGCAAATAAATCAGTATCGGAGGCTATATCATTCAGAATATCACCAGGTGCCACTCCATTAGCTCTTGCAAGTGCGGCTACTGACTCCATTTGTGCCATCGCTGCTTCTTCACTTGCGGCTCCTACAGCCATCATCTGTGTGGCTAAGGTCGTGACATTCTCACCAGTTATACCTGTAGTTGCAACTAAATTTGTAAATCCTTTGACCAAAGCGGCTGATGGTTGTGTAGTTCCACCTAAGTTCTGTCTTATACCATCGGTTATTCCTTTTACATCTTCACCCGTAACACCTAATAGTTTGAATGACATCGCAGTTAAATTTATAGTGGATTGTAATTTCGCTGCCTCACCAAATGTGACTCCTAATTCCTTACGAGTTTCTAATGCTCCATCATATATCATTGATAACGCACCTGCCGAAGCTACTAATGCGGCTGTTAACAAAATTGCTGGATTTGACATAATCAACTTAAAAACATTTTTGAATCCTTCCATCATCTTGTTGGCGGCTTCCATTCCAGCATCACCAATAGCTTGGACGGCTTGTTCAGAATCTGCAAAGTTTTTACTATCAAGAGCCTTGGTTAGATTTTCTCTTGTTGCTTCAGTAAATTTTTCCATGGCCTTATCAACACCGACTATGTCGGAAATTAAATCACCTGCGGGCATTGATTTTAATATAGTACTTAATTTCTCAAAAGGTCCTGTAATAAATGCTGATGCACCCTTTACTTGTCTGTTTAAATTATCTTGATGGTCATTTTGTGCATCAATCGTATCTAATATTTTTAGAGAGTCTTTGTATTGTTCTTTTAATCTTTCACCATACTCTGCGTTATTACCCCAATATCTTCTTCCAATCTTTTCCATCTGCCTTTCTATTTCCGCTCGTTTTTCAGCAGTATCTATTTGTTGAAAACTCTCCGTACCTATTTTATCATACTCTTGTGAAGTTTGGGCTGATAAATCTCTTATTTCATATTGTTTTTGTAATTGGTCTTCAAGTATTTTTGCTGTTTGTGAAGAAGGGTCTTTTGCCTTGGCTTTGAATAAATCTTCGTTAGTGGCTAATATTGCATCATCTATTTCCGCCAATCTTTGATTTGTCATCATTCGAGACATTTGGTCATTAGATAAATTTCGAGTTTCTTCTCTTAGTCTTTTTACTTGGTCAAGTTGAGTTTGTTGTAATTCAATTGGTGCATCAGAATATGCCGCTCTAACATCTGACTTAAGGTCTTGATATAATTTTTGTCTAGCATTATCAGTATTCAAACCTTGTTTCATTTTTGCTGCCATTTTATCAGCAAGACCAACTTGTTCTTTGAATGACTTGTTTAGTTGAAATGCTTTCTTATACTTTTTAGCAGTATACTTATCGTCTTTTTCGTTAGTTTTTTGTGTCTTTGTAGCCTTGTCTTGAAGTTTTTTTGATTCACTATTAAGGCCAGATAAATCATTCTTACCTTTTAATATTGAATCGGCAAGTTTCTTAAAATTATCTTGTAAGGCTTTAGATAGACTAGCACCTTCTTTGAGCTGTTTATTTATGTCTTGGTTGAGTTTGCTAGTTTTATTTAATTCCTGATTTACTTGTTTCTGATTTTCAGGCATTTAAGTTTCCTATTAGTACTTATTCCCATACTTCTTGTCATGAGCTCTCTGAAATTTGAGAAGTGAATTATCTCTTGACGCCCATGTATTACCAGCTTTTGCTCTCGCTTTTCGTGTTTTTGCTAGGGACTTCTTAAGGTCGTCTGTAGCTTTATCTAATGCTTTTGCTGACCTTGCAAGTTCAGGATTATCTTTTAATAAATCCATTACTTTTTTGGTTCTACCCTTAACGATAGACCCAAGTATTGCAGAGAATAACCCCTCCACTATCTGTTCTTCTGTTAATTTGGTTTTAGATGAGGCCATTTTCATCTCCTTTGTGTATCGATATTTTAAATTTTGATTAGTTGGTATAACTCAATAATAAATATCAGATTATCGAAAAATTAACGGCCTCTTGAGATACCTGGTCGTGAAATACCAGATGGTTTTTTCTTAGTCGCCTTATCCATTTCTTTCTTTTCTTCTTCGTAGAATTTTGATGCCTTCTGTATGTAGTATCGGCGCAGATAGGTTGGCATCTCATAGACTTCGGTGTGATTAAATCCCCCCTTTCCGTGAAAACAAAGGGAGAAGATTTGGTCGTGAATCGCGGGCTTATCCTCTGCCCGCAGGCCAAAAAAACTCGACATTTAATGGGATATCCATATCGGTTTCCTCACCTGTAGCCTCACTTACGAAAGTAAATGACATATCTACATCAGGTGTGATTTCCCTTAGATATTCTCTTAATGCCAACGAGTCTCTTGAAAGTAGTTCGTGGTCAACGAATTCGTTAATCCTCTTTAGAGTTTGGTCTCCATCAACTGACAAGATTGCCTTTTTCAACCTTGTTGTGACTTCACTCGTAACTCCACTACCTTTTTGAAACTTTTTAAGTGCCTTCAACTCCTCATCTATCGACTTTTCATCTTTGTGAGTCAAAAGTTTGAAAGTGATTTTTACTTTTGATGCTGGTAATTCAAAATCAAATTCATTACCATTTTTGAATAACTTTTTATCAATTTTCTTGTCTTTGATTTTAGTTAAATCAAAAGTTTCTTTTTGTTTGTCACCACTATCAGGATCTTGTAATTCAACCGTGTAGTCTTTACCATATCCCAATATTCTTGTGGCAATCATTATAGCGTTTTTATCTCCCAATAGTAAATCATCGAGTTTGACGCCATCTTGTACTATTACACTTTCCATTAACTTATCCAACACTACACCTTTTTGAATAAGTGTTCTTGAGGTCAAGATATCCTCCTCTTTAGCTGTCATGTATTTGATTTCGATTTGACCACTTGATAATGGGTGGTCTTTCGGATACAATAAGCCTTGAGAGGGCAAATCTACGACCTCAGTAGGAAACTTGCGTTTCTCTTCAGCCATTATTTTCTCCTATTAAACTGATTAGTTTATGTGTGATTAAAACCTCACTTTTTTATTACAACTTAAGTTGCCAGACTTAGTAGTAAATTATTTACTTGGTGATATCTTTTCCTTTATTGGTTTAAGTAACATATCAAAAAGAATATCATCATATTTTGTTGGGGTCATTTTGACAATTTTTTCTACGGCGTAGAAAACTACCAAAACATATTCCCAATTTTGTATTACCCATTCACTCATTGTGTTTCTCCTTTACTTTAGATTAGAATTGTAATATTGCGTAATCGAAACGAAGTGTTAAGGTTATGTCTACAGGATCAGTTGCGTTCGCCCAATCTAAATCACCAAAAGTAGCGTTAGATATGTAGGTTCCCTTAAGTGTCCATTCTTCCACTTTGTCACCAACAGGTCCTAAAACATTAAAGGTTACATCTTTTTTATAAAAGTCTGAGTAACCATCACGACCAGTAACAGATTCATGAGATAGTCTTACCCATTCCATTACTGCTTGTGCTCCACTTGGAACAACAGGATCGTAAAGTGTTACTTCTAATTCTTCCCAAGCTCCCTTACCTTTTATGTATCTTTTCACATTAATGTGGTCGAGTTCGATGGTCTCGAAAGCTATGGTTGGTCTGTTCGCTGTTTTAATCAAATAAGAAGGGATACCTTCAA
>MDTE01073779.1_pt1 | contig 16725 bp, 14 predicted proteins | sample 811231 | NCBI WGS metagenome assembly MDTE01 (sample SAMN05326651, study PRJNA326480) | marine metagenome | isolation source: seawater | place: Indian Ocean: Red Sea | collected 2010
TATATTAAGTTGGTGTTAAATCAAAGGCCCTTTTTAATTAAGGGAAGACTGAACTTTTTTTACTACTGACTTAAAGACTTCTGGATTACTGTATGCTAATTCAGCTAAAACTTTTCTGTCTAGCTTTATTTTGGATTTTGCTAAACCATTAATAAATTTAGCATATGTAAGGCCTTCAGCTCTTACACCTGCGTTAATTCTTTGAATCCACAATGATCTAAACTCTCTTTTTTTTGCTTTTCTATCTCGATAAGCATATTGCATTGCTTTTTCCATAGCTTGTCGAGCGATTCTTATAGTATTTTTTCTTCTTCCGTATTGACCTTTTACAGATTTTAAAACTTTTTTATGTTTAGCTCTACTTACTACGCCACGTTTTGTTCTAGCCATTTTAACCTCTTAAATTATAAGGCATATACGACTTTACAATTCTTGAGTCTTGTTTTGACATAATCGTAGTGCCCCTTTGCTTTCTTATTTGTGAATTTGTCCTTTTAATCATACCATGACGTTTCCCAGCTTGAGGCATTTTAATTTTTCCTGAAGCAGTAAACCTAAATCTTTTTTTAGCAGAGCTTTTAGTTTTTAATTTTGGCATAAATATTTCGGACTTATATATGTATTACGTTATCTTAGCAAGTCGCTATAATGATTGATTTAAATAGGTTGAATGATCATAACCATTTGTTTACCCTCAAATTTAGGTTGGCTCTCAACTTTCGCTATATCTTTTGTTTCTTCAATAATTTTTTTCATTAACTCCTTACCGAGTTCTGTATGCTGCATTTCTCTTCCTTTGAACTTCACTGTAAATTTTACTTTATCTCCTTTGCTAATAAATTTTTTTGCATTTTTAATTTTAAAATTATAATCATGAGTTTCTGTTCCAGGCCTTAATTTTATTTCTTTAAGAGAAACTGTTTTTTGTTTCTTTTTAGCTTGGTTAGCTTTTTTTTGTAAATCATATTTATATTTTCCCATATCCATGATCTTACAAACTGGTGGGTTTGCATTGGGAGATATTTCTATAAGATCTAAATCCTCTTTTTTGGCTAACTCTATTGCTTTTTTTAATGGCATAGTTCCAAGATTGTTACCTTCGCTTCCAATCACTTGTACGTCTAAAGCTCTAATCCTTTCGTTAGCTCTAGGGCCTTGCGGTTTTGATCTTCTCTGAAAATAATTTGTTTTTGAGTTAGACACTTAGTTTAGAGGTAACTTATTCAAGTCTGACATAGTTTTTATGAGATCTTCCCTATTTAATACTTCCTGTTTGTCTGAGCCAAGTTTTCGAACAGTAACTGTATTCTCTGCAACTTCTTTTTTTCCACAAACAATTATATAAGGAATTTTTGCTAGAGAGTGTTCTCTAACTTTATAATTCATTTTTTCATTCCTTAAATCCATTTCACATTTTATACCTTCTTTAAACAAATCTTCAAATAACTTTTTTACATAATCATTGTTTTCTTCTGTAATTGAACACACAACTGCTTGTGCCGGAGACAACCAAAAAGGCAACTTACCTGCATAGTTTTCAATTAAAATTCCAATAAATCTCTCTAAAGATCCAAACAATGCTCTGTGTAACATTACAGGTATTTTTTTGCTACCATCTTTTGCAACATATGAGGCACCTAATCTCTCTGGGAGATTCAAATCAACCTGAAGAGTTCCGCACTGCCAATCTCTTCCTATAGCATCCCTTAGAACAAATTCTATTTTTGGACCATAAAAAGCTCCTTCACCTTTATTTATTGTATACTCTAACTTAGATTTTTTTATTGCGGTTAAAAGAGCTGCCTCAGATTTATCCCAAACACTATCATCTCCAACTCTCTCTTCTGGTCTGTCTGAATATTTAAGGATTACATTTTTAAAACCTAAATCTTTATATATATCTAATATTAAATTTGTAACCGATAAAGACTCTTCAGTAATTTGGTCCTCTGTGCAAAAGATATGAGCATCATCTTGGGTGAAAGCTCTTACTCTTAACAAACCATGTAGAGCTCCAGAGGGTTCATATCTATGAACTTTACCAAATTCAGACAGTTTTAATGGTAAATCTCTGTAACTTTTTAAGCCTTGGTTAAAAATTTGAACACAACCTGGGCAGTTCATTGGTTTTACTGCAAAAGTTTTTTCGTCGGGTGTTTCTGATGTGAACATGTGCTCTCCAAATTTATCCCAATGTCCAGATTTTTCCCACAGAGATTTATCAAGTAGTTCGGGGGTATTAATCTCCTTGTATCCAGCTAATCGCTGTTTCATTCTCATATACTCTATTAACCTTTGAAATAAAAGCCAACCCTTTTCATGCCAAAAAACTGATCCTGGACTTTCCTCTCTAAAATGAAACAAATTCATTTCTTTTCCTAATTTTCTGTGGTCTCTTTTCTCAGCTTCCTCTAATCTATTAAGATAATCATCTAATTCCTTTTTTGAGCTCCAACAAGTACCATAAATTCTTTGTAACATTTCATTATTTGAGTCTCCACGCCAATATGCTCCTGAAACTTTAGTCAATTTAAAAGCTTTACCGATTTTCCCAGAGGAGGCTAAGTGCGGTCCTCGGCACAAATCGTGCCAACTTTCCCCATGATGATACACAGACAGTTCTTCATTATTTGGTATACTTTCTATTATTTCTGCTTTGTACTTCTCGCCTATTTTTTTAAAATGATCGATAGCTTTTTTTCTTTCCCAAACTTCCCGTCTTGTTTTAACATCTCTATCAATTATTTCTGACATTTTTTTTTCTATCTTTTTTAAATCCTCACTTGTAAAAGGTTCTTTTCTAGCAAAGTCATAATAAAAACCATTTTCTATAACTGGTCCTATTGTTACCTGCGTACCTGGATATAGCTCTTGAACAGCCATTGCCATTATATGGGCTGCATCATGTCTAATAACTTCTAGTCCCTCTTTATCATCTGAAGTTATCATTCTTACTTTAGAGTCCTTAGTAATTTCATAACTAAGATCTTTAAGCTCACCATTTACTTCCATAACAAGTGCAGATTTTGCTAAAGACTTACTAATTTTCTTTGAAAGCTCAAAGCCAGATATTGATTTTGTGAATGAAATTTTTTTACCGTCTAATAATTGAATTTGAGGCATTATTCTTTTAATAATTTTTTATATTCTCTCAAGTTAGAGTCACACATAACTTCAACATCAAATTTTTTTGTTACGTTTTTTCTACCTTCGTTTCCCATTAATTTCAACTCTTCTTGATTTAAATGAATAACAGTATTTAAGCTTTTAGCAAGTTCTCTAGGATCGTCATGTTTATATAAATATCCAGATTTTTTATTCAACACAGTTTCTTTAGATCCACCTATATCACTAGCGACAATCGGTTTTCCCATTGATTGTGATTCTACTGCCACTCTCCCAAATGCTTCAGGCTCAATAGAGGCAGATACTACAACATCAGCTAATGAGTATGCTAGTGGCATTTCTTTACAATGGTTTATAAATTTAACTTTTTTATTAAGACTATATCTTTCTACTAAACTATAAAGTTTTTTAGTATATACCTTTCTACCTTGATCAGATCCAAGAAGAATGGCTTGAAAATTAGTAATACTATAATCTTCAATTAAAATATTCAGAGCTTCAATAAATTTTTCCTGTCCCTTCCAGTATGTTAGTCTTCCTGGCATTAAAATTGTAAATTTATTTGGCTCTAAGTTCCACTCTTTTTTTAATTTTTCCTGTTTTAAAATAGAAATATTTTTTTGATTAAAATAATCAATATTTATACCTCTAAAAATAACTCTTAATTTTTTTTTTTTATTAAGATACTCATTATAATTTTCATTAATATGACCAAATATAAAGTTTGATCCAGCAATTGTAAGTTTTGATCTTAGCATTACGCTATTATAAAATTTCTTTATTTTACTTTTAAAATTATATGTACCATGAAAAGTAGTAACAAATATTCTATTAGTTATTAAGCATGCCAAATAACAAGACCAAGCAGGTGCCCTACTTCTAGCATGGACTATATTTATCTTTTTGAAAATAATAAAAACTGACAAAAAAATTGCGTTTAAAATTATCATGATTGGATTTTTTGTGTCTACTGGGAGTTTAATAAGTCCAACTTTATTTTTTTTTATGAATTTAAGAAGTTCGCCTCCTGAAGTAGCTATATAAGATCCGCACTCTTGTTCAGCTAAAAAATGTGCTATATCATAACAACCTGTTTCAGCACCGCCATAACCAAGTTTAGGAATTACTTGTAAAATGTTAATTTTAGTAGTCATCTGTAATTATATATAATAACAAATTAACCAAAGCATATATGAAAAAATTTAAATATATAAAATTCTCAGATACAAAAAAACTGAGATATAACGTTAATTACTTCGAGGAAAAACTTTATTTGGTTTTTTTGCCTGGTTTCATGTCTGATATTGAAGGGAAAAAACCTCAAATTCTTTTAAAATTTGCAAAAAAAAATAGATTAGGTTTTTTAAGCTTAGAATACTCAGGTCATGGTAAATCATCAGGAGTTTTTTCTAGAGGCAATTTAAGCGTATGGTCAAATGACGCAAAAATAACAATAAAAAGAATAGTAAAAAAAAATAAATTTATTTTAATTGGCTCAAGTATGGGTGCTTGGATTGCACTAAATCAATTTAAATATTTCAAATCTCAAATAAAAGGAATGATTGGAATAGGTTCAGCGCCAGAATTTTTAACAAGGCTTATGTGGAATAAATTTTCGAAAGAAGTTAAAAAAGAAATTATATTAAAAGGAAAAACTATTATTAAACATGGAAATTATGAATATCCTATTTCACACCAATTAATTAAGGATGGCAGAAGAAACAAAGTCTTAAATAAAAAAATTAACTCAAGAATTAAAGTTACTATGATACATGGGAAAAAAGATGAAGTAGTTCCTATTATATTTTCGAAACTAGTATTATCAGTTTTTAAAAATGCAAAAAAAAAACTAGTGTTAATCAGGGATGGAGATCACAGTTTATCAGAAGGTAAAAGTTTAAAAATAATTTTGAGAGAGTTAAAAAGAATTATTAAAGATTTTATTTAACCCTTCGATATATGTTGGATATTTCAATCTATAATTAAAAAATTTTTTCATTTTTTTATTATCTATTTTTTTTGAATCTTTATAAAAATTTTTAAGCATCTCACTTTCTACCTCATCTAATTTTATAGGTTTGGGTTTTTCAATTTTTAACAAATTTGCACCATAATTTGCTACCTCATATTGAGAAGATGGTCTATCATCAGATATGTTGTAAATTTCTCCACTTTTAAAATTTTTAATTGACTCAAATAAAATATTTGCAATATCTTCAACATGGACTCTTGAAAAAAAATGATTTTTCTTGTCTACTACTTTCACATTACCAAGCCTAAGTTTTTCTAAAATATTATTTTTTTCTGAATATATGCCTGCTAATCTAAAAATTTGTAAGGGAATTTTATTTTTTGCTGATAAATCTATCCAAGAATTTTCTGCATTAAGTCTATCCAAACCAAATGAAGAAGTTGGTTTTGTCTCGCTAGACTCATTTACCCATTCACCATTATGATTACCATAAACACTCGTTGCAGAAAGATAAGTAATCCATTTATAATTTTTTTTTTATTAAAACTTTTATCAAAATATTTTGTGACAATATCTTCTCCATTTATTGGGGGTATAGAGATTAAAATATAATTTGCTTCTTCTAGTCTATTTTGTAAATTAGAATCAAATTTCTTATCATTGAACATATATGAATTAATCACCAAATTATTAAATTCAAATTTATTAGTTTCTGACCTAGTAGTAATACTTAAATCAATATCTTTTTTTTCGATTAATAGTTTGTTGATGAAGCTTTCGGCTACCTGTCCAAAGCCGAAGCAAAAAATCTTAGTTTTACTCATTATCCAGCTTTCTTGACTTTATCTTTTACGGTAATTGGATTTTCTAGCTTATCTAACATTTCAATTGGACAAACTTGTTTAAAATTTTTTAACTCAGTTTCAAAATTTTCTAAAATTTTCTTTGCTTTTTCTGATTTAGTATTTGTCTCAAATTCGTGTATGCTTTCTTTTAAAAACTTTTTCCAATAGTCAGTTTCTACAGATTGCCAAATGATTGAGGCTGGATTAGCATAATTTTCAAATTCTTTTTTTTCATCGTAAACAAATGCCATTCCGCCTGTCATCCCGGCTCCAAAATTATCACCAACACTTCCCAATATAATTACAGTTCCACCAGTCATGTACTCACATCCATGTGCTCCGCAGCCCTCAACTATTGCGAAACTACCAGAATTTCTGACTGCAAATCTTTCTCCTGCTTGGCCAGAGGCAAATAATTTTCCAGATGTGGAACCGTATAACACTGTATTTCCAATTATTGTATTATCTTCAGCTATTAAATTACTTTCTGGAGAAGTTTTTACTATTATTTTTCCACCTGATAAACCTTTACCTACATAGTCGTTGCAATCACCTTCAACGGTTAAGCTTATACCCTTAGTTAAGAAAGCACCGAGAGATTGTCCTGCAGAACCTTTTAATTTTATATTAATTGTATCATCGCTTAATTTATTGTTGCCAAATTTTTTATAAACATAGTGTGAAAGCCTAGTTCCAACTGATCTAAATGTGTTTTGAATTTCAAAATCAAAGTTGTTTTTAGCAGAAGTTTTAATTTTGTCTTTTATTTCAGACCATATTTTTTCGTCTAATGTCTCAGGAACGTCATTAATGTGGTTATTTTTACAATATCTAAGATTTTCACCTGGGTCTGCTTGAACAAGTAATGGATTTAAATCTAAATCATCCAAATTAGATGCTCCCTTGTTAACCTGAGATAATAAATCAGTTCGTCCAATAATCTCATTAATTGACTTAAAACCTAATTGAGCAAGTATTTCTCTAACCTCTGTAGCTACAAATTTAAATAAATTTACAACTTTTTCTGGTGTGCCATTAAATTTTTCCCTTAGTGACTCGTCTTGACTGCATACTCCAACAGGACAAGTATTTGAATGACATTGCCTTACCATAATACATCCCATAGCTACTAATGAAGAAGTTCCCATTCCATATTCTTCTGCACCCATCATAGCTGCTATTACAACATCTCTACCAGTCTTCAATCCACCATCAGTTCTAAGAGTAACGTTATGTCTAAGATTGTTTAGAGTTAAAATTTGATTAGCTTCAGTTAGGCCCATCTCCCAAGGTATTCCCGCATATTTAATACTAGTTTGTGGGCTAGCTCCAGTTCCTCCCGAATGTCCTGAAATTAAAATTATGTCGGCCTTAGCTTTTGCTACGCCAGCGGCAATCGTGCCTATGCCTGTTGAAGCAACAAGTTTCACTCCTACTCTAGCTTTTGGATTAATTTGTTTTAAATCATATATCAGTTGTGCTAGATCCTCTATTGAATAAATATCGTGGTGTGGAGGAGGTGAAATTAACGTAACGCCGGGAGTGGAGTGTCTTAGTCTTGCTATTTCTTTTGTTACTTTAAAACCTGGTAACTGTCCACCCTCACCGGGTTTAGCTCCTTGAGCAATTTTTATTTCAATTTCATTTGCATTATTTAAATAATCAACAGTGACACCAAATCTGGCTGATGCTATTTGTTTAACTCGTGAGTTTGCACTATCTCCATTTGGTAGAGTTTTAAATCTTTTAGCATCTTCACCACCTTCTCCGCTGCATGAAGCACCCTTAATTCTATTCATTCCAGTTGCTAGAGTTTCATGAGCTTCAGCAGATAAAGCTCCGTGAGACATGCTTCCGCTACCAAATCTTTTCAAAATATTTTCAAGCGGTTCAACATCTTTTATATCTATTGATTTCTTTGGTCTCTTAAATTCTAGTAGGTCCCTAATATTAATTGGCGGTAAATTATGTATACCTGCAGAATATTTTTGATACTGTTCGTAGGATCCGCTTGCCACAGCACTTTGTAAAATATGGATTAATTTACCTTGGTATTGATGATCCTCTCCACTTTTTCTGTATCGGTAAAGACCTCCAATAGGTAAAGTAAATATGTTTTTAGCATTAAATTTATTATGTAATTCTTTAATTTTCTTTTCAATACCTATAACTCCAATTCCTGAAATTCTTGAGGACATGCCTGGAAAGTAGTCTGAAACTATTGCTCTACTCAGTCCAACTGCTTCAAAATTACAACCACCTCTATAAGAACTTATTACAGAGATGCCCATCTTAGACATAATTTTTAACAAACCCGCATCAATTGATTTCTTAAATTTCATTACACAACTTTGAAAATCGGATTTACCAAATAATTTTTTTTCAAATCTTTGATAAATGCTATCAATTGCTAAATAAGGATTAACTGTGGTTGCTCCAACACCAATTAAAATTGCGAATGAGTGAGTATCTAGAGCATCTGAGCACTCCACATTTAAAGAACAATAACCTCTTAATCCAAGCTTAACTAAGTGAGAGTGTACCGCTCCAATTGTTAATATACTTGGTATACTAGCTTTTTTACTTGAAATATTTTTGTCTGAAAAAATAAGACACGTGCTGCCTTCTCTAACTGAGGTTTCTGCCTCTTCTCTAATTGCCTCTATTCTATCCTTTAAAGAAGATGAAATATCAAATGTACAATCTATCTCTTTTGTTTTTTTTGAAAAAAACTTTTTAAATTTTTTAAATTGTGAATTTGTAAGTATTGGACTATCCAAAACATAAATATCTTCCTCTGTCAAATTGTCAAAATCTAAAATATTTCCAAGATTTCCAAATCTGGTTTTTAGACTCATAACTTTATTCTCTCTTAAGGAGTCAATTGGTGGGTTAGTTACTTGACTGAAATTTTGTCTAAAGTAGTGTGACACCGGTCTAAAATGACTTGATAAGACTGCAACAGGAGTATCATCGCCCATTGATCCTGAGGCTTCTTTGCCTTCGTCTGCCATTGGATGAAGTATCAACTCAAGATCTTCGACACTTAATCCTGATAAATACTGTCTTTTTCTTAGTTCCTCATTTACGAATATTGGTTTTTCATTTTCGTTAGAAATTTTCTTTTCCAAATCGACAATCTGTTTATTATATTTTTTATAGTCTTTTGCTAATAAGTCTTTAATAGCTTTATCTTTAAATAATTTTCCTTTTTTTAAATCTATAGCAATTATTTGGCCTGGTCCTAATTTACCCTTTTCAATTATGTTAGCTTCAGGAATCTTTATCATTCCGGTTTCAGATCCTGCAAAAAATAAATCATCTGAGGTGATGGTATACCTGAGGGGTCTTAACCCGTTTCTGTCAGATGAAGCTAAAACCCATTTAGCGTCCGTAGCACAAATAGCAGCTGGACCATCCCAAGGTTCAATTGTACTATTTAAAAAGTTGAATAGGTCCTGGTGATTTTTAGGAACCGTTTTACTTCTTTTTGACCAGGCGTCTGGTATCATCATAAGCTTAATTAAAGGCGCTAATTTTCCCGAGTGTACTAAAAGCTCAAAAACATTGTCCAGAGCACCGGAGTCTGAGGAGCTTCTAATTACGGGTTGAAGATCTTTTACATCTTTAAACAAGGAACTTGACATATCTTGTTCATGAATTTTCATCCAATTTATATTTCCTTTTAGTGTGTTAATTTCACCGTTATGTGCAAGCGTTCTAAAGGGTTGCGCCAAGTCCCAACTTGGAAAAGTATTAGTAGAATATCTTTGGTGGAAAACGGCAAATCTTGATGTTAATTTTTTATCATTTAGGTCTGGATAAAACTCTGAAAGCATCTCTGCTAAAAACATTCCTTTATAAACAATAGATCTAGAGCTAAAAGAGCAAATATAAAAATCTTTAAGTTGACTTTTTCTAGCTATTTTTTCAATTTTTTTTCTTGTTTCAAATAAATCTCTTTCAAGATCATTAGTTTCAAGATTTTTATTTTTTTTGAACATTACTTGTGCTATTTCAGGTCGACTTTGATCAGCAGTTCTACCAAGCACACTAGGATTGATTGGAACTTGTCTCCAACCATAAATATAATAGTCGCCATCAAGCAATGCTGATTCTATTATTTCCCTGCACTTTTCTTGTTCAGAGTAATCTGTTCTTGGAAGAAAAACCATTCCTACACAAATTCTTTTTTCATCATCAAGTGCATGACCGGTTGCTAAAATTTTATCTTTAAAAAAATCTGGAGCAATTTCAATTTGTATCCCTGCTCCGTCTCCTGATTTCCCGTCAGCATCAACTGCCCCTCTGTGCCAAATAGCTTTTAAAGCTTCAATTCCATATTCAACAACCTTTCTAGTTTTTTTTCCATTTGTTGAAGCAATTAACCCAACCCCACAAGCATCATGCTCCATTTCTTTTCTGTAATTATGAGTTTTTTCTAATAGTAATTTATTTTTTTTATAATTATTCATTTTAAGCAGCCTCAAAAGATTTTTTAGTAGATACTTTTGATTTTAAATATTTTTCAATTTGTTCAGCTGCATCTCTTCCGTCTCTTATGGCCCAAACAACTAATGATGCACCTCTTACTATATCTCCTGCAGCAAATACTCCTTTTAAATTTGTTTGCATCGACTTGAGATCAATTTTAATAGTTCCCCATTGTGAAACCGCGAGTTCTTCTGCGTTAAATAATTTAGGTAAATTCTCAGGGTCAAATCCTAACGATTTTATTACAAGATCGGCTTTAACTTTATACTCTGATCCTAATTCAATTTCTGGACGTCTTCTTCCTGAGGAGTCAGGTGCCCCGAGTTTCATCTTATTAACCTCAACGGCTTCTACTTTTTTATCTCCGATAAAACTTTTTGGACTTGAAAGCCAAACGAATTCTACACCTTCTTCAATCGCATTTCCAACTTCTCTAGCCGACCCTGGCATATTTTCTCGGTCTCTTCTGTATAAACACTTCACCGACTTAGCTTTTTGTCTTATAGATGTTCTAACACAATCCATTGCTGTATCACCACCGCCAATAACAACTACATTTTTACCCTCGGCATTAAGAGTGCCGTTATCAAATAAATCAACTTTATCGCCTAAACCTTTTCTGTTAGAGGCTGTTAAAAATTCCATTGCTGGAAAAATATTTTCTAAATTGTGTCCCGGTATCTCTATTTCTCTAGCCTTATAAACACCGGTTGCTATTAGTATTGCATCGTGTTGATCTCTCAATTCATTTAAGGTTTTATCTTTTCCTACTTCAAAATTCTGAACGAATTTTATACCACTATCTTTAAGGAGTTTTGTTCTTCGCTCTACAACGAATTTTTCGAGTTTGAAATTTGGTATACCGTAAATTAAAAGACCCCCAGGTCTGTCATACCTATCATAGATTGTTACTTGATAGCCTGATTTTCTTAGTTCTTCTGCAGAAGCCATCCCAGCGGGACCTGCTCCAATTATTCCGATTGACTGATTTAACTCTTTTTTTAGTTTTATAGGTTTGACCCATCCTTTTTCCCAAGCTGTGTCATTAATATATTTTTCTATTGACCCTATGGTTACAGTCCCGTGTCCAGATTGCTCTATAACGCAGTTTCCTTCACATAATCTATCTTGAGGACAAATTCTTCCACAGACCTCTGGCATGTTATTTGTGCTTTGAGAAATTTCATAAGCCTCTTTAAGCCTACCCTCTGCTGTTAATTTAAGCCAATCTGGAATATTGTTGCTCAATGGGCAATGTATTTGACAAAAGGGTACTCCACATTGTGAACATCTGCTTGACTGGTCTTTAGCCTTTTCAGTTATAAAATCGTCGTAGATTTCGTTGAAGTCACCTGTCCGTTTTGTAGTGCTTCTTTTCACAGGTGTTTCTTGTTTTAAATCTACGAACTGTAACATTTTTTTTTTCATAAGATTTGCAAATTAGTTAAAAAAACATTAAATGAATAGAAATTAAAGGTCAATATCAATTACCTATTTTTTAAAAACCCCTTTATATTGATGTATTTTTTTGCATACCTGGTATGCATTTTGCATTGTCATTAAAAAAACATCCTTCGGTTCTAATTATTAGCAATGTTAGATGTGTTGATATTATCCCTTGTTCAAGGAATTACTGAATTTCTACCGATAAGTTCTTCGTCTCATTTAATTTTATTCTCTAGGTTTATGAATTTTGAAAATCAGGGTCTGACAATCGATGTAAGTATGCACATTGGTTCATTTATTGCTGTACTAACTTATTTTTACAGGGATATTTTTAACTTTATAGAAAATAAAAAGCTTCTTTTAAAAATAATTATTTCTTCAATACCGATAATTATTGTAGGAGTCATTTTAATTAAAACAAATTTAATTGATAATTTAAGAAGTCTTAAAATAATAGGATGGATGACGCTTATCTTTGGATTAGTATTATTTGTTAGTGATAAGTTTAAAATTCAAAAGGATATTAAAAAAGATTTTAATTTGAAATCAGCAATAATCATAGGGCTATTTCAAGTGCTATCGTTGATTCCTGGCGTGAGTAGATCGGGTATCACTATAACAATTGCAAGATTATTAAAGTTCAAAAGATATGATGCAGCCAAAATTTCTTTTTTATTATCTATTCCAACTTTGGGAGTAGTATCCATATATGGGTTAAATAAAGTAATTTCCTCTAATGATTATAGTTTTTCTTTATTAAATATTTACTCTATTATTCTCTCGTTTATATTCTCTTTAGTGACAATAAAATATTTTTTAAAATATTTAAAAAATTTTAGTCTTAATATATTTATTATTTATAGAATTTTGCTGGGTTTTATTATTTTATTTTTTGCCTATTTATAAAATGATTGTTAAAAATATCAAAATTACAAGAACTAAGATAAAAAAAAGGATAACTGATTTTTGTAAAGAAATATTATTCAAAAATTGCATTGTATTGTTTTACTATCTATTTATCAGTTTTCAACAAAAAAATGGTGCGCCTGCTAGGATTTGAACCCAGAACCTCCTGGTCCGTAGCCAAGCGCTCTATCCAGTTGAGCTACAGGCGCGATTTTTTAATTCTTTTTAAAAATACTTGTTATTGACATTGATATAATTAAACTAATACTAAATAATGTTTTTTCAAAATATTTATTCAAAAAAATTTTTAATTAATTTATTAATATTAATTATACCATTTAGTTATATTTCTGGCAATTTAATACTTAACCTTAATATTTTATTACTTATAGTAGTTTGTTTATTTATTTTTCAATTAGATATTTTCAAAAATAAATTTTCTCAAAATGATATTTTGATATTAGCTTTTTTTTTATACATATTATTTAATGGAGTATTTAATAATTTTCTTAATTTCAAATTTGAAAATGCACCAAATCAAAACGTAGTATTAATTAAATCTCTTCTTTTATTTAGGTTTTTATTGTTATATTTCATAATAAAATACTTGATTGTAAAAGAAATTATTAATTTTAAATATTTGTTTTATTCTTTTGCAGCATCGTGTTTATTTGTAAGTGTTGATTTGATAATTCAATATATATTTGGTCAGGATTTATTTGGTTTTGTGAATGATGGACGGAGATTTGCCGGACCCTTTGGTGATGAATATATAGCCGGTTCTTTTATACAAAGATTTTTTATTTTTTTACCCTTTTCTATAATTTTATTTTCAAAAGTTAAAAAACCGATTTTATCTCAGCTGATTTTATTTATTGTAATTTTATTAAGTATCTTTGGTTTAATAATCGCAGGAAACAGAGTGCCACTTGTTTTGTTCTTGATAATTTTGGCTTTGCTATTCGTTTATGAAAAAAAGGTGAGAAGATTATTACTTATCTTAGTTTTTTCTTTAATTTTAACTCTTTCTTATCTTATCAAAATTGATAAGAATTTTCATAATCATTATATCGGATTTGTAACTAAAAGTTTTCAGGTCATAGATTATTTAAAGACAAGAATATTTACGGGAGAAGTCAAAGCTTATCCAGGTGGAAACTTATATATTAAAGAATTTGAGTCAGGAATTTTAACTTGGCAAGAAAATAAATTATTTGGTGGTGGTGTAAAATCATTCTTCTGGAATTGCAAAAAAATTGATAGAGATAAAATGAGGCAATTTGTAAGTAAAAGAGGTGAAGTAAATTGTAATTCTCATCCGCATAATTATTATTTACAAATTGCAGGAGAATTAGGATTAGTTGGTTTATTGATTTTAATTATAATGTTTTTAAAATTTACGTTAGAAGGATTTAAAAATATTCATGGCCAAAAAATGAATTTTGATCAAAAAAAAATTCTTATTCCTTTTTTTATCATTTTTTTAACTGAAATCTTCCCCCTTAAGACAACTGGGAGTTTTTTTACTACGACTAACTCCACTTTTTTGTTTATTATTCTGGCTTTTGTTGTAGGTTTAATTGATTTTAAAAACAAAACCTATGAATAATAATAAGGACAAAGTAATAGTAACATCTGCATTAAGAACTGCGGTCGGTTCTCTAGGTAAATCTTTAAAAAACATACCTGCATTTGAGTTAGGCGCATCAGTTATAACAAAAACCTTAGAAGATTCAAAAATAAAAGAAACTGAAATTGATGAAGTAATATTTGGTCAAGTCCTAACAGGCGGTACAGGGCAAAACCCTGCAAGACAGGCTGCGATGACATCGGGTATACCCAAAGAAAAACCTGCCTTCGTTGTAAATCAAGTATGTGGTTCAGGTATAAGATCTGTTGCATCTGGTTTTCAAAGTATTAAATCAGGGGACTCAAAAATAGTTATCGCTGGTGGTCAAGAAAACATGTCATTAGCACCTCACGTGATACATTTAAGAGATGGTAAAAAGTTAGGAGATGCAGAATTAATTGATACAATGATTAAGGACGGTTTATGGGATGCATTTAATGGCTATCACATGGGTATAACTGCTGAAAACGTTGCAGAAAAATTTCAGGTGACAAGAGATGAACAAGATAAATTTGCTCTTCACTCTCAAGAAAAAGCTTTAAAAGCACAAAAAGAAGGTAAATTCAAAGATGAAATTATAAATTTAAAAATTAAATCTAAAAAAGCTGAATTAAATTTTGAAAAAGATGAACATCCAAGGGAAAGTATTAATTTAGATGCACTTTCTAGATTGAAACCAGTGTTTAAAAAGAATGGTACTGTTACAGCAGGAAATGCGTCAGGGATAAATGATGGAGCAGCAGCTGTTGCTCTTATGAAGAGTGAAGAAGCTGAAAAAAGAAATATAGAAAAATTGGTTTCAATAAAATCTTGGGCTAGTTGTGGAGTGGATCCAGCTTTAATGGGAACAGGTCCAATACCTTCAGCAAAAAAAGCTTTAGATTTAGCTGGATGGACGATCAAAGACGTAGATTTATTTGAAATCAACGAAGCTTTTGCAGCACAGAGTTTAGCTGTGGTAAAAACACTTTCTATTCCAAGTGAAAAAGTAAATGTGAATGGTGGAGCAATTTCCTTAGGCCACCCAATTGGTGCATCTGGGACAAGAATTCTAGTTACTCTAATTCATGAAATGATCAAAAGAGACGTCAAAAAAGGTTTAGCGACTCTTTGTATAGGTGGTGGAATGGGTATAGCAATGTGTGTTGAAAGATAATTTAAATTATCGAAGCTCTATTTTTTTTGTAGTTTTTCATCCATAAACTAAAAACTTTAATTGCCTCATTCATGTTTTTATTTTTGTGAGGGTGTTTTTTAGCTCTACCTAACATAGTTGCAATAACATTTACTTGGTATTTTAAATCTCTATTTTTAATAATTTTAATAGTGTGTATTGCTTTTTCTTTATCTTTGAACCCAAGTCCCTGTGTTGTTGTTTTAGGATTATAATCTGAAAATAGTGATAAATTTAAAGGTCTAATTTTTTTATTATTTAAAACTTTGGACATTGGCATTTTATCGATAATTTTAAATATTTTTTTACTATCAAAACTTTTAAATGATTTTTTTTTTATACCGTCAAACCCGAATAATTCTATTGAGAAATTATTGTTAACTTTTTTTGAGATTAGTTTGATCACTCTTTTATGAAATTTTTTTATATTCTTTTGATATAGCTCTTTAGCCTTCTTATACTCTAAACTTTTATAATTAGGTGTTTTGATCATTAATATCCTGCATTTCCATTTATATTTTTTTATCATTTGTCCTCTTTAAAAAATTTAATATTAAAGTATAGATAAATAATATGGAATTTCCTGTGGTAAATCATCCAGATTATGTCGCCAAAATAAACGATGACAACAAATTTCCTATAAAAAAATTTGGCGCACTAGCAAAACACCTTTTAGATAAGGGTGTGGTTAAAAAGTTTCATATACCAAAAGAGTGCTCTATTGAAACTATGAAAACTTCACATTCTTTGAAATATATAAATGATATTAAAAATAAGACACTTGATATAAAAGCTCAAAAAAAAATTGGGTTTCCAATTAATGATAGCGTTGTTAGAAGATCTTTTGTAGCAACTGGTGGTACGGTTCTTGCAAGCAAATTAGCTTTAGAAACAAAGCTTGCTTGTAATACTGCAGGAGGCAGCCATCATGCAACTTTTGATTTTGGGGCAGGATACTGTGTTTTTAACGATACAGCCGTTGCTGCAAACTATTTAAAAAATAAAGGATATGCAAAAAAGATCTTAATCTTAGATTTAGATGTTCACCAAGGAAATGGAAATTCAGAAATATTTAAAGGTGATAAAAATGTTTTAACTTTTAGTATGCATTGTGCAACTAATTATCCTGCAA
>MDTE01074372.1_pt1 | contig 16721 bp, 24 predicted proteins | sample 811231 | NCBI WGS metagenome assembly MDTE01 (sample SAMN05326651, study PRJNA326480) | marine metagenome | isolation source: seawater | place: Indian Ocean: Red Sea | collected 2010
AAAGGGACCTACCGCATGCGCAATGTGGACAACCAGATTGCAGCTTGGTGCAGTGTGGCTGGTGGTGTGGAAGCGGCCAAGGCAGGCACCTTCACGCCCCAGTCTCCGGCCGAGATTGTGGACGAGCTGATGTGGGACGATCCGGACACCTTGGCTCTTCCTGGTTCAGGCGACCTTGAGCCGCTCGAGTCGGGCGGCAAGACCAAGCTCCTCCTGCCTCTGGCTGCTGGTGGGCTGGCCCTCGGGATCATCGTGATCGGCGTGTTGGCTTCGCGATGACCTTCGAGCCCTCGCCCTACTCCTACGGCAGTTGGATCCCTTGGGACTCCATCGAGGGCCTGAGAAAGGACGTGACCACAGGCGTGGGGGTTGTCGCAGTCGTGGGGGTCTTAGGGATCCTCACGGCCTTGCTGCTGAAAGGAAGGAAGAAATGAATTCAGGCTACGGATACCTCGGAGACTACCTCGGGGAAACGGCAGCTGAGCGTGAGGCGGCTCGCTGGGCTGCAGCCGCGGGTGCCGATGAGAGCTATCGAGAGAGGGCAGCAGCAGCAGCAGCAGCAGCACACCCCTTCAACAAGGCTGTCGCGCAGGCTCAGGCAGAAAGAGCGGCAGAGATGGTCCGCAAACAGGTCGAGCAAGAAGACAAGCAGCCCGTCTGGCAGCATCCGGCGGTCCTCGTAGGGGCAGGTGCCGCTGTCATCATCATCGGCCTGTTGCTCTTCCGCAGGTAGGTGCGCATGAGCGCAACCAACCGAGGGTCGCCCCGGCAGGCGCATGACTACTACCGGACGCCTCTGTGGTGCGTTCAGGCCCTCTACATGGCCGTAGACCTCCCTTCGCCGACTCTGGACCCCTGTGCGGGCACAGGAGCCCTCCTCGAAGCCGCCAGAGGCCTTTCCTGGGATGATGAGAGTCCCATGCGCGGCATCGAACAGCAGGCCCACCTAGCGGCGGCCTCAAGGGTGCCACTGGAGGTGGGGGACGGGCTCGCGGTCTCGTGGGAAGGCGAGCACATCCTGATGAATCCCCCCTACAATGCGGCTCTTGAATGGGTCGAGAAAGGCGTTCGGGAAGCTGCCTCTGTGACCGCCCTTCTTCGGCTGGCTTTTCTGGCAAGTCAGCGGAGAAAGCCGTTCATGGAGGCGTTTCCCCCTGCCCGCCTTGTCGTCATGTCGAAGCGCCCCCGATTCCTGCAGAAACGCGGGGGAGACTCGTCCGACTATGCGTGGTTCCACTGGGCGCAGGGACACAAAGGCCCCACCCACCTGACGTGGATCAACTGATGATTCGAGTGGCGATGCATCGATTGTCTCCCGAAGGCGTAGGCCGGAAGGTTGGCTACGTCCGTCTGTTCGACCGTCCAGATGGCCTTGTTCTCCAGGCTCAACTGAAGGGCTTGAGCCCTGGGCCACATGGCTTTCATGTCCACGAGTTCGGCTCCCTCGAGCCTAAGGACGGCAAGGCTGGAGGCATGGCCGGGCAGCATTACGACCCTGACAACACCGGCCAGCATCTCGGCCCCTATCGCAATGGACATGCGGGAGACTTGCCCTTCCTCGTTGCGGATTCTGCTGGCATCTGCGCCGAAGAGGTAGTGGCCCCTCGACTGCTGCTGCGGGAGGTCAAGAACAGAGCCCTGATCCTCCATAGCGGGGGAGACAACTACTCGGACTACCCCCTCAAAAACGGCGGAGGGAAGAGCCGCATTCTCGGCGGCATCATCACGAACGACTGCCCCTACTGTCGCGACAACACGAGAAACGCAGCCGTGGCCCTCGGGGCCCTCGCGCTAGGCTACTTCGCCTTCAGGAGGGGCGGATGATCTACTTGCCTATGGCCCAGATTGACGAGAGCACAGAAGGTCTGCTGAATCAGCCGATTCCTACGTGGCTCGATCACACGTATCCCCATATTCCGCCTCCGACCGCCGAAGTCACCCTGCAAGAGCTCGAGCACTTGGTCGCCATCCTCCCAGAGCGGGCACACTGGCTCCCGTTCATCGAGGCGGCAGATAAAGACCCTGGAGGCCTCTTCCTCTGCCTATGCGAGCGCCTGGGCGTACCGTGCTCGCGCGATGAACTCAACCAGATCATCGGGGATGCTGCAGTCCTCATCACCCAACTCAAGTGGGAGTATAACAGGGCCCGTCCGTACCAGATTGCACGCAAGCACGGGCGGCTTGACTTCTCGGCCCTGCCTAGCGTTTCGGCCCACACTCCCGCCTACCCGGCTGGCCACACGATCGGCGCCCTCCTGATTGCAGACCGACTGAGCAAGCGGGCCCCTCAACATCGAGAGGCCTTCCACAAGTTAGCTCAGCAGATCTCCTACAGTCGGGTGGTGGCGGGCTACCACTGGCCCTCTGACCTCGTCTTCGGCAAAGCCATCGTAGAGCACGCTCTCCGCCAGTCTGCGAAGAAGCGGCTTCTCTGCTGCGTCCTGCTCCTCGGAGCGGGGGCCTACTTCTTGAAGGCGGTGATGGCGTAGCCACCGGGGTAGTTCTCGCCGATGCTGGTCTTCGCATAGCCCCATGTAGGGCCAACATTCGACGCAGCTTGATAGATGATGAGCTTCTTGCTCTGCGGGTTGCGACAGGCCCAGAACAGATGGCTGGGCACACCCTTGGTCTTGCAGCCCTGCACGAGGCAAAGAGTTCCGTCATCGGGTACCTCTTCGACTCGCGTGCTGAGGCCTTTCTCTTCTACGCACGTCAGCGCAGAATCCCACGGCCGAGGAGGATCGGCCCAGACGTTGAGGTCGGCCCAGTCATCGATGGTCCAGTTGATGCTCGGGAAGCATACGATGAGTTGGCCCGCACACATGATCGTGCAGTTGGTCTTGCGAGAATCCACCACAACGCCGGAAGGAATCCCTGGAGCCTCGTAGTAGCCTGCCTTCACCCCAGGCTCGTAGAACGAGTATCCCCAGCCTGTGGTCGCGAGGCCTGCAAGGCCCAAGCGGTAGATCAGGGGGAGGCTCTCATCGACTTTATCTACAGGAAGCAACGGAATCATGGGATCACCTGGTTCAGGGTTAGGGGATAGGTTGGCGGCGGCAAGCTCTACCCAGACTGCCTGCGGGATCGTCACCTCGATACGAGCCCCCGCGTCCCAGCCTTTGCGGCTGATGCAAAAGTCCCTAGCGGTTCCACAACCCGCCTGAAAGTCCATATTGGCCAGCTCGAGCAGCACGGCCTTCGGGTCAGTGGGGTCAAGGGCTAGGGTGTAGTCGCTGCCTTGCACTAGGATCTGCTTATCCATTACGCTCTCCTTGATCCCCCGTTCTAACATGTGCCGAGGAGGGGCCGTGCCGAAGCTCAAGGATTTTCAGCGAGAGGACGTGGATTTCATCAAAGCGCATGACCTGCGGGTGCTGGTCGCAAGTGCGCCCGGCACGGGGAAGACGTGCACGACGATCCGTGCCGTTGCCGAGTCCTACGAGACGAGTCTGCCGGCCGTGGTGGTCGCTCCTGCCTCGGTGACGCGCCACTGGGGACGAGAGATTTTGCGTTGGGCCCCCGGCATTCATCCGCTCATCATCGATGACAGTGTGACCCCTCTCCCTCGGATTCGGCCCAACACCATCTTCGTGCTCTCATGGGCCTTGCTGGACCTGCGGTGGGAGGAGTTGTGCGAGCGAGGGGTGCGTTGTGTGGTCGCCGACGAGGCCCACTATGCCAAGAATCCAGCCTCTCTGCGCTCGATGGCCCTCGCTCGTCTGATGGAGAGTGCACCTCACCGACTGGCTCTGACGGGCACCCCGATCATCAACCAGCAACGCGAGCTCGGTGTGCTCGCGGCCCTGCTGGGCTTTCCAGAGGGCAACCCGCCGATGATCCGTCGTCTGCTCGAAGACGTGGCGAAAGAGATCCCAGACAAGGCGCGGTCCTACCTCCACGTCTCGTTGCCTGCAGCCTTCGACCGCGAGTACACGAAGGCGGAGACGGACTTCGAGGAGTGGCTTCGGCGGGAGAAAGAGAAGCTGCTCGGGGAGGGGATGGCCGAGTATGAGATCGAGCGGGCTCTGATGGCCGAGGCCTTGGCCAAGATCGGATACCTGCGCAGGCTGGTCGGGGTGGCCAAGGTCGAGGCTGCCTCCCTCTGGATTGCGAGAGCTGTGCGGCTGGGGGAGCCCGTGGTTGTCTTCCTCGAGCATCAGCCGGTCCTGCAAGCCCTCCGCAAGAAGCTGCGAAAGCAACGCATTCGGCACGTCGTGATCGAAGGCAAGACCCCCGGCAAGAAGCGCCAGGAGGCCGTGGATGCCTTCCAAGCGAACGAGTATCCTGTGCTCTTAGGCACGAAAGCAGCCAAAGAGGGCATCACTCTGACGGCAGCGAGGCACCTTCTGTTCGTGGAGCGCTTCTTCACCTCGTCGGAGGAGGAGCAGGCGGAAGATCGAATCCGTCGGATCGGCCAGACGCATCCCACGAAGATCTGGTTCCTGCATGCGGGTGGCACCGTTGATGATCGCATCGATGCCATCGTGCGCAGCAAGCGGAGTATCGTGCGGGCCGCCATCGGGTCTGCGGACATCGCCGAGACGCCCACCAGCAACGTCGTCTCTTTGCTCAAGCAGTGGGAGGACCACTCTGAGCCGCCTGCGGGCTCACACCTCGACCAGACCACTCTGCCCCCCTTGCCACATGCCCAGCTCGTCCAGTCGATCTCGTTCTACGGCACCCGCTGGACAGCCAAGTCGGCTCGCGTCTGGTGCCGCATGAACGGGTATCCAGCCGAACGGATCGAACGGCTGGCCGAGCCCCATCGACTGCGGGCCCACACAACCCACAGTCACTTTTTTAAGCCAGGGAGCTTTCGAGTCGAGCCCATCGCCAAGGACATTCGTTTGATCCTGGGGACTCGGATCTCGAAGACCAACGAGCGCAAGCTGCTGAGAGCACGCGCCCGCCGGATTGCGACCTAGAACGGGACGTTGTCTTGCGGCCCGTAGGGGTTGTTGCGGTTGTTGCGGTTGTAGCCACCGCCCTTACGTGAGTCTTGCTTGTGGTCCGATGAGGCGCGAGTCCCCAAGAAACGGATCTGGTCTGCAATCACCTCGGTCGTCCAGCGATCGTTTCCGTCGCGGTCCTGCCACTTGTTGGTACGCAAGCGGCCCTCCACGAAGATCTGCCGCCCCTTGCTGAGGTACTGGCTGACGTTCTCTGCCGTCTTGCCGAAGCAAACCACTCGGTGCCACTCGGTGTGATCTGACCATTCCCCGGAAGCGTCCTTTCGGCGCTCGGTGGTGGCCAGCCGCAGGTTGGTGACCGAGGTGCCACTGGCCGTAGACCGATTCTCGGGGTCGGCCCCAAGGTTTCCGATCAACATTACTTTGTTTACACTCATTCTCTCTCTCCTAGGTAACTGATTTTGATGTTTGTACGTTGTTTTATTGTGTGTGGTGGTGGTGTCGGGGTGAGGGGACTCGAACCCGATCATCTCCGGCCTTCGTAGGACCGGCGCTTTGTCTTAAGCTACACCCCGGCATCTGTCGAGGCTGGCGCAATGCACTGCAACCTCGGCAGCAATGCGAGCGTCTTCCTCGGCTCGATGGGCGTCGGAGTGCCACTCGATCTTGGCCCCCTGCTCGTTGGCTCGCTCAACAGCTCGCGCCAACTTGATACGTCTCCCGCGGCCAAGCTTCTCGCGGGCGACGAGCATGATGTCCGCACCGAAAGTGAGACCTGTCCGCTCCGAGATCTGCCACGGCTTCTGCTCGAGGAACCAGAAGTCGAAGGGGTGGTTGTAGGCACGTAACTCGCGGACGTTGAACCGCTCCTTCACCCGTTCGACCCAACGCACGAGTCGTTGTGCCGCTTCCTCTTCGGGGTGGCCCTCCCGCAAGATCGTCTCGACTGGGATCTTGTGCACGTTCATCGCAGGTCGTGCGCGCCAGCAGGTCAGATGCCTCTCGGGCTGCTGCACGTAGAACGAAATAGGCGAGACCACCCAACCATCGCCGGTGACGACGACGGCGCCGACCTCCACAATGCGACCGTGCCAGTCGCCGTCTCGGGCCCGCCGGCCTGGTGGAAGTCCAGTGGTTTCCAGATCGAAGACGATGCAAGGGGTCATGGCAGGAGTCCTACAAGTTCGTTGAGGGTGTCAGGATCGATGGTGGGCGGGAACGAGATCGCAAGATTCCCCCGCAGCCCGCCTACACGAGCATGGGCGGCCTCGTCGGCTGAGGTGAAGACGCGAATGCAGATCGGAAGAGATCTGGTGTCTTTCGCGACGATTCGGCAGTGGATGTCCTCTCCGGCCACTGGCTCGATGGTGGTGGCGGCAGGACCTACATGCCAGCCCTCGGCCTCAAGGAGCGAGGTGTAGCGGTCCCACGGATCCTCTGTTCGGAGTGCCCAGAAGGCCATCGAGCCTAGGCCCACAATCAGCAGACCGGCGAAGAACGGAAGGGCATCTGCTGTCTCAAGCAGGGGTCGGTTCATCATTCTCTCTTGGGTGGTGGTGGTGGGAAAGAGGCTCGGGGTTGCCAAGCAGTTGTGAGGGAGAGCCTCTTCCCCGCGGCCAAACAACAGGCCGCCCCTAGACTAATTCGGCCGAGCGTTTTTTGTCAACTGACAGTCTCGCGAGCGAGCTTTCAGCCCCTGCTGCTCGCGACAATGGAGGCTGCCAGCCAGAGACCAAAGCTGCGAGGCCAGCCATTGCCGACCAGCGTCTGTCGGTCGCGCACTTTAGGGGCATCAAGCACTAGTCCAGGGAACCCTTGCAATTTGGCCCCGTCCTCCGGCCGCAAACGATAGACCCGTTTGAATGGGTGGCGCGTGAAGACCAGACCGGGGGCCGTGCCGTGTCCGACGACACTGAAGCCGGGCTTTGACGGCGGGCGTGCGCGTGCGAGGGTGTGCTTCTGTCGCTTGTCTGCGTCGTTTAGCAAGAGATACTTCCACTTTCCGTGGCTTTTCTTTTTCCAGCGAGGGAGTGCGTCTCCCCAACCGCGCCGCGGGTAGGCGGAGGATGAAGTAGGCTGCGGGTTAATCTGAGGAGAGAGGAGAAACGTCCTTCGCCGTACCGTAAACCCCCCCAAAGCCGAGTCCTGAAGCCGAACGGAGCGAAAGCCTAGCATGTTTCCCCAAGGGATCCAGGTAAGACCTACTGTCTCCATGGCGACGAGGCGCCCCTGTGCGGCTCCGATCTCTCGGGCGGCGTATTTGATCTCGGCCATCTCGGCGGACCTATCCGTCACCACCCCCAACTTGCACTTGGTCAAGGTGGAGTCTCGGATGCAGGGGGGACCTGTGATCACAAGGTCAACCTTCGGCACAAGCCCTCGAGCGAGGGCCTCCTCTGTGGTCGTCTGCATGACGGCCCCTCGGACGGCTTCGGGGACGTTGGCGGCATAGGAGTTCACCGCAGGCCCCCAGGGGTCAACAGCAGTCAGCACTCGGCACTTCAGGCCGAAGGCTTGTAGGCCGTCGATCACCCCTCGACTTGCGAGGCCAGCCCCGCAACTCAGGTCTGCGATCGTGAACACTCGCTTCATCGCCGCTTTGCTTTACGCCACGCGGCCTTGAGCGAAATGCCCTCTCGGTGCTTGATGCGCATGGCTTTTGCTGCCAAGGTACGGGGGTTGGTCCGGGTGCGAATGAGTTGAGCCAACATCTTCTCTTGGTCCCGCGTAAGGCCCACTCGGCGCGGCTTGCGCGACTTGGTCTGCTTGATCCGAGGGCGCCGCGTGCCTGACTTCTTGGGTACAATTATCCCGCGCACAGGCGGAGTTCCCTTTGGGATCTTAACCTTCTTCTTCTGGGCAGCCGCCTTGCGTGCCGCAGTAACAGAGCGAGGGAACTCGGACGCAATGGCCCGATGCAACGCCAAGACCTCCTTCTTGGTCTTGATGAAGGCCAGATCATCCGGCGAAAGAGGTACTTCCTTCCCTCCCGTGTATTCGCTTGCACCCACGTAGATCTGGCCCGGCCCCCCACTCACCACCCTGTTCTGCGAGGTCTTGCCGCGGGAGTCGGTCACGAAGATGTTCTTCGGTTTCAGGACGATGATAGAGCGCTTTGGGTCGTTGAACCGGTAGTCCGTCTTGTCGCCATCCACGATGAGGGGGTAGGTGCCCTTTTTCTCACCGCTCACGAGGTCGATGTAGTCGGTGACCGCCCAATCTCCCGAAAGCGCCGATCGGTTGCCCTTTCGGTACTCCTCAACAAGCCACTTGGGGGCGGTCCTTGTCCCCTTGGTTGGTTTCTTGCCTGTGCCAGGAAAGCGCCGGAAAAGCGGCACAACAACGGCCACCTTGCCTCCTCCACGGAGCCACTTCATGGCCTCCTTCATCGAGGAGTAGGATTTTTTCTCGGTCTCAGAGATAGAAAACGTCAGGTCGTAATACCGGGGCAGCTTGCGCAGGGCTGCCTTGGTGAGGCGGCTTGAGTAGGGCCACTTCGTATAGTCGTAGAACCCGCCCAAACCCCGAAACTCGGGGCTGAGGTACATGGCATCGAACTTGAGGTAGCGCTCCCAGACTATGTCCGAGGTGCCATTCAGGCGCACGAAGAACTCCAGCCCCTTCTTATCGAGGGCGCGAGAACGCTTTCGGATCTCGGTGATGAGTGCCCGCAGGAAGACCAGCGGATAGATCACCCAGAACCACGTCTTCTGGTACCCTGACTCGGCGGCGCTCTCCATCCCCAACTGCCCACCACCTGCAAGACACAATTTCGCGCAGGACCCGGCGAAGGGGCACACGTCGGGATTGCGCACCACACGAGAGGCGGTCACCGGCCACAGTTGATCACATTCGGCCAGCTCCTCGAAGTCCTTCGGGTACGGCTTGAGGGGCTTCGGGGGTTTTCGCATGGCCGTCTTCGCAGGAGAAAAGTACATCACGCGGACTTCGACCGGAGTGCCGTCGTTCTTTTTGGTCTTCTCGCTCGAGCCTAGGAGAGGCCGTACCGTTCCAGAGGCGCGGAGGTACAGACTGGGCGCATCGAGGCCATACCTGTCGATGAACGCTCGATCGCGTCGTGTGGCCCCTCGCTTGGGTACTCGGTCGAGCCGAATGTACTTATCGGCCCAATACTGGCCTTGGGGGGTCGAGATGATCTCGCGCATCTCACGCTTGGTGGGTCCGCTCATAGTTACTCCAGGGCGTCGATTGAATCCTGCAGGTCGGCCAGCGAGGGATGCAGGTATCGAGAGGTGGTTGTGATGTTTTCATGGCCCATGAGGGCCTGTAGATTCTTGAGGTCTACCCCGTTGCGCAGGGCCATCGTAGCAAAGGTGTGGCGAAGCACGTGAGGGGATAGCCCTTCGAGCTCGGGGTGGTCGACTGCGATCTGCCGAGTCCACTTGCGGACGCCATGCGGGGTGATGGGCCTTCCGGTCCAAGTCGAGGGGAAGATCCACTTCCCTGGCTCCTTTTGGGCGAGGTACGCCTCGAGGATGCGTTGGGCAGGTCGAGTCAATGGCACCAGACGCTCTTTGTCTCGCTTCCCGCGAAACTGGAGGTACAGGCGGTTCTGGTTGCTGCGCAGGTTGCTCTGGGCAAGCGAGGTGATCTCCCCGATGCGCAGCCCAGTGGTGGGCAGCAGAGCCAGAATGGCCCTCACAGGCTCGCTGGGGACGGCCTCTGCGGCTGCGTGGTAGAGAGCCAACTGTTGGGGCGAGAGAGCAGCACGAGACCGCGCAGACCGCCCTCTGGCCCTCGGGAGGAGCTTGTCGACCTCGTCTTCGGAGTAGCCCACCTCGGCCACTAGGTAGTGCTTGACGGCCGCTCGCATCGGCAGCACCGTCCCCAGGGGGGTCCGAGCGTGGATGCGCCCGTTCAGCCATCGGAGCAGGTCTCCTCGATCAGCGCCTGAAAGGATGTCGACATACTTCTTGCGAGTCGAGGGCAGCAGACCGTGGCGGCTGAATCGGTGGGCGAGCTTGCTCATCGCATGTCTCGCGGATGGCGGACAAACGGGATCTCCATCGGCTCTTCGGAGAGGGCGTGCCAGGCACCTCCCACCAGAAAGGCTGTTCCCAACTGCTGCATCGATCGGCCGTGCTCCGTTCGCGTATCGTAGTACCTCAACCAGATCCCAATCCCAGACCAGACCAGTGGGTGTCGAATGAGCAGCCGGAAGATGGTTTGTTGGTTCATGCAGTCCTCCCTCGGACAGAGGGCCCGCGAGGCAGGCTTCGAGGCCGCGGGTAGGTCCCTCGACCCAGTGTCTGGATGAGGTTTCGGTCATAGTTGATGCGCGAGCCCCAAATAGCCTCCGCGATGTCGTCCACCCTCTGCTCTTCCGTCGCTGCCAGAGAATAGCCTCGAGCCGCCGCCCAACGGTCCAGCCGAGCAGTCGGCACCAGCAGGTCCACCACATGCCCTATCTCATGGCGGACGATGGCATCCTGCCTAGCCTTCGGTGCCCGCAAGATCTTCGTGGAGAAATACAGTTCGGCAGGCGGCTTGCCCTCCCAGAAGGTGACGCCATATCCGCGCTTCTTCTTGAAGTGCGGGTAGTTGTCCCCGACGCCCCACAACAGGTCGATGCGAGCAGGGTCGAAGCCCACTGCCTTGCCGGCCTCGGCCCAACGGCGTGCCACGAGTCGGTCGAAGGCGCGCACGGGCTACCTGCGCAGGATGAGGAGGGCGACAAGCCCCGCGGCGACGGCCCCTCCGATGAGAACTAGACGCTTGTTCTCTTGGAAGAAGCTCTCTTCCTCGATCACGACCTCTTCGGGCATGATGGGCAGGTCTTCGACCGAGGGAACCGTCTCCGTCGAGGGCTGAAACTCGGCCTCAGTAGGGGGAACAGGCAGGTCGAAGTCCGTCGGTGCCACTGTGCCCGCCTCGACCGCAATGGCTCGCGAGATCAATGGGATCTTCCGCGCGGGACGAGCCCCCACCCGTACCGTGGAAGGAACAGTTACGTTCCCTTGGACACAATCCAAGGCAAACTTGGCTGCGACTTGGCGAGAACTCTCAAAGGTGTTCTTGGCCCGCGCCGTTAGTTGCTTTTTTTTCAGGCGGTTCGTGGCCAGAGAGGCAGCCCGTAAATTTGACTGATACTGGGTGATCGCTTGTTGGATCAAGGTCTTGTAGTGGGGGGCGCATCCTGTCGTGTGGATGCGGTCGTGCTCCACCAGCTTAGCGTAGGTATCCTTTTCCTGTGCACTGAAGCCGGGAAGCTTCCCGCTCGCTTTCTCCACCACGGTGACGCGAGGGCGCCGTGCGCTGTTGTTGTTCCCGCCAAATCCCATCTTCGTTTTCGTTTTCATCGCTTCCCTCGGATTCGCTGGACGACGGCAAAGGTGACTCCAACGAGGAAGATCCCACCCACGCCCCACATGATGCGACGGTTACGGACCTCGGCCGACTCGAGGTCAGCCTGGCGGGCCATGAGCTCGGTTTGGAACGCGGCTTGATCGGCTGCGGTTTCCTGCGTCTCGAGCTTCCGTTGCTTCAGCATGTCGTATTCGGCGGCCTCGTGGGCCTCTTTGGCCCTCTTCTGGCACGCCAGCGCCGCCGCTTGGGCTCTCCTTTCCGCAAGAGCTTTCTGGACGCCAGAGAGCTTGGCCGCACGCGCTATGTCGCTCTCGTAGACGGCTCGGCATTCTGTGGTGAGTTGACTCTCCCAGGTGGGCTGCATCTGGCTGCGGAGCTTGTCCACAAACCCCCCCGCCTTGGGATTCACCACCAAGCCATAGCTCAGTGGGACACGAGCTGTTCCGCCGCCCGGCAGGCTGGCCCACTGGCGACGGAGCGCAGGAGTCATCTGCTGGATGGAGTAGGGCAGAGTGTCAGGCCCCTTGCTCGTGGAGAAGACGCGCGCACCGACAGGGAACCGTGCGGGCTTCTTGCGGTAAACGTAGGGCTGAAAGGACGGGCTGCCCGGCGCGAGAAAGAGGGGGGCAAACTGCGACTGGGGCCACGTAACTGACGAGGCATTCGGCACAGGTCGCTGAGACCTCGTCAGGGCGTAGGGATAGGGCAGGGCACCGGGCCAATGCGCCATGTAATCTTGCGTGTCGTACATCTAGATCTCCTGGGGTACCTTCCCTCATTTCAGCGAATCTTCAAACCGATCATTTGTCTGCCACCCACTGGGAACCAACCATTAGTCCAATCCCGACGAGTCCAAGTAACCCACCGAGCCCGACGCCCAATGCACCCTGAATGGGCGAAAGAGCGGCCGACAACCCCCCGGTGAGTGGCAGTAGGACAGCCTCGTCCACCGGACCTGCAATGGCCACTCCTGCGGCTGTGGTCCAAGCACCAATGCGGAAGATCTTTCCCGATCGGCTCTTCGGCATCGAGAAGATCCCAGTGTTCCGTCGAGCCCTGCCCCTCTTCCCCAGCGAATAGGCCCCAGCGAGGGCTGCCACTGCAACGAGCGGCACCGCGATCTTCATCTGCTCGGCCCGCTTCTTCTTCCTCTGGGCCTCCTCGACCGCATTCAGCACCTTGATGCGCTCTTCGAGAACCTGCTCGGGGGTCTGCGGGATTTGCGTATTTATTTTTCGCCCTGGAGAAAGCGCATCAAGGATTTCCTGGGCGCCGGCTGGCAGGCCTGGCAGGTCTGAATTCTTGCGGGATAGATGGCTGGGCTGAAAAGTCGACATGCGGAGGCCTCTGGGCTGTATGCTTGAGACTATCGCTTGACCCCGCTAGACTCTAGGGTCTTCGTGAAATTCGAGTGCTCTGTGTCGGCTAGCCTTCTCCTCGCGTTGATCTTCTTCCCGATCGTGGCCACAATGATCGTGCTTCTTTTTAGCGACTGACTGTCCGCGGCGATATCTCGATGCGTCCTGTTTGCGACACCACACCACACAAGAGAGAGCCATCATGTACCTGAAGACCCTTGTCTCGTTCATCCTAAGTTGGGCCGAGATGTCCCTGAAAGGGGCCACCCTAGGCGAGCTTGTGCTTCTGGTCGACATGATCGATCGGGCGGCCCGATACCCGGCTGAGGTCCAACGGGCCGCAGGGGTGGAAGCCCTCATCGCCCACGCCTGCACCCTTCGCGAAGACTTCATCGCTCGAGCCCTCGGCCGCGTCGAGGCCTTGGATCCAGACGACCACGTCTTCGATGAACTCCTCGGGCGGGCGAAAGCCCTCTGCGGAGAGTCTGCCCGTCCTGAAGACGACTGCCTTGCTCTCTGGGGCGAGCATCTTGTGGCCACGGCGAACTGCTGCTCGTGGCTGCCACCAGAGGCCACTGCGGCGGTCCAAGAGGTACACGAGTACGTCCGCCGGAGGCCCACACTGTTCCTACCGGTCATTCCGGTGATGCTGGATCGGCTGGTCAACGAGCCCACCGGCAAAGACGTTCTGCCCCCCCTTGTCTACGATACCATGCACCTGTTCCTCTCCTTCTTGGAAGACGAGAAGCCTTGGGGCGATGACGACGAGCCTTGGGGCGAAGAGCCCGAAGATGAGGTCCTACGGGCCATGATCGAATCCGCTCAAGTCGGACACGCGTAGCTTCCTACGGAAGCCAGAGTCTCGAAGCGGAAGCCCCGAAGCCCTCGAGCCCTTCGGGGCATAGTTACGGAAATATATTATTTCAGTAACCAACGAATGAGCACGGTTAGACCGTTGTTTTCGCCGAAAGGGCCCATCGCGCCCCTCCGCGCACGAGACTTACTGGGTTAGACTGAGGGACCTTCCTCTCGGGTCTTCCGTAGGAAGAGCCTCTCGGAGACCCTGTTGGACCCCTCTCTTCTCACTCGCTACCTCAAGGTAGAAGCTCTGGCTCGGGAGGGTTCTCCGGGGGAGAGACAGAACGCCCAGCGGGTCCTACGGAAGCTCCAGGAGAGGTACCCCGGCATCGAGGCTGCCGCAGCTCGCCACAAGCAGGCGCAAGAGGTCGAAGAGCCCGACAACAGTTGGCCCAACGGGTGGACACCCCCGAAGAAGAGCTTCTTCACGGGCAACTGGGAGTCTCTTTTTGCCTACGTCCAGAATGCCGCGACGGCGGCCTATGGAGTGGCTGACGCAGTCATTCAAGCCCAACTCGGGGTAGACCTCGCAGAGGAGGTGAGGATCTCTTCTCGGCTGGCCCGCAACGGCAAGAGCCTTTCGCTCACGGCCAAGGTCGATGTCGTCACCTACATGGAGGTCCGCGAGTTGACTGACGTGCAGTGGTCGGCCTTCCGTACCACCCTGCTCCAGAGGCTCGAGGAGGAGATCGACGGCCTCTTCGGGGAGGGCACATGATCGAGCTCGTAGAGACCTGGAGGTCAACTGGATCGGCGCTTGGGACGGCCCCCAGTCCCCCATCCTCCTGTCAGGATGCCGTCTGGCACGCATCACAGGCGGGTCAAGAACCGATACTTGAAGCTGGGCGGCAACTGCCGGTAGCCCCGCTCTAGCATCTCGGCCTTGCGAAGATTGCGTCGATTGCCCGAAGGCCCAGTGCGCGGGGAGACCAATCGACCCTTCTTGTCTACCCAGAGCCTGCGCGGTTTGGTCTTGCCAGCAGGAATCCAGTTCGTCGCCTTGTAGATCTGGCCTCTGTGGCCCTTTCCTGCGTCTGCCCACGTGATGGCCCCACTCCATCGAGGGTCTCGGCGAAGATGCCTCACAGAGCGGCCCAGAAGGAAGCTGGCAGCATTCGAGGGCACATCCGGGGCAATGGCCAGACGAGACAGAGCCAGTACTTCATCCGCAGGCACGTCCAACTCGCGGGCAGCATATCGAGCGGCAGGCCCCATCGGAGGGAGCCAGATGGCTACCCCTTGGACTTCGGGGTTGCCCTTCTGGAACAGCCCCATCGCTAACACGCTCGTATTGCCTGCGCCCCCGGCGTAGTGGTGCTTGCGCATGAACTGCTTAGCCACCTTGTGGGCGACGGGCCGCACAGACCATTCACCCTTGCGGAGCTTCAAGCGTTGGCTCTCTGACCGGTTCAGCTTGGCTCGATCTCGCATCGAGAGGGCAATGGCAACCGCCTGTTTGTGCGGATACCCCTCGCGCATCAAGAGACGGATTTTGTTGCCCACTTTGTCTCGCTTCTTCGGGTTCCGTCGAGCCTGCTTGTCGAAGGCATCGAAGGCGGCCAACAGGGCCTGTCGCACCGTGGGGATAAGCAGAAAGTCGTCCAAGGTCCGCCGGCTGACCCAGTCATAGGCGTCGTTCTCGTAGTTGAGCTTCACTCGACCCCACTTGCGCGGACCCTCGAGGAAGAAGGCCACCCGCCAACGGCCCCTCTTGTACTCCCCCTGCCCGAATGGCTTCGGCTTGACCCGCAGACCTGTTTCCTCGTAAGTCTCCCGCATGGCTGCTTCCCGCCACGTCTCACCGTACTCGATGGTTCCGCCGGGTAAATTCCAAAAGCCCGCCATCCACGGGGCCAAGTGCCCGCGGCGCAAGATGAGCACCTCGCCATACTGGTTGAGCAGCAGAGTAGCCGCGGCCGTCACAGGGTAGGTCATCAGGCCACTCGACGCCGGGAGACCAGCAGAAAGTAAGCTGCGGCAAGACCTGCACCAGTCCAAAGCCAAGGAGGCATTGAGGCAAAAGAGAACGGAGGACGCCGGCCGCCTGTTGGACGCTCGAAGTCTACCGCCTCTACAGGCTCTAGTTCGGCCGTGATGGCGGCGGCTTCTTCGGACAGAGGGCTAGGCTGAAAGGCGGACATGGGGACTCCTACGAGGGACCTGACATCATATCGATGAGTTTGGTGTAGCGCTCTTCGAGCTTGCGGATCTCGAAAAGCAGTTCGCTGCGGTGACGGCCCTCGATCTCGAAGAGCTTATCCAACCGAGTCCTTTCGGTGTCGATCTGATTCTCCAGTCGCGCGATCCGATCGTCGCGCGTCTCGTCCGACCGCGCGCGCTCTTTGGCCACCTGAGCCTTGGTTAGGCCCAGTAAGGTCGAAGCGCCTGGACCGGCCTTTGGCGGATCGCACATTTCTTGCCTTCGGGACCGTCGCCCGTAGGTCTTCATGTAGGTCGTCGCAAGCCAGATACCGCCCAACAGAACCAGAATGAGCACGATAAAGAGCGCCGCGGCTGCTGGAGGGAGATTGGTCCAAGCATCCTGAATCAGAGGTTCGACAAGGGGATCAAGGGGTTCCATTCCCCTATCCTACTCGACTTTCTCGGGTTTAGCCTCCACGGCCGGAGCCGCTGGACTGGCTGCAGGGGCTGCGGGAGCCGCAGGCGCCACTGGGACTTCGGATGCAGCGGTGGCTTCGGGTGGCAGGACCAGACCTTGTTGACCGAGCACCTGCTGAGCGACCATCGGAGCGCCGAAAGCCGAGGCCAAGACGGCCAGCAGGATTGCGATGGTCTGAGGCGTGAGGACCTCCTTGACCCACTTGAGGCCAGAGTTCGACTGGCCTGACAGACCAGGGTGCGCCGAGCTCAACGTCGTCTTGATCTCCGTGAGAACGCCGGAGATCTGCTCGTGCCGCTCGGCGGCTCGCTCTTTGAGGCTATCGAGGGAGGTGCCGATCTTGGCGGTCTCAACACGTAGGCCCGTCACGTCCTCCTCGAGCTTGGAAACGCGGCCTTCGAGTTGTTCGTTGCTCCCCATCATTCCTCCTTTGCGGCTTGCCGGGCAGCCTTTCGGGCGGCCCTCTTCGCGCGACGTTTCTCGCGCTTTGTCTTGCGCTTGGCTTGACGAGCGGCCCGCTTCTCGGGGTCGACCCGAAATGCCTTGATTAAGGCGAGGACAATCTGCTCAAAGATCGTCCCGTCATGCTTCTCGGCGATCTCTCCGACTGGGCCGGAGATGATCTCATCGAGCGGCACGATGGCATCA
>MDTE01155001.1_pt1 | contig 16721 bp, 18 predicted proteins | sample 811231 | NCBI WGS metagenome assembly MDTE01 (sample SAMN05326651, study PRJNA326480) | marine metagenome | isolation source: seawater | place: Indian Ocean: Red Sea | collected 2010
TATCCACCTATGTGACATGACAACAATAGCACTGGTAAGAAAAAAAAATCAAGTAGTTGTGGCTAGTGATGGCCAGGTCAGTATGGGAAATACTGTAATTAAGAAAACTGCAAATAAAGTTAGAAAGATTGAGAAAAGAAATGTGATTGCAGGATTTGCAGGGTCTACAGCAGATGCTTTAACATTATTTGAAAGATTAGAGTCCAAATTGGAAAAGCATGCTGGCAACTTAGCAAGGGCAGCTGTTGAATTAGCAAAAGATTGGCGGACAGATAAATATTTAAGAAGATTAGAGGCCTTAATGGCAGTAGCTGATAAAGAAAAAAGTTTCATAATTTCTGGAACTGGAGACGTTTTGGAACCAGAAGGCGACGTAATAGGAATTGGTTCTGGCGGTAATTATGCGTTGGCAGCTGCAAAAGTTTTGATGGGTTCAGATATGTCGGCTGAAGAAATTGCCAAAAGAGCTGTTGAAACTGCAGCAGAAATTTGTGTATTTACAAACAACAATATTTCAATTGAAAAAATATAATGGACAAATCAAACGTAACAACTTTAATACCAAAAGATAAAAAAGAAAATAAGAATACTCTTTCAAATTCATTATCTCCAAGGGAAATTGTTTCAGAATTAGATAGATTCGTTGTAGGTCAAGATAAAGCTAAAAGAGCGGTTGCAATTGCTTTAAGAAATAGATGGAGAAGACAGGCAATTGAAGGAGAAATGAAAGATGAGGTTCTTCCAAAAAATATACTTATGATGGGACCAACCGGAGTAGGTAAAACAGAAATATCTAGAAGGTTATCAAAATTAGCAGAAGCTCCTTTTGTAAAAGTTGAAGCTACAAGATTTACAGAAGTTGGATATGTTGGAAGAGATGTAGAGCAGATTATTAGAGATTTAATTGAAATTGCGATTGCAATGGAAAGGTCAAAAAAGAGAAAAGAAGTTCATTCTAAAGCTCAAAAGTTAGCTGAGGAAAGAGTATTGGATGCATTAGTTGGCAATAATGCAAGTGTTGCAACTAGAGAAAGTTTTAGAAAAAGATTACGAAATGGTGATCTTGATGATAATGAAATTGAAATAGCTGTCAGTGAAAGTGGTCAGATGCCATCTTTTGAAATCCCTGGAATGCCAGGAGCAAATATTGGTATGATTAATATTTCAGATGCCCTAGGAAAATCACTTGGGCAGAAACCAAAAAAGAAAAAAATGTCTATTAAAGAATCTCATGACATATTAATTAACGAGGAGTCTGATAAACTTATAGAAGAAGATAAAATAATTAAATCAGCTAAAGACTCAACAGAAAATAATGGAATAGTATTTCTTGATGAAATAGATAAGATTTCTGCAAGAACTGACAGAGTTGGTGGCGATGTATCTAGAGAAGGTGTTCAAAGAGATTTGTTGCCATTAATAGAAGGTACAACAGTTAACACTAAATATGGTCCTGTAAAAACTGATCATATTTTGTTCATCGCATCTGGAGCATTTCAACTTGCTAAGCCTTCAGACTTATTGCCAGAGTTACAAGGTAGATTGCCAATTAGAGTTGAGTTAGATGCATTAAACAGTGAAGACTTTAAAAGAATTTTAAAAGAGCCAGACAATAGTTTAATTAAACAATATAAAGCTCTTTTAAAAACTGAGAATGTAGAATTAAATTTCAGTGACGATGGAATAGATTTAATTGCAAGTATTGCAAGTGAAGTAAATAATACTGTCGAGAATATTGGTGCAAGAAGACTACATACAATTATAGAAAGAGTTTTGGACGAAATAAGTTTTACTGCTTCTGATAAATCAGGAGAAACTATAGTTATTGATTCTGGTTATATTAAAAAGCATATCGGAGAACTTGTAAAAGATACAGATCTTTCAAAGTTTATTTTATAATCTTATACTCAAAATTTTGCGTATCTTCATTTACTTGAATTTCATCTGCACCATTTTTTAAATGAAAATTTCTAGCCATATCAGTAAGTGGTGACAATGTAATTAATCTATTAAGGTGATTTGATTTCTTAATCATTTTAAATACTTCCTTGACTATTAACTTGCCTCCTCCTTTTTTATTAGACCAAACAGTATATGCAATTGCAATTTTTCCCACATTTTGATCTCTAGTAGCACTTTGTAAAAAGGCATCTCTACTAAAAATATCTAGTTCATGAACTGATTTTGGTATTTGATTGGTGAATGCGAAGCACATTACAGCATGTATTTCATTTTTATATTTAACTCCATAAATCTTTCTTCCATAACTTGTTCTAAATTCGTTATCTAATTCTGGTCTGACAGGATCTTTTCTAGTATCACACTCTTTTAGTTCAACCAGCTCAGCCCCTTTAACCCAATCAAAAAAGTTTTTTATATTTTTGTTTAGATCTTTTTTACTTTTAAGAATTCTTGCTTTAAAATTTCTTGAAATTTTTCTTTTAAACATTTTTTTTTCTTAAAATTATATCAAAACTACCTTTGGAAGGACTTTCGACAGAATCAAAATCAATTTTTAATATTTTACTCATCAAATTTTTGTTATCCTTTATAAAATTTGGAACAGAGTATTTAAGTATGCTTAAATCTTTAGATTGATATGGATCTTCAGTATTTTTTGATCTACTGCCTTTGCCAGTTATAATATTAATTTTTGCTACCCCAATTTCGTAGCATGTTAATATGAATTTTTCTATTTCCTTATTTGCTTTTTCTAAAGTATAGCCATGTAAATCTATTGATTTTTCAATTTGAGAAAAATTTTTCTTTTTATAATATTCGTCTTTATCGACTAATTTCTCTTTGGAGTTGACAAAGTTTTGCCATGCCTTCTTATCTTTATTTGATATTTTCTTATTCAATTAAACTTCAGTTTCAATAAGTTGCCAATTAGGATTTGGAGACTTAATATTTCTAGAAAACTTCCATGTATCATTTACTTTTTTGATTTTTTGAGGATCTCCTGAAATAATTTTATTTTCTTTATCTTTGATGCAGGTAATAATTTCACTTATAAAATTGACACTTACCTCTAACAAATCATTGTTTTGATTATGATCTTTAATTTCGGCTGAGTTAATACCAATGAAAGTAGTTTCGTTTTTAATCTGTTTAGCTGATCTTTCTTTGATAGCATCATTAAAATTATTATACATATCTTTATTTAATAAGGATTTAATTTCATTTATCTTTCCACTTGCAAATGAAGTGATGATTGTTTCATAAGCAATTTGAGCGCCTTTTAAAAATTCTTTTTTTGCATCTTCATTAAATTCGTAAATTTCTTTTTTTAAAGCAGGTTTTTTGAAATCAAAATCATGAGCAAAACTGGATGCCATATCCTCTTCATGGCCAGTTTTCTTTCCTAGTATTCCTCTTAATCTAAGGAAAATAAAACCCGCAATCATTGCAAGTAAAATAATATCTATATATTCGAAACTATAATTCATTGTATTTTATATATATTTATAATATTTACTAAGTTGATCTTTTTCAATGACCTAAATTTAATAATTAAAAGACAAATGAACTCACTTTTATTAGCATTAATTCTAATTCCAGCTATTGAGATTTATTTATTTATAAAGATTGGGGCTTCTATTGGTGCCTTTAATACTGTTTTGCTTATATTTTTTACCGCATTTATTGGAATTTATTATGCAAGATCTCAAGGTTTAAACACTTTAAATCAGGGATTAAGAAAAATGATCAAGAATGAAATTCCTGCATATGAATTAATATCAGGAGCCTTAATAGCAATTGGTGCTATTTTTTTAATTATACCTGGATTTGCAACGGATGTTGTTGGATTTTTAATTATATTTCCCCCGACTAGAAAAATTATATTCAAAAAATTTTCAAACATTAATAAAAAAGAAAAAAATAAAAAAAGTGACTATATAGAAGGAGAATATAAGGATTTAGATGAGTGAGAAAGAAAAACAAAATTTTAGAATAATATTAGAATACATAAAAGATCTCTCAATTGAAACACCTAGTGCTACAGCACTTTTATATATTAGAGAAAATTTAAACACTTACAATTTAGACATAGATATATCTTCACTTGTTCTTAAAAATAAATCTTTAGAAATTACAACAAAACTAATTTTACAAGACAAAAATGAAAATAATAAGAATAAGGCTTTTTTTGAAATAAAATATGCGACAGTAATTAATATAGATCCATTAATAACTGATAAAAAAATTATAAGTAAAATTGTATTATGTGATTTGCAAAAAATTATTTATCCAAAAATTAAAAAAATTTTTATAGATCTTATAAAAAATTCTGGATATCCAGATATTAAGTTTGAAAAAGAAGTTGATTTTGAAAAAATGTATAACGAAAAATTTAATTGAAATAATTTTTTTTAATTTGTTTTTTTAAATAATCTTTATGTAATTTAATTTCTTCATCTGTAGGTTTAATAACTTTCTTTGAGTATTTAATAACAGTATTGGATTGGTCCTCTGAATTGATTTCCTTATCTACATTAAGTTCAAATGTTGGTTCTCTCTGTTCTAATAAATTAATATAGACTTTTAATAATAAATCACAGTCGATTACCGCTGTATGTTTTTCTCTTCTTGAGTTGTCTATATTATATCTTTTACATAGGGCATCTAAACTAGAACCAGAACCTGGAAATTTATCTCTGGCTATCTGAAGTGTGTCAACTATCTTCTCTTTAATAACGTTTTTTCCTATTAGTTTGAGTTCATTATTTATATGTGAAATATCAAATTCCGCATTGTGAATTACTAATCTTTTCCCTTCAATAAAATTTAAAAATTCATCTACTACTTCTGAAAATTTTTTTTGTTTAGATAAAAATTCATCTGTATATCCATGAACTTGAAAGGCTTCTTTTGAAACTTTTCTTTCTGGATTTAAATAACAATGAAACTTATTTTTTGTGGGAATTAGATCTTTTATTTCAATACATCCTATTTCTACTATCCTGTGTCCTTCAGCAACTGATAATCCTGTTGTTTCCGTATCTAATATGACTTCAATCATTTAATTTTTTTTTAATAGTCTTAATTTGTTTCATTATATTTTTTTTATTAGAATTATTTTCAATTACATAGTCACACAATTTTATTTTTCTAGTTAAATTAAACTGTTGTTTTCGTAAAATATCAAATATCCTTTTATTATAGTTGCCTCTTAATTTTAACCTTTTAATAATTATTTTTTTTGGTGCTTTAATACCAATTATGATATCGGATTTTTTATATAATTTATTTTCTATTAAAAGTGGAATATCAAGAATTACATATTTTTTCTTGTAATTTTTTTTTAAAAATTTTTTTAAACTCAACCGAACATATTGATGAACTATTTTAGATAAAATTTTTAAATTTGATTTATTTATTATTTGTTTTATCTCTTCTTTTTTAATAGGAAAATGTTTAATATTTTTTGGAAATTTTTTGTTTAATCTTTTAAAACATTGTTTGTTTGTTTTGTATATTTTCTTTACTTCCTGATCTGCATCAAACACTGGCAACCTAAAACACTTTGAAACAAATGTTTTACCCGACCCTATGTCTCCTATAATTCCAATTCTAATCATTTAAAAGATTAATAACCTCTTCGTTTACTTCTGGCAAAATGTTGTGCCATTTTTTAAATGATTTTTGAGCCTGATAAATAAACATCATTTTTCCATTTATTGAAAGTTGTCCTATTTCTTTGGCGTTTTTTAAAAAATTGGTTTCTTGAGGATTATAAATTAAATCAAAGAATATAATTTTCTTTGTAAAGAATTTCTTTTTATACTTTAAAAATTCTAATGGGATTGTGTCTCCACTTTTCAAACCTAGGCTAGTACAATTTACTACAATATCAGGTTTGGACAAACGTCCTTCGTCTTTACACCATTCGTAAAGATCAACATTTTGTATTTTCAAATCTTTAATCAATTTTTGAGCTTTTTCTTTAGTTCTGTTTATTATTGCAAATTTTTTTATTCCCAAATTATCTAAGGCGCATATCACGGCTTTGCTTGCTCCTCCGGCTCCGATTATTAAAGCTTTTGCTCCTCTTCTGGAAACATAACTTAAAGAACATGATTTTTGAAAACCATAAACATCGGTATTGTCACCCATTATTATACATTCTTCGCCTTCCAATTTTCTATATACAGTGTTTACAGCTCGTGTTTTGGATGCGCTTTCTGTGAAACCATCTAAATATTTATTTATTTTTTCTTTAAAAGGTACTGTAACGTTAAAACCTTGAATTTTACCCTCTCGAACTTCATCGCAAAGATTTTTTAAATCTTTTTCTTCAACTAGTCGTTTCTCATAAATGGCATCTATATTATTTTTCTTTATCCAATAATTATGCAGCTTCGGGGATAGTGAATGATCTATTGGATTTCCTATTACTAAATATTTTTTCATAAAATATTTTGAAGATATTTTTTAATTTTATTAACGGGCAAACCCATGATGGTATCCTCATCGCCGTCTATTTTTGAGAATAAATTTCTACCCTCTCCTTCTATTTGATAAACGTTATAAGAATATAATGCATTATCTGTAATTTTTGATAAATACTCTTTTAATTCATTTAAACTAAATTTTTTCATGGTTAACTTTGCCTTATCTGTATAATTCCAAATCATAGAGCCGTTTTTTGCTATAGTTACTGAACTTATAAGATGATGATGTTTGCCATTTAATTTTTTAAGTATTTCCAATGCTTCATCTCTATTTTTTGGCTTAGACAAAATCTTATTATCAAAATCTATTACACTATCTGCTCCCAAAACTATAGTATTTTCATTTAATGAACTAACTTTAATTGCTTTTATTTCTGCAAGATTTTTGCTGACCATTTCAGGTGTGGCCCCTTCTTTAATTAGACTATTTTTTATAGGCTCTTCATCTAAATTTGAAGGTATAACTTTACAATTAATATTATTTTTTTCTAAAATTTCTTTCCTTACTCTGCTTTTGGAAGCTAAAATTATTTCATTTTTTATTTGAGTATATTTCATGAATCTTAATCACTGATGCAGCTGTTTCTTCAACAGATTTTCTTGTTACGTCTATAACTGGCCATTGGTATTTTTTAAATGCTTTTCTTGAACTATCAACCTCATTTTTAATTATATCTAAACTTGTATACTGTGTATTCTCATTTTCTTTTATTGTTGAAAGTCTATTTTTTCTCACATCGTGTAACCTGTTTGGTTCTGCAATAAGACCAATAATGCAAGAAATTTTTGGGTTTTCTATGAGTTTTTGTGGGATAGAGTTTTCATTAACAAGTGGAATGTTTGATGTTTTAAATCCCCTATTAGCTAAATAAATTGACGTAGGTGTTTTACTTGTTCTACTTACTCCTAAAAGAATTACATCCGACTTTTCAACATCATTTAGAGAATTTCCATCATCATGGTTCATTGTAAATTGGATTGCTTCAATCCTTTTATAATATTCTTCATTTAAAACGTGTTGTCCGCTTGGAATGTTTGTTGCTTTTTGATTTAAAAGTTTTGAAAAATTAAGAATTAAATCTCCTAAAACTCCAAAGCATGGTATATTTTTATCACTCGCCTTATCAGATAAAAATTTTGCAAGCTTATTATCTACGATAGTATATAAAATTATTGAATCATCCTTTTTTTTTGCTTCTTCAAGAATTTTCAAGATTTGGTTCTGTGTTCGTGTAAAAGAAAAATGAAACACATTATGATCAAATTTCTCAAATTGGGCTCTTAATGCTATGAAAATACGGTCTAACGTTTCTCCAGTTGAGTCAGAAATTAAGTATATATTGTGTGTATTACTCATGTACTAAAATTATATTATTAGACCAAGTTTGTCTTATTTTAAAAAAAAATTAAAAATGTTATTTTCCACTATCAGTTATTAACATATTTAAACACGTGAAAAAAATATATTAATACATGGTAAAATTGTTAATTTTAAATAATATTATAGTAAATAATATAGTTTAAAGTTGTCAAACTGTGAGTAAAAATGTGGAAAATAATGTATTAATTTTAATTAAACTAATTCACAGGACAATAATATAAATAAACAATAATTAATTATATTTTAATTATGGGAATTCTTAAGAATTGTATAAATAATAAGGATATAGATACAGTACCTATATGGTTTATGAGACAGGCAGGAAGATATCTTCCGGAGTTTAGGGAAATAAGATCTAAAAATCCAGATTTTGTAAAACTTTGTTTAAATCCTGAATTATCGAAAGAAATTACTATACAACCATTAAAAAGATTTTCCTTTGATGCTGCAATAATTTTTTCAGATATTTTATTAATTCCTTATTCTTTAGGTCAAGAATTAAAGTTCGAAAAAAACTTTGGCCCACGTCTTGGAGATTTAGAAATAAACAAAATCTTAGAAATATCTGATGATAATATTCTTAAAAAATTAAAACCTGTTTATAAATTAATTAAAATGACCTCGATGGATGAAATTCTAACAAATAAAGATTTATTAGGTTTTGTTGGTGGAACCTGGACACTGTTGGTTTATATGTTAAATAAAAAATCTCCGAAAAAAAATTTAGATCAAGTTATTTTTAGTTATAAAGAACAAGATAAGTTAATTAAAAAAATTATTCATACACAAAAATTACATATTAAAAATCAAGTACTAAACGGAGCAACATTGATACAAATATTTGATAGTTGGGCGGGATTATTAGATAAAAGTAAATTTAATAAATATATTTATGAACCAACAAAAGAACTAGTAGAATATGTAAAAAGTTTAGGAGTTGAGGTTATTTGTTTCCCAAGAGGAATTAAAGATTATAAAGAATATTGTGATATTGTTAAGCCAAACGCAATTAATATTGATTATGAAGTGGATCCTACCAAAATTGAGCGTGATATTAAAATACCTGTGCAAGGCGGACTAGACCCAAATTTTTTATTATTAGAACAGAAACAAATGTTAGAAAAAGCAAAAAATTATTTAAACATTTTTAAGGACCGAAATTATATCTTTAATTTAGGACATGGTGTATTGCCCAATACTAGTCCTGAAAATGTTAAAGCGCTCGTAAATTTTGTGAAAGAATTTAAATGACAACAAATCACCCAGTAATAAATTATGGAAAAACAGGCGTGTTATTAATTAATTTAGGTACACCCGACTCCACGAGCTGGTGGGATATAAGGAAATATTTAAAAGAATTCTTGTCTGATAGAAGAGTTATAGAAGTAAATCCATTTGTTTGGCAAATAATATTAAATTTGTTTATTCTAACCTTTAGACCCTCAAAAACTGCTAAGGCGTATAAAGAAATATGGATTAAAGATTTAAATAAATCTCCACTTAGATTCTATACAGAAAAGCAAACTGAAAAACTTAAAAAAAGACTTGAGAAAGAAAATCTAATTGTAGATTTTGCAATGAGGTATGGAAACCCGAGTATTAAAAGCAAAATTGAAAATATGCAAAAACAAGGATGTGAAAAATTAATTATCTTTCCATTATATCCCCAATACGCATCGCCTACTACAGCTACAGTCTGTGATGAAGTTTTTAGAGTATTAATGAATATGAGGTGGCAGCCAGCAATACAAGTGATACCACACTATGAGTCGGAACCTTTGTATATCGATGCTCTAGTAAAAAGCATAAATAGCAAATTAGAAAAAATAGATTGGAAGCCAGATTTGATAGTGGCATCTTATCATGGAATTCCAATGAAATATTTTGAAAAAGGTGATCCATACCACTGTTATTGTCAAAAAACTACCAGACTAATTTCTGAAAAAATCAAAAATATAAAAATTATTACAACTTTTCAATCTCGTTTCGGACCACAAGATTGGCTCCAACCTTATACTGATAAGACATTAGAAAAATTACCTACTGAGGGAACTAAGAAAATTTTAATAATTTCACCTGGTTTTGCCTCTGATTGCGTAGAGACTCTCGAAGAGATTTCAATTCAAGGAAAAGAAAGTTTCGAAAAATCAGGTGGAGAAAATTTTGAATTCATTTCTTGCCTTAATGACAATGAAGATCACATAAACCTTTTGGAACACCTTATTAAAAAAAGTTTAAGCTAATGAATTTGTATTTAATTATAAAGTCTCTTCATTTGATAGCTGTTATATCTTGGATGGCAGGCCTTTTATACTTACCAAGGATTTTTGTTTACCATGTAGAAAATTATCAAAAAAAAGATGCAACAGATATTTTTGAAACTATGGAAAAGCGTCTTTACTACTACATAATGAGGCCAGCGATGCTAATTTCGTGGATACTAGGAATTGGGTTGATATATTTAAATGGTTTAGATGTATTGACTAATTTGTGGATGCAAATCAAACTAGTATTAGTAATTATATTAAGCGGTTATCATGAATACTTGGGCAAATGTCTTGCAAAACTAAAGAATAGGACAAATACTCAAACTGCTAAATTTTATAGATATATAAATGAGGTTCCCACAGTATTGCTTATATTGATTGTATTTGTTGTAATTATTAAACCTTTATAAGCTTGTATTTTAAAAATATCTCACTATATTATATCTATCTAAACTAAACTCCCATGAACATTCAAGAATTAAAAGGAAAAACCTCAGAACAGCTCATTGATGACGCTGAAAAATTAGGCATTGAAAACGCAAGTACATTAAGAAGGCAAGAGATACTTTTTGCAATTCTTAAAAAACATGCTGAAAAAGGTGAAGAAATAACAGGCGGAGGTGTTCTTCAGCTTCTCCAAGATGGATTTGGATTTTTGCGAGCTATGGAGTCAAATTATTTACCAGGTCCAGATGATATCTATGTTAGTCCAAGCCAGATAAGAAGATTTGGCCTAAGAACAGGTGATACCGTCGAGGGGCCTGTAAGAGCTCCAAAAGATGGAGAAAGATACTTTGCACTATTACAGGTAAGTAAAATTAATTTTGAAGAACCAGAGAAAGCTAGACATAAAATTGCATTTGACAACTTAACCCCTCTTTATCCAAATAATCAATTAGTAATGGAGTCAGAAAAAAATAAGACAGAAAAAAACCCAGACCTCACGCCAAGGTTAATTGATTTAGTAAGCCCAATTGGAAAAGGACAAAGATCATTAATTATATCTCCCCCAAAAGCTGGAAAAACTATGATTTTGCAAAGCATTGCAAATGCAATAACCGCAAATCATCCAGAATGTTATTTAATGGTATTACTTATTGATGAAAGACCAGAGGAAGTAACAGATATGCAGCGTACTGTTAAAGGAGAAGTGATAAGTTCGACATTTGACGAGCCGGCACAGAGACATGTTGCAGTTGCTGAGATGGTTATAGAAAAAGCAAAAAGATTAACAGAGCACAAAAAGGATGTAGTAATATTATTGGACTCAATTACAAGATTGGGAAGAGCATATAATGCTGTTGTTCCAAGTTCAGGAAAAGTTTTAACTGGAGGTGTTGATGCAAACGCACTTCAAAGACCAAAAAGATTTTTTGGTGCTGCTAGAAATATTGAAGAAGGAGGCTCTTTAACAATTATTGCAACAGCTTTAATAGATACCGGAAGTAGAATGGATGAAGTTATATTTGAAGAATTTAAGGGAACCGGAAATAGCGAAACTATTTTAGACAGAAAAATATCTGAAAAAAGAATATATCCTGCTATCGATATCACTAAATCTGGAACAAGGAGAGAAGAACTTATTTTTGATAAAAATGATCTTCAAAAAATGAATGTCTTGCGAAGAATAATTGCTCCTATGGGATCTATGGATGCAATTGAGTTTATTAACTCAAAATTAAAAAATACAAAAAGTAATGCTGAATTTTTTAATTCAATGAATAAACCTTCTTAATTCATCACTTAAATTATACATTTCCATATAATTAGATATATCCTATAATTATTATTAAATATGAATATTGAATCACAAATTCAAAAGATAAATGAATTAGTAAAAAAAGGAAATAAAGCATCTTTTAAGCTAGCTTTAGACAAAGCAATTAATTTACAAAAAAAAATTAAACCCAATTCATTTGTGCAAAACTTAACTGGTTTTATTGTTCAAAGATCAGGTCATATGATGGAGGCAATTAAATATTATGAAAATGCACACAAACTAGATAAAAAAAATATATCACCACTTAATAACTTAGCTTACATTTATGAAAAATTAAAAGAATGGGAATTGGCAAAAGAATATTTTGATAAAGTTAAAGAATTAGATTCAAATAATTTAATTTATTTAATTAATATTTCTAATTACTACCTTTCATTAAATGAGCACGAAAAGTCTACTAATTCTTTATTAAAAGCGTTAAAAATTGAACCAAATAATAGAAATGTTCTTTATAATTTAGCCCGAAATTATGCAAATGAAGGAAAATTTGATCAAAGTATTAAATTAATAGAAAAAGTAATAAAATTACATAAGGATTTTTATCCAGCCCATATACAATACGTAAATTTAAAAAAAAATATTGACAAGCAATATTTAGATTCATTATTTAAAATTCTAAATGATATTAACGTTGATGAAGAACAAAAAGCTGATTTATATCTAGCAGTTTCCAATGTTTATGAAAAAATGGAAGATAGTGACAATTTTTTTAAATATTTAAAAAAAGCAAATTTATTATACAGAAACAAGAATAAGTTTAAAAAGGAAAAAAAGCTGAAATTAATATCCTCTTTAATTTCTTCGTTTGAAAATTTCGATTTTAATAAAAAATTTAAAAATAATGAAAATAAAAAAGTTATATTTATATGTGGCCTTCCAAGATCTGGCACAACTCTTATAGAACAGATTTTATCTTCTCACTCGCAAGTAAGTGGGCAGGGAGAGTTGCAGTATTTACCTTGGGGATTAGAACAAACTTATTTAAAAGAAGGTAAATTTGATAAGCTTAAATTTGATTTAACTTTATCAGAAAATCAAAATTTATTGGCAGATATTTACTATAGAAAATTAAAATCACATAATATTGATGAGCCAGTAATTGCTGATAAAATGCCTTTAAACTTTCTGTTAATAGGATTGATAAGTATATGCTTTCCTAATTCAAAAATAATTTTAACTAAGAGAAACCCAAAAGATGTATGTTTCTCAATTTATAGAACTAGTTTTACCTCTGATGATATGAATTGGAGTTTTTCCGAAGAAGATATCCTTGATTATTATGAACTTTATACGAAGACTGTAAACTTTTGGAGTTCAAAATTAAAAGATAAAATCTGCGAAATTAATTATGAAAACCTAATCTCAGATAATGAAAATGAGGTAAAAAAAATGTTAAATTTTTGTGAACTTGATTTTGAAAAAGAATGTTTAGATCACAGCAAAAATTCAAAAAGCAAAATAGATACCGCTAGTCTTCATCAAGCTAGACAGCCCATATACAAATCTTCAATTAATAATTCAGAAAAATACGAAAAATATTTAAACAAATTATTTTCAAAGTTATAATTAATGACTATTTTTGCATTATCCTCAGGCCCAGGATTGTCAGGTATAGCTGTTATTAGAATATCTGGAGGGGAATGTAAAAAGATTATTTCGACTTTAACAGAGGGGCCTTTTCCAAAAAAAAGATTGGCAACACTTAAAAAAATTATAAACAATAAAACAAACGAAATAATTGATGAGGGAATTGTGTTGTGGTTTCCTGCTCCTAATAGTTATACCGGTGAAGACATGGTTGAATTTCATGTTCATGGAAGTAAAGCCGTTATCCATGAACTTCATAATGTAATTTTAAGTTTTGAAGGATGTAGATTAGCTGAACCAGGTGAATTTACAAAATTAGCTTTTCAAAACAATAAAATAAATTTATTAAAAGCTGAAAGTATTGGAGATTTAATAGCTTCTGAGACTGAACTTCAAAGAAAACAAGCATTACGTATAATGTCTGGGGATAGTTCAAATAAATTCGATAAATGGCGAGAAGGACTGATAAAAATTTTAGCAGAGTATGAAGCTAAAATAGATTTTCCTGATGAAGATTTAACAACTAATATCTCAAGAGAAATTAAGTTTGAAAGCGAAAAAATAGCTGATGAAATAAGCCATACTTTAGAAGATAATAAAACTGGAGAAATAATTAGAGAGGGATTTAAAATAGCAATTATAGGACCACCAAACGTTGGAAAATCTAGTCTATTAAATTATCTTTCCAAAAGAGATGCAGCGATAGTGTCTGAAAAAGCAGGTACCACGAGAGATGTTATTGAAGTCTATTTAGATCTTGATGGGATACCTGTAATAATCTCAGATACAGCAGGTATAAGAGATTCAGGTGACGAAATTGAAAGCAAAGGGATAAAATTATCATTAGCTAAAGCAGAAGATGCTGATATTAATATTCTTCTATTAGACCCAAAAAGCCTTGATTTTAAAGGCTTTTTTAACGACAAAATTACTGATAAATCAATAATCGTGCTAAATAAATCTGATACTGGGATAGAAAGCATAAAAAAATTTCTTAATGAATTTAATCCTATTGTTATGTCTTTAAAAAATAATGTTAATGTAAATTTATTGATAAAGGCAATTAAAACCTCACTAAGCAAGCAACTTATAAAATCTGAAAACGTTTTGATAACTAGATCGAGACATAGGGAACATTTAAAAGAATGTTTAAAACATATAAAAATTTTTTTAGATAAAAAGGATAATGTAGAATTTGATAAAGCAGCTGAGGATTTGAGATTGGCAATCCGTCACTTGGGGACTATAGTTGGGAGAGTAGATGTTGAAGAAATATTGGGTTCTATATTTGAAAATTTTTGTATTGGTAAATAAGAAATCTCATCCCTTGTAAAAACTAAAATCAATTATAAATTAGTCATATGAAAAATGATCTTTCATATGATGTAGTAGTTATAGGCGGAGGTCACGCTGGATGCGAAGCCGCAGCAGCTTCCGCAAGACTTGGAGTAAATACAGCATTATTTACACATAAATTTGAAACAATAGGAGAGATGTCCTGTAATCCAGCCATTGGTGGACTTGGTAAAGGGCATTTAGTGCGTGAGATAGATGCATTAGATGGTGTAATGGCGGATGTTGCTGATAAATCAGGAATTCAATTTAGGTTACTAAATAGGAGTAGAGGTCCTGCAGTTAGAGGACCCAGAACACAAAGTGACAGATCACTTTATAAAAAATATATGCAAGAAAAGCTTGTAAACTACTGTAATTTAACGATTTATTCTGATCCCGTAATAGAGTTTATATTCAAAAAAAATGCTATAAGTGGCTTTATAACGAGAGATGGAAAAAGAATTAAATCTAACAAGCTAATACTTACCACTGGTACTTTTTTGAACGGCGTTATACATATCGGTGAAAATCAAACTCCCGCTGGCAGATATAATGAGAAACCAACAACCGGTTTGAGTGAGCAATTGAAGAAGTTTAATTTTAAAATAGGAAGACTTAAAACTGGTACGCCTCCTAGGTTAGACTCCAGGACTATCAATTTTCAGAATCTTGAGGAACAGTTTGCGGATGATGATCCTTACTTCTTTTCATTTTTAACTACCAAAAATATTAACAAGCAAGTCTCATGTAGGATGACATATACAAATAATGCAGTTCATAAGATAATATCCAAAAACATACATAAGAGCTCCATGTATTCTGGTAACATCAAAAGCGTAGGACCTAGGTATTGTCCTTCTATCGAGGATAAAATTGTTAAATTTTCTGATAAGCAAAGGCATCAAATATTCCTAGAGCCTGAAGGTATTGATGATAATACTGTTTATCCAAATGGTATATCTACATCTCTTCCCTTTGAGGTTCAGCAAGAAATATGTAGTAAAATCAATGGTTTAGAGAATGTCAAAATCATCAGAGCTGGATATGCTATAGAATATGATTTTATTGATCCTAGAGAGCTATTTTTAACCCTCGAGAGTAAAAAAATTAAAAATCTTTACCTCGCTGGCCAGATAAATGGAACCACAGGATACGAAGAGGCTGCAGCTCAAGGACTGATAGCAGGTATTAATGCTGCATTATCAGTCAAAGGATCAGAACCATTTATATTAAATCGATCAGAAGCATATATTGGTGTTATGATTGATGATCTAGTAACAAAAGGTGTCGCCGAACCATATAGAATGTTTACTTCAAGAGCTGAGTATAGATTAAGTTTAAGAGCAGATAATGCTGATTTAAGATTAACGGATAAGGGAATTAAAATTGGTTTAGTTTGTGATGAAAGATCAAGAGCATTTGCCGAAAAATCAGCTAACCTTAAAAAAATCGATAATATGATAAATAGTTTAAAAATAAGCCCATCAAAAGTTTCAAAATATCAAATAAACATAGCAAAAGATGGTGTTTTAAGAAGTGCTAGCCAGATTTTAAGCCAAAAAGGTGTTAATATGAGAAAAATAAGAGAAATATGGCCTGAAATTCCAAAATTTTCAAGAGAAATAGACGATCAAGCTGAAATAAACGCCCATTACAAGGGATATTTGACAAAACAAAATGCCGATATTTTAGCTTTTAAAAGAGACGAAAATCTTATTATCCCTGATAATATCAATTATAGTGATTTATCTGGATTATCCAACGAAGTTAAAGCAAAATTCAAACAAATTAGACCTAAAACATTAGGTCAGGCACTCAGAATTGATGGAATTACTCCTGCTGCTGTTTATATTTTGTTGTCTCATGTCAAAAGAAAGTCTATTAAGCATATAGCTTGATTGATTCGAATTTTTTAA
>MDTE01084010.1_pt1 | contig 16719 bp, 10 predicted proteins | sample 811231 | NCBI WGS metagenome assembly MDTE01 (sample SAMN05326651, study PRJNA326480) | marine metagenome | isolation source: seawater | place: Indian Ocean: Red Sea | collected 2010
GCAGGCAGTTAATGAATTGAATATGCTTGTGATCGTTTTATTTTCATTCGGATGCGTATTAGGACTTCTTATGTTTACCCGTTTGCTAAAAAAGTTACTTGAAAGATACCATGATTCTACCATTTCTTTTTTGACCGGCTTAATGGTTGGGTCATTGGTTGGATTGTGGCCATTTCGGGAATTTACCGTTTTTGGAGATGAAAAGGTTGGGTTTGAAAGAGTTGATCATGGCTGGATTATTCCCCCTGTGGATAATAATACCTTTGTAACACTGGTTGCTTTTTTGGTTGGATCAGGACTTGTTGTTTTCTTTCTGAAATTCAATCAGCTCAAGGCACAAAAAAAGGGCAGCTGATGCTGCCCAAAAATTATTTTATTTATTTTTATTAACGAAAATTAATATCGTTCGATTGAATTTCGTTTTCACAAGGTTGATTTGTGGGAGCATCAGCTTCTCGGTCATTATCTTCGACAATTTTGTTAGCAAGCATATAGGCTTCAACCTCTTCACCGCTGACATCAGCTAGCATGTTTCCATCGATCTCGACACAGGGCTGTAGCATTTGGCCAGTTTTTTGTATCATCTCTTGCCTTTGTACAGGGTCATTGATGATATCTCGATCTTCGAATGATAAATCGTATTTGCGCATAACTGCCCTAACCCCTTCGCTCCATCCGCAACTGGGTTTCATGTAAGCTATAATCTTTGGTTTCTCCATTTTACTCAAAAAAAATGCATAAACAGGTTGCCATAATTGAGTAATTTAGCAACTTTTTTCAGTAATTGATGGCGCGCCAAATACTCATAGTTCCCGATAAGTTCAAGGGCTCTCTTGATGCAACTAATGTAGCAAGGGCAATAGCTGATGGATGGAGTGATGTATGGCCAAATGATCGAGTAGAGCAGTTGCCAATGTCAGATGGTGGAGATGGTTTTGGGGTAATTTTTGGAGATGCCCTTGGTTTGTCTGAGCATAGTTTTAAAGGTGTGGATGCTGCGAGGAGAGATTGTAATGTCTCTTATTGGATCAATGCTTCATCTTGTGATGCTGTATTTGAGGCTGCTTTGTCCAATGGTTTGTCTTTATTGCCAAAAGGGAAATTTCATCCATTTGAATTGGATACTTGGGGAATTGGTCAGCTGCTTTTGAAGCTTGGTGAAAAGAAGGTGGAAAATTGTTTGGTGGGGATTGGAGGTAGTGCAACAAATGATGGTGGTTTTGGTATGGCGAGTGCAATGGGTTGGCACTTTTTAGATATGAATGGTCAGAAGATTTTGAAATGGACCGAGTTATCCGGGTTGAAATCTATAATCAAGCCGGAATCACATGCTTTACCAGCCATCACAATTGCTTGTGATGTGGAAAACCCTTTGCTTGGTTCAAATGGGGCTACAACTGTTTATGGCCCTCAAAAGGGTATGAAGGAAGGGGATTTTGATGTTGCGGATAAATGTTTGAACCAGTTGGCAAGGATAGTAGAAGATAATATAGGAATCGATTTTTCTGAAATTCCAGGCGCTGGGGCAGCTGGCGGGTTAGGATTTGGAATGATGGCGTTTGCAGGAGCGAAAATTCGTTCTGGTTTTGAATTGTTCGCTGAAATAACAAACTTAGAATCAAAAATCTCTAATTCTGATATTGTTATTACGGCTGAAGGTGGGATTGATATGCAAACATTAATGGGTAAAGGCACTGGTCAAGTTGCATCAATGTGTCGAGATTTGAAGAAGCCATGTATTGGGTTAGCAGGCGTACTTGAGCTTAGTCAGTCGGAGAAATTAAAGAATGATGTGTTTTATCATTTGGATTCTATAGTTCCTAATATAGCCCCACAAACTGATTCAATTGCTGATACTAAAAAATATTTGAAGCAATTAACTACCCATCTTGCCAAGTCTTTATCAGGGTTTTGATTTATTTTCAGTTTAGATTTTTCTTCAATTTCCTATATTTTCGTAACAATACATATTAATAAATCTTCATTAGTGATTTTGAATCATTATCAAAACTTATAACATGTATTAGTAATTAAAATATTGCCCCTCTTTTGGGCTTATGAAAAAATGTCCGGCCTTTTTTGCGAAGGCCGCATGTGTGCTTTTTATCATGCATGCTGGCAAGACATATGCCGGGTTAGGGCAACGAGGGGAGTCTCTGAGTCGCTGTGGCCCGGCATTAGTGTCTCTTCAACAAGCTTTTTGCTTAAAATGAGCAATCAATTAGAAAAATTTGGATTTCCTAAAAAGCAGGGTCTCTACGATCCTGCTTACGAGAAGGACAGCTGTGGTGTTGGGTTTGTAGCAAATTTGAAGGGTGAACCGAGTCATCAGAATGTACTCGATGCACTTCAAATGTTGGTAAACATGGAGCATCGTGGTGGGTGTGGTTGTGAACCAAATACTGGGGACGGTGCCGGTATCCTTGTGGGATTGCCGGAGAGTTTTCTGCGCATGGTAGCCAAGGATGAGCTTGGCGTGGACTTGCCCGATAAGGGCCAGTTTGGTGCTGGATTGGTGTTTCTGCCAACGATTGAGTCTGAGCGTCAGAAATGTATCCAAGCTGTCGAGGCTATCATTGCTGAGCAGGGACAAAAATGTCTTGGCTGGCGTGATGTGCCAGTTCGAACTGAGGAGGCGAATGTAGGGCCGGCAGCGCGAGCAGCAGAACCCTATATCATGCAGTTATTCATCGGTGCTGCAGATGGATTTGAGGGAGACGATTTTGAACGTCAGCTTTACATAATCCGCAAGCGAGCGAGCCATCAATTACGTTTTGATGAAAGCTTAAGTCAACGACTGCTTTTTTATATTTGTAGTCTCTCAACCAAAGTGATGATCTACAAGGGAATGCTAAACACTGAGCAGGTGTTGCAATATTTCGCTGACTTGGCTAATCCGGATTTTGCTACCCATTTGGCAATGGTTCATTCGCGTTTCTCAACGAACACTTTCCCAAGTTGGGATCGTGCGCAGCCTTTCCGGTTCATGAGTCATAATGGTGAAATTAATACTTTGCGTGGAAATGTTAATGCAATGCGCTCTCGTCAAGGAACACTCGAGAGTGATTTGTTAGGCGATGATTTGCAGAAATTATATCCAATTATGGAGCCGGAATGTTCTGACTCTGGTAATTTCGATAATGCGTTGGAGTTCTTGCTTATGTCTGGCCGTACATTACAGGAGGCGGTTTTATTGATGGTTCCAGAGGCTTGGCAGAAACATAAGCAGATGCCACAAGCTAAACGTGACTTTTATGAATTTAATTCCTGTATTATGGAGCCGTGGGATGGTCCGGCTTCGATTGCTTTTACCGATGGTAAATATATTGGTGCAGTTTTGGATCGAAATGGATTGCGACCAAGCCGTTATTATGAAACGCACGACGATCGTGTAATTATGGCTAGTGAGGTCGGGGTGATTCCAGTGGATCCGGCAAATGTTCGTTCTAAAGGTAGGCTTCAGCCAGGCCGCTTGTTTCTTGTGGATTTTGATCAAGGAAGAATTGTTCCTGATGAGGAGATTAAGTCTGAGTTTTCTTCACAACGTCCATATGGGGATTGGCTTAAAAAACAGCGGATTGAATTGGATGACATTGCTGCCGCTGGTCAGGTGCCAGGCTTAGAAGAAGATACACTTTTACAGCGCATGCAAGCTTTTGGGTTCACCACTGAAACGCTCCAGTTTATGTTGTTACCGCTCGTGCATGAGAAGCGCGATCCGCTTGGTTCGATGGGCAACGACGCTGCGCTAGCTTGTCTTAGCGATAAGCCTCGAATGTTGTATGACTATTTTCGTCAACTCTTTGCACAGGTAACCAATCCTGCGATCGATTCGATTCGTGAAGAGGTTATCATGTCGCTGGAATGCTACATTGGGCCAGAGAAGAATTTGCTCGAGACTACAGAAAGTCATGCGCAACGGCTTCGTCTGCCGCATCCAATCCTGACCAATGAAGAACTCCATGCTCTCAAGGGGATGGATTATCGAGGTTGGCGTTCGAAGGAGATAGATATCACTTTCCCGAAAGAAGAAGGAATTGGTGGTGTTAGAAATACGCTTAATCGTATTTGCCTAGAGTCTGAGAAGGCAATTAAGGATGGATACAGTCTGGCTATCTTAACTGATCGTGCGGTTTCCGACGATCGTGTGCCTGTGAGCACATTAATGGCAACAGGGGCGGTTCATCATTATTTGGTAAAGAATGCGCTTCGCACACAGATCGGTCTAGTAATGGAAACCGGTGAAGCTCGGGAAGTTCATCATCATTGTTTGCTCGTTGGATATGGAGCGGATGCAATCAATCCTTATATGGCTTTTGAAGCCTTGTGGAAGGCACGACGTGAGGGCCTGTGTAATGCTGATGAGTTTGTTGATGATGCTTCACTGGTTGCTGCGTACCGAAAGGGGGTGGCCAAGGGCATGTTAAAGGTGATGGCTAAAATGGGTATCTCCACTTTACATTCTTACAAGGGCGCACAAATTTTTGAGGCTATCGGCCTTCAAGATGAGGTTATTGACCTTAGCTTTGTAGGGACTGCTAGTCGTGTTCAGGGAGTGAATCTTGATGAGCTTTCAGAGGAGATGATTAGACGTCACGCTTTAGGATTTCCATCACGTCAGGAGGACAGGATAGGTACTTTGCCTAATCCAGGTGAATTTCACTGGCGGGCTGAGGGGGAGAAACACATGTGGAATCCGAACTCCATTGCTGCGCTGCAGACTGCCGCCCGAACGAATAGTTTTGAATCCTATAAGCAGTTTTCTGATCACATCAACAACGACGCAAAAGCTCGTTGTGCGTTGCGAGGATTGATGGAGTTTAAGGATGGGGTAAATGATGGTGCTATTTCTATTGATGAGGTTGAACCGGCTAGTGAAATCGTAAAACGTTTTTGCACAGGAGCAATGAGCTTCGGGTCCATTTCCGCTGAGGCGCACGAGGGTTTAGCTATTGCGATGAATCGTCTTGGCGGCAAGAGTAACACAGGAGAAGGAGGCGAGGATCCGGAAAGGTTTAACCCATTGCCTAACGGTGATTCCAAACGTTCAGCCATCAAGCAAATTGCTTCAGGTCGGTTTGGAGTGACCATTTGGTATCTTACTAATGCTGACGAGTTGCAGATAAAAATTTCTCAGGGAGCTAAGCCTGGTGAAGGTGGTGAGTTGCCTGGGCGTAAAGTAGACGAGACGATTGCTCGTATTCGTCACAGCACACCTGGGGTGGGTCTTATCAGCCCGCCGCCGCACCATGATATTTATTCAATCGAGGACTTGGCTCAGTTGATCCATGATTTAAAGAATGCAAATCGCGCCTCACGAGTGAGTGTGAAATTGGTATCTGAAATGGGAGTGGGCACGATTGCTGCCGGTGTGACAAAGGCAAAGGCAGATCACATTTTGATTTCCGGGGAAACCGGTGGCACGGGTGCTTCGCCACTTACTAGCATTAAGCATGCTGGTCTTCCTTGGGAATTGGGTATTGCTGAAACACATCAAACGCTAGTGCTCAACGATTTGCGTAGTCGTGTGGTCTTGCAAACTGATGGTGGTCTTAAGACCGGCCGTGATGTTGTGATTGCCGCATTACTTGGAGCTGAAGAGATGGGATTTTCTACTGCACCGCTGATCACAATGGGCTGTATCATGATGAGGAAGTGTCACCTGAATACCTGCCCCGTTGGTGTCGCTACACAGAATAAGGAACTTCGTAAGAAGTTCAACGGCTCGCCTGATTACGTGGTGAATTATCTGTTCATGGTTGCTGAAGAAGCACGTCAAATTATGGCACAGCTTGGGTTTCGTAGTATCAACGAGATGATCGGCCGTGTTGACGTGCTGGAAATGCAGAAGGCTATTGATCACTGGAAAGCTGATGGCATTGACCTCAGTTCTATTCTTACGCCGATTGAAAAACCTCATGCAGATGTAGGTACTTATTGCACACAGTCGCAGGATCATGGTCTTGATAAAGCGTTGGACATGAAGCTGCTCGAATTGGCCAAGCCTGCATTGGAAAATGGTGAGGCTGTCGAGATTGAGCTACCAATTATTAATACCGACCGTACAACTTGCACGATTCTAAGTAATGAATTGGCCAAATCACACGGTGCGGAATTACTGCCAGAGGACACTGTGAAGATAAAGTTTAACGGTTCTGCAGGTCAGAGTCTTGGTGCTTTTTTAGCCAAGGGAGTAAGTATTGAGTTGGAAGGAGATGCAAACGATTATGTTGGCAAAGGCCTATCTGGAGGAAATCTAACGATTTATCCACCGAAAGAATCAAGTTTTAAGCCAGAGGAAAACATCCTTGTAGGTAATGTTTGTCTCTACGGTGCAACCGGTGGCAAGGCGTTCTTACGTGGGCGTGCGGCAGAAAGGTTTTGTGTTCGTAATAGCGGTGCTAGGGCGGTCATTGAAGGTGTGGGTGATCACGGTTGTGAATATATGACAGGTGGGCGTGCAGTTGTTCTTGGTCCAACCGGTAGAAATTTTGCTGCGGGTATGAGCGGTGGTGTGGCATACATTTGGGATCCAGAAAATGATTTTCCGGCTAACTGTAATATGGAGATGGTGGAATTGGAAAAGGTAGAAGATACAGAAGATATTTCCGAGTTGAAGAAGCTTATAGAGGAGCATGCTGAGCGAACTGGATCTACTGTTGCACTTGAAATATTGGACAATTGGAGCACTACGTTGGGTCAGTTCGTAAAAGTGATGCCTACAGACTATAAACGAGTGCTCCTAGAGCAAAAAAAAGCAGAAAAAGAGCTAGTGGCTTAACTTATAGACCGAAAAAGGATTTTTTAGATGGGTAAACCAACAGGATTTATGGAGTTCGAGCGAGAAGTGGTGCCTTACCGTGATCCACTCGAACGTTTGAATGATTACGAAGAGATTAACTCTTCACCAGATGAGGGTCATTTGCAGACTCAGGGCGCCCGATGTATGGATTGTGGCGTTCCGTTTTGTCAATCGGGGAATGGTTGTCCTATTGATAACCTGATCCCAGAATGGAATCATCTTGTATATCAAAAGCGTTGGAAGGAGGCGATTGACCGCCTGCATAAGACAAACAATTTCCCGGAGTTTACTGGTCGTGTGTGTCCTGCTCCTTGTGAAGGATCCTGTGTTCTTGGAATCACTAATCCGCCTGTAACAATTAAGAACATTGAGAATACCATTATCAATCGTGCTTTTGATGAAGGTTGGGTTACTAGTGAGGCTCCGAGCGAGCGTACCGGTAAGAAGATTGCAATCGTTGGTTCGGGGCCAGCTGGTTTGGCGGCAGCCGATCAGCTAAACAAAGTCGGACACGAAGTGACTGTATATGAGCGAGCGGATCGTATTGGGGGTTTGCTCATGTATGGGATTCCGAAAATGAAGCTTGATAAGGATGTGGTTGAACGCCGTATAAACCTTATGCGTGAAGCTGGCGTGAAGTTTGTCACCTGTGCGCATGTTGGCAGGAAAGAGGATTTTCCTTCTGGTCACATGACGCAGATAATGGAGGAACGCGGCTGTCAAATGAAGTATATTAATCCTGATGATTTACTAAAGGATAATGATGCATTACTTATGGCTACTGGTGCAACTAAGCCATTTGATCCTACCGGTCGTAATCCAGGCCGAGAACTAAATGGTATTCATTTTGCAATGGATTTCCTTACTCGTAATACAAAGAGTTTACTGGATTCAAATCTAGAAGATGGCAAATACATTACCGCTAAGGATAAGCATGTAATTGTTATTGGAGGTGGGGACACTGGCGCGGATTGTATTGGTACTTCGTTGCGCCATGGGTGTAAGGATGTTGTTAATTTTGAGTTACTCGATAAACCGCCTGTTGAGCGCGCTTCGAATAATCCCTGGCCACAGTGGCCACGTATTTATCGTCTCGATTATTCTCACGAGGAGAACAAAGTGAAGAATGGGAATGACCCACGTGCATATCATATCCTTGCAAAGGAGTTTGTGGATGGCGGTAATGGGCATATCAAGGGAGTAAAAACTGTGGAGGTTGATTGGTCTAAGCCAGTTGAAGGCGGCGCCCCATTCAGCGAGGTGGAAGGCTCTGAAAAGGAATGGCCAGCTGATCTTGTTTTGCTTGCTACTGGTTTTGTTGGTCCAGAGCTTGAGGTGGGTAAAATGCTTAATCTTGATACGCAAAATCCGCGTGGTAATTGGCAGACCTTTATAGGTGATCACGGTAAATTTACCACAAATGTTGATGGGGTGTTTGTTGCTGGCGATTGTCGTCGTGGGCAGTCATTAGTTGTATGGGCCATCAACGAAGGACGAGGTGCAGCTCGAGCCATAGACCAATATCTTATGGGTTCCAGTTTGTTGCCTGCACCGGGAGTTACCCAGGGTAGTGCTCTTGCAAGTGCTTAAGCGGAATGAGTCATCGATAATCGCAAGCTTGCGATTCTAGTAGTTTTCTTTAGATGCTAAACTAGGATAGGCAGGGGTTTATTGAGCCAAGATATTCAGAAGTGGCTGAGGCCATAGTCCAAGTCCTATGATTGCGGCGACTAACGCGAAGATGGCAAACCCTGCAGCACCGCCAATTGATACCGAATTGGCATTGCTTTCTTCATTAGGCGCGACAAGAAATGCTTTAAGAACTCGAAGATAGTAGTAGAGAGAGACAACGCTCATTACTAGGGCGAATGCCACTAACCAGTAAAACCCTTCATTCAGGGAAGCTGCATCTGGTTGCGCGCTGATAGCGGCAAGAAAAAGATAAAATTTACCCAGAAATCCTGCTAGAGGGGGAATACCTGCCATGGAAAGTAGAAAAATTAAAAATGCTATAGAGAGGCTTGGTATTGTTTTCCAGCATCCGTTGAAGTCGTTTATCTCTGCATCTCGTCCCAATTGGTCTGTTAACACTGAGACAACTGCGAATGCACCAAGGCTTCCGATGGAATAAACAATAATATAAAACAGGACAGATTGATTGCCGTCTTCGTTAAACGCTAATACTCCGACCATTAGATAACCTGCGTTGGCAATTGCGCTGTAAGCGAGGAGTCGTTTTAGGTTGGTTTGGCGCAGCGCCCCAAGATTGCCTACTATCATGCTTGCAACGGCTAGTGCGATTATTAATGGAATGACTGCTGATTTTAAGTCTTGAGAATTGGCGACTGGTTGGAGTAAAGCGATAAGCAAGACGGCTGCAGCTATTTTTGATCCGCTTCCTATCCATCCAGCAACAGGTGTTGGTGCTGCCTGATACACATCTGGAACCCAGAGGTGAAATGGAGCCAGCGCCAGTTTGAAACCGAGCCCTACAAAAATCAAAAGATAGGCAGTAATCAGTAAGCTGGAGGATTCAAGTTTGCCTATTTCGGTTAAGTTTATCTCTCCGGTAGCACCATATAGATAGCTAAGGCCGAATAGTAAAAAACCAGAAGCTACTGCACCGAAGGTTAAATATTTCAGCGCTGCTTCGGCTGAAGTTGCCTTAGATTGGTTGAGTGCAGTCATTGCGTACAAGCTTAAGCTAACCAACTCCAGTGATACGAATGCAACAAGCAGATTTTGGCTTGTTGTGACAAAGCCCATTCCGAGAGTTGCAAGAAGGAATAGCGCATAGTATTCACTGACATGCTTTGTGATTTGATCTCTCTTCACTAAGGTGAGCGCAGATAAGCCCAGCGCAAATATGATCACTTTAATTGTGAGTGTAGTAGTAGTTAAGCTTAGTTGTCCTGCTGTCTTTTGAATATCCAACCCCGGCATTTTTTCTAATATCTGTAACAATATAATTATTATCCCAATAAAAAGGCCAATTGATGTGATTTGGAAAGAGGTGTTGTATCTCCTAGTTAATGTTGCATCACGAAATTTTGAGTAGTCCAAGCCCAATGCCGCAAACATGGCTACTACCACGATTAGGTCGGGTAGTAGGGTCAATAGCAGTTCTAGAAAATAGTCCATTTAATTAGGTCAGTTGGCAAAGAGCTTTAATAATTTAAGACTAGGTGTGATTTTATCAGTCAAAATCCACGGGCAAATACCGATTAATAGTGATGCTCCAAGTAAGATCGTTACGCCGACTTTTTCAGGCATAGTCATCGCCGGATATGTAGTGCTCTCCTTGGTGGCATTATTAATCTTACTTTTGCGAAAAAATGCTTCATGAATTTTCACTAGTGTATAGCCAAATGTCATTAGAATGCCAAGGCCAGCACCAATAAGAATCCAGCTTGAGAGTGAAGATTCCGATACGCCATCCCATACGCCAATCAACACGTAAAGCTCTGAGATAAATCCGCTAAATCCGGGTAGACCCATTGAAGCTAAGCCAGCGGCGATGAATACCCAAGAGATTCCTGGCATATGATCGATCAGCCTGTGGAATTCATCTAGCATTCGTGTTTTGGTTCGTGTGTAGATGACCGTGCCAACCAGTGCGAAGAGCAGGGCTCCAATTACGCCGTGAGAGAACATTTGGAGTACAGCGCCTTTGAGCCCGATCTCGTTTAATGTTGCTAATCCAAGGAGTACAAAGCCCATATGGCTGACACTTGAGTATCCGATAACAAACTTAAAGTCATCCTGCTTAAGGGCTACGAATGCCCCGTAAACGATGTTGATGATAGCAAACATTGCGACGTAATCGGCCCATTCCTGTGCTCCCTCTGGCAATAGCCCAATAGCAACTCGTAAACAGCCATAGGCTCCGAGCTTCATCACAACACCAGCGAGTAGCATGGATGTAGCGGTTGGCGCAGCAACGTGACCAGTTGGTGCCCATGTATGAAAAGGCCACATGCCAGCCAGAATGGCAAAGCCCAAGAAGAGTAGGGGGAAGATCCAATATTGTGCAGAGGCAGCGACCTCACCGTTTTGAAGTGCAACTAGGCTGAACGTTTCCAGAGCTTTCCCGTTGGCATCCTTAGTCAAGAAAAACAGGGCGATCATCCCAAGTAAGACGAGTGCACTTCCTCCGAAGGAATAAAGTACTAGTTTCATCGCGGCAAATTGCCTTCGAACTCCACCCCATATTGCGATCAGAAAGTACTTAGGAACCACTGCGATTTCGTAAAATACAAATAGTAAAAATAAATCAAGGGATAGGAAGACGCCGTAGACTCCACCGATAAGTGCAAAGTAGAAGGCGTAAAAATGATTGGTTCGGGTATCAATATTCCAGCTAAAAAGTACGCCGCAAATAGCTACCAAGCCGGTTACGAGCATAAGTGGCAGGCTAATTCCATCATATCCAGTGATGAACGAAATGCCGAGTGACGGGATCCAGTCGAACTCGAATTTGTCTGCAAATTTTCCATCGGAAAGATTTGAATAACAAATGGCTGATAAAATAAAACCAGCGGCAGCAGTAGCCAGTGCGATCCAGCGTATGCTCTTGTAGGATTTTGCAGGCATGAGGCCGCATATTAGCGCTCCAATAAAACTTAAAATAACAGTGAGTAGCGCAGTCATATTAGGGGGTTAGTAAACTTACTTGACTGAACGCCAGCCAGGTCTTGGGGTAGATGCCAGCCCAAAAAACAAGGATCATGATTGGGATTAGAATCAGAATTTCTTTTCCGGTTAGATCCTGCATGGATTGGTATTGCTCATTTACTGGTCCAGTGAACACACGTTGAAGCATAGTCAGTAAAAATACTGCCGTGGCCAAAAGGCCAAGAGTGGCAACAGCTGTGATTTTAGGGGCAATCGCAAAACTGCCACTGAAGATTAGAAACTCTGCTGCAAAACCGGCTAGAAAAGGAAGTCCGAGCGAGCAGAATGTCAGGATGTAAAACATTGCTGTGAATCGGGGAGTGACTGAACAGAGTCCACCAAACCCATTCCGATCGCGACTACCGGTTCGTTGCTCCAGTAATCCGATAAGATAAAATAACCCGGTAGCGGAGAGCCCGTGGGCAAACATCTGCAAGATCACCCCTTGCCTTGCCAATTCGTTAGCATCATTAAGTTTGAGGCCATCTGTTGCTACTCCGATCGCCCCAATGCCAAGTATACAATAGGCCACGTGGTTGAGTGATGAAAATGCCAGTAGTTTTTTAAGGTCAGTCTGGCGTAATGCAAGAAATGCTCCCCAAAGAATTGTCAGCAATGCAAAGCCGAGAATCATATCAGAGTGTTGTTGGAGTTGTTCAGGGAAAATAGGTAAAATTAAACGTAGAAAGCCATATACCCCCATCTTGGACATGACTCCAGTCAGGAGTATAGTTACGGGGGTGGGGGCTGTAGCATAGGTTGGTGCCTGCCATATATGTAGAGGAACAAGAGGGACCTTTACCCAAAGTCCGGCGAGTATTGCGAAGAAAATCCATGAACTTACTTCGATGTTTTTAACTTCTTCAGGAAGTTCAATAAAATTGAACGATTTGGTTTTCATGTAGAGGAATAAAAAACCAAGTAGCATTGCTACGCTGCCTAGTACGGTGAATAGAAAAAAGTTGATGGCTGCTTTGTGTCGTTCTTCGCTCTTGCCAAATAGTTTAATTAGGAAGAAAGCCGGTACGAGAGCTAGTTCCCAATAAATAAACCAATGGAAGAAGTTTAGTGCAGTGAAAGTGCCGAATAGTCCGGTGAACTGCAGGCTTAGTAGTGCAAAGTAAGTTTTGGGACGGTCAGAGTGTCCCCACGATATACAAACCACAATAGGTGCAATTAGGGCGGCAAGAAAAAGAACTAGAGCATTGGTGCCATCCAAGCCTACATGATAATAGATGTGAATGTCTTCAATCCAAGGCATAGGTTTGGGTGTGAGTTCATCGGAACCGAATTCGAATAATAGCATCCAACTGGTTAGCACGAATGACACAAGGGCTCCAATTAGAGCCAAGACACGTGCGCGCTGCTCGGACATTATGAGGATTAGTATGGCGGCTACTAGTGGAGCCAGTGTCATTATGGTGATAGTAATCATCAAATCCAAAGTGCCAGTACTCCGAGTAGTATTGCTCCTAGAGCAATCAATCTAAGGTAACGTGGGAGGAATCCGTTCTGCGGCCGTGTGACTGCTCGGCCAGCATAGCGAAGACGCCCGCATATTCCATCGAAGGCCATGGTGTCAATTAGCTTTTGATCACCCCCGATAGCGAATCCGGTGCCGATTCTTGATGTGAGTTCAACAATGAGATCGCGTAAAAAAATCAGCAGTTCGTTGAGTTGTTCGCTGATTATGATAAGTAATCTCCAAAGTCGTCCAATACTCGATTCGTAAATTTCATCAAACCAAAACTTACATTCGAACGGCTTGAGAGAGAGGGGATCAGTTGTTTGGCCAAGCTCACGCCCTCTGTAAATCAGAAAACCAAGTGCTATACCGCCTAGTGCCACTGTGACACTTACTGCAATTACGATTGTTTCGTGTGCGGCTGGATAGCCTGGTAATGTTTTCAGTAGAGTGCCTTTTGCCAAGGCACCTAGGCCAAGCGCAAAGATCGACAGAATAAGGAGAGGAACCGTTATTATGTGCGGGCTTTCATGAGGGGAGTGATCACCGCGGTGAGCCCCAAGGAAGACATACATGCATTGACGAGTCATATAGATTGCTGTCAGTAGTGATGCTAGTGCTGTAATCCAAAAGACTGGCTGATTAGAGGACCATGCTCCGGCAAGAATTTCGTCCTTGCTAAAAAAGCCGCTTGTATAAGGAAATGCTACCAGTGCGAGTGTCCCGCAAAGATAGGCAAACGTAGTGATTTTCATAGGTTTAGCCACCCCTCCCATCTTGCGTATGTCCTGTTCCTCGTGACAACCGTGGATAATAGAGCCTGCTCCTAGGAAAAGTAGAGCCTTGAAAAACGCGTGAGTTAACAGGTGAAACATTCCTACTGATACTCCCGCAACTCCGATACCTACCATCATTAGACCAAGTTGACTGACTGTGGAGTAGGCAAGTATACGTTTTAGATCGTATTGCCCAAGTGCAATGAATGCTGCAACCAAAGCTGTGATCGCGCCAACCCAAGTGACTAGAGGTAACATGCCTCCGTCAAAAAAGAGTGGAAACGTGCGTGCTACTAAAAAAACACCTGCGGCAACCATCGTTGCAGCGTGAATCAGAGCGCTAACTGGGGTCGGGCCTTCCATGGCGTCAGGCAGCCAGATATGTAGTGGTAATTGCCCTGATTTACCTATTGCTCCAATAAACAACAGTAAGCTAATCACTGCTGTTGTTTTGAATCCAAATGCAATTCCAGATGGGAGAATCTCCAGAATCCCGTTCTTTTCCGGGGTGTAAAAATCAAGTGTGCCGGTTGTTTTGAAAATCAAAAGAATGCCGATTAAAAATCCCATGTCACCGATGCGTGTTACGATGAAGGCTTTTTTGCCTGCTGCTGCTGCTGCCGGCTTGTGATTCCAAAAACTAATCAGCAGATAGGAGGCAACTCCTACTATTTCCCAGCACATAAAAAAGAGGATTAGACTGTTGGCCAAAACGACTCCAAGCATTCCAGAGGCAAACAGAGAAAGGTAACAAAAGAATCGTGCCATCCGATTGTCTTGAGCCATGTATCCGGCGGAATAAATAAAAATTAGTGAGCCAACAAACGTGACCATTGCTGCCATTGCCCCAGTTAAAGGATCAAGTATAAATCCAAAATTAATTTTTGTTTCACCTATTGTGAGCCAGTTTGTTGAGTATGTCTCCAGTTGAATATTGCCACTAATCCATGTTTCAGAGAATGCCCACAAGGCGATCCCGCATGAACTCAAAAGTGCTGCGATGGCAATGCCTGCTGCCCGCTTGCCGTTTTTCATCAATGCTGTCACAGCAGCAGCTACGAGCGGAAGTAGTGGGATTAATGCTAGTGTGATTAAGCTCATTCTTCCTTCAGTGTGTTGAGGGACTCCAAGTCGACCGAACGAAAATGCCGGTATACGGCAATAACAAGTGCTAAGCCAACAGCGACCTCAGCAGCCGCCACGGCGATGGTGAACAAAGTGAAAAGGGGGCCGTGCAATAATTCTGGATTATTTCCAAAACGCCAGAATGCGATAAAATTCAAATTAGCTGCATTGAGCATTATTTCGACCGAAAACAGGACCACGATGGCATTTCGCCGAGAGAACGCGCCAAGTAATCCGATACAAAATAAAACTGATGCAAGGATTAGGTAATGGTGAAGGACAAGTGTCATTCAAGAACCTCCTTTTCCTCAGTTTTGCCTCCTTGAGCAGCTGTAACCGCCCCGATCAGTGCCGCAGTCAGTAGGAGGGCTAAAATTTCAAGTGTGACAACATAAGGTTGAATTAGTTTTTGTCCTAAAGATTTTACCGATGATTTCTCCACAATTTCAGCCGATGCAGTCGGGTTCTCAACTTGTGGAATTTCTTGTATTGTTGGAAAAAGCACTATTAAGAATACGGAAACAGCTACTATTGCTCCCCAAAAGCTGCCACGTGATGTTATTCTGAATGAATCTTTTCCAGTAACTCGATCGGTTAGCATGATGGCAAATAAAATAAGAATGCCTACAGCTCCAGCATAAACGAGGATTTGAACCACAGCGATAAACTCAGCAAGGAGTAGAAGGAACAGTCCTGCTAAACCGGCGAAGAATACGAGTAGCGCAAATACCCCATGAACGAGATTACGTTTTTTAACAGCAACTAGGGCGCCGATAACAGCGATTGCAGCTAAAATCCAAAATGCCGTGACCTCGTTCATTCTCCGTATTTATAGGTGCGTGGTTTGATCTTGGACCGGTTGACTTGATCCAACCCTTTGGCCGCTGTGTATAGGATAATTAATGCTGATATCCAAATAACGATCCTTATTGTAAGGCTGGTTTCTTCATTAGGGTTGTTAGTGTTTTGTGCATGCCAGGCAAATCCTGCGACAAAAATATTTAGAATTGATAGTGGCATTAAAAATTTCCAAGCAAAGCTCATGAGCTGATCGACACGTAAGCGAGGGAGGGTGCCGCGAAGCCAAATCATCACCCCGATTAGGATAAACACCTTTGTTAAAAACCATATTACATTTAGCCATGGATATGCTGCTATTCCTGGCCCATCACCGGCTCCAAGAAAAAGAGTTACAGCCAAACCGCTTATCGCAAACATTGCGATATATTCACCTAGAAAAAACAGGGCGAACTTGAAGCCACTGTATTCTGTAAAATATCCTGCAATGATTTCACTTTCAGCTTCAGGGAGGTCAAATGGCGAGCGATTGGTTTCCGCAAGGGATGAGATAAAGAAGATTACAAATGCAGCCAGACCCCATGGGGTAAATACAAACCACTTCCAGCCTGCCTGTTCCTTTGCAATATCATGAGCGTTGAGGCTTCCCACAATCATCACGACAATAACAGCCGAAAGCACAAGTGGAATTTCATAGCTGATCATCTGTGCAATGGCACGCATTCCACCTAGTAATGAATACTTATTTCTCGAGGCCCATCCAGCCATGAATACAGCCAAAGTATTGAGTCCAGTTATGGCAAAGAAAAATATAACTGCGCCATCCAGCATGAATGCCTTTACGGAATCTTGTTCGCCAGTTAGCCAGGGGAAATCCAGTGGTAAAAAACAGAGGACCAGCATTGCTGGTATTAGTGAAAGGATGGGGGCAAGAAGATGAAATAGACGATCGGCCCCCGATGGAACGATATTTTCCTTAAAAAGCATCTTGATGCCATCGGCCGCAGGCTGTCCTAATCCAAACAAGCTTAGCTTGCCACCGTATGGAGTGAGTGGTACTCCAACTTTGTTTGGACCGA
>MDTE01182363.1_pt1 | contig 16718 bp, 13 predicted proteins | sample 811231 | NCBI WGS metagenome assembly MDTE01 (sample SAMN05326651, study PRJNA326480) | marine metagenome | isolation source: seawater | place: Indian Ocean: Red Sea | collected 2010
ACCATTGCAGCGTTCGTTGCTGTGGTTCGTAAGGCGGTGCAAGCTATTGTTGATTCAGGTGTGCCCCCCTGAGTAGAGATGTATTTGATTGCTGCTTTTCCTGGCTTCAAGGCACTGCCAGTCACAATGGCAGCAAGAGTATCCATGAGATGGAATTTAGTTTTTAAATGTACTTCAGGTGGTAAAGGTTGTTTTAGCGCCTGAGATATATACTTTGCCATTTTGGGTAATATTTGATCAGTCATTTATCCCTCTAAGTTGCGCGACCTTGAACGCCTGGTCCCATGTCTTTTATTGAAACTAGATCTGGCCTAACCCAACCCCTAGCACCAAATTCTGGTTGATTGACTAAACCTGGGCCATCACTCCCTACGCTTTGGAGCCTATCATGCATTGAAAGGTTTATTGAAGCCATAACTTCCGCTGCAAGCTCTGATTCTAGCCTTGCTAATACTGGACTGTTTTCTGAATGACCGATTAAATTAATTTGTTCATTTGGGTCAGTTTGCATATCGAATAACGCATAATCGCCAGTGTTGTACTTATGCAATTTCCATCTTCCATCGAAGTTCATCCATCCATGCCGAAGCATCCCAAATATCCTGTCACGCCCAGAACCCTCTTTTACTCCGTATAGTGAATTTGAATCAAAGTACGCTGGTATTTCTGATCCTGAAGCACTGAGAATTGTTGCGGTTATATCGCGGAGTTCAACTAGGGCAGGCTCAGATTTCCCAGATTCAAAACCTGGGCCTGAGATCATCAATGGTATTCTAATGGCACCTTCGTAAAACGCACCTTTCCCTATTAAGTCATGATCACCAAGCCAGTCACCATGGTCTGATGCAAAAATAATCAAAGTATTGTCTAAAATACCTTTGGTCACTAGTGACTGAATTATTTGGCCTACCTCATAGTCTATTTGCTTGACTAAAGTAGCATAGTGAGCCCTGATTTTCTTTTTACTCCATTCAGGAAAATCAGAATAATCAACACCGTTCCAAGGTTGCTTATTCTGATTGATATTTGCTTCTCTAATAGAGGGAGTATTCATGGGCACGGCTGGAATAGAATCAGGCATGTCATTGGGATCATATTTGAAATCAAAATCTTCAGCAGGGTCATAAGGGCAATGGGGGCCGGGGAAACCTACCATCATTGCAAAGGGTTTGCCAGTATCATGCATTTCGATAAATCTGCAAGCAGCTTGCCCCACAAAATGATCAACAGAGTGACTCCACGGGAGCAAGCTAGTAATCGCTCCTTTGTTTTCGTGATACCCCTCGTGTTCATCGCCGCGATATTTCCTATATCCACTGGATTCTAGAAATTCTGCATAGTCATCCTTAATGTATGGCCATCGTTTGTCCTCGGCTATTACTCTGTGTTGGAAACCAAGTGAGGAGTCCCAAGGATAAAAATGCATTTTCCCCATTGCTGCGGTCTTGTAACCAGCTGTGGAAAGTATTTCTGGCCACGTTGAAAAGCCTGCGGATTGATAATTAGGCCTGAGAAAATGAAAGTTGTCAGTAACCCCATGCTTGATAGCATTAATACCCAAAAGAAGCGAAGTGCGCGCGGGAACACATAGCGGGGATGCAGAATATGCATTCTGATACTTAACGCCGTTCCTTGCTATCGAATCAATATTGGGAGTGTCAATGAAGGTAGATCCATATGCAGATAAAAAGTCGAACCTAAGTTGATCAGGGAACAAGAAAACAATGTTTGGTAACTGCATGCTAATTCCTGAGTTCAAAATTGAATTTGTAAGAACTACGGAGCTCTAGCCATAGTATAGTGTAATTTAAAAGTAATTCGGTATATCTAAGGAGCATGATGAAAATTACTTCAATCAAATCTTATCCAGTCATGACATGGCGTCCACATCTGTTTGTTAAAATTGAGACCGATGAGGGCCTTCACGGAATTGGTGAAGCAGGGCTGACATGGCATGAAATGGCCGTGCATGCCGCAATAAACAGATTTTCCTCTTTGCTTATCGGTCAAGACCCAATGAGAACGCAGCATCTCTGGCAATTAATGTTCAGATCCGGATTTTTTCCCGCAGATTCTGTCGGATGTGCCGCAATATCAGCAATTGATATCGCATTATGGGATATCAAAGGTAAAGCTATGAATCAGCCTATATACAATCTTTTAGGGGGCTTGGTACGTGAAAAAATAGCATGCTACCCGCATAACCAAACATCCTCTTATGACAATGATTTAGACGGCCTTTTAGAAAATTGTAAAAAAACTTGGGATGAAGGTTGGAAGTTTGTACGTTGGGGTATGCCAATTATTGATCCTAATGCCGTAAATGGACCAAAGTCAGTGAGAGAGAGCATTAAACAAATCACAGCAATTCGTGAAACTCTAGGAGAGGAAGTCGAAATTTGCATAGATGTTCACACGCGCTTAGAAGTGCCTGATGCTATTCGGTTTTGCCGTGAAGTTGAACCATTGAGGCCATTTTTCATAGAAGATGCACTTAGGTCAGAGAGCCCTGAAGCTTACCGCTTACTGCGAAAACATGTGAACGTGCCCATAGCTGCCGGAGAGCAATGGAGTACTAAATGGGGCTTTCGTGCAGCAATTGAAGAAGAATTAATAGACTATGTTCGTATGGATTTGTGCTTAGTTGGAGGAATCAGCGAGGCAATGACAATAGGAAGATGGGCAGAGGCACATTACATTAACATTGCACCACATAATCCTCTCGGACCAATTAGCACCGCCGCAGCCGCCCATGTTTGTTTTGCGTCTAGTAATCTAGGAGTATTAGAAATGGCAAAAGAACCAGGCACTGTTTTAAACGACATTTTTCCGACACAGACTCTCTTCGATTCAGGACATGTCATTCCATCAAACGAGCCAGGACTTGGAGTCACCCTGGACGAAAGTGTACTTGCTAAGTATCCCTTACCTACTGACGGGTTTGCTCCTAGATTAACTAAATCAGATGGATCAATTGCAAATTGGTAGCGTTGAAATTGTATGACCTATAGAAATTTATGCTAACAAAAGCATTTCAACCGTTTCGTTATCGAGACTATCGCCTGTTTTGGGTAGCAGGCGCTTTTTCTAACATAGGGATGTGGGCCTTAGTAGCAGGACGACTCTGGCTGATGCATGACTTAACTCGCTCACCTTTTATGCTTGGAGTAGTTGTGCTAGCTGGTGGTGGACCTTTTTTACTTTTAACTCTTCTGGGTGGAGTTGTAGCAGATAATACTAATCGCTTAAAAATGGTGATTTTCACACGATCCGGATTTGCAATTTTGGCATTCTTAACCTGCGTATTAGTATTTTCTAATTTGATCAACCCAACGTACTTAATTCTCATTTCTATTTCAACTGGAATTCTGCTGGCTTTTGACCTTCCATCAAGGCAAGCCATGCTAGTTGGTCTGGTTCCAAAAGACCAACTAGTTAATGCAGTTGCTGTTTACTCAATTGTCACAGCAGGCTCAGCAATAATTGGTCCCAGCCTCTTTGCACCATTGGTTAACTTTTCGGGAATAGGAAGCTTATTTGGATTAATTGGCTTTATGTATGCGCTTACAGTATTGCTCTTATCTTTAATCAAAACAAAGCACATAGCTATAAACCAAAAAACCGGCACAGAATTCCGAAGGGGCATTTTAGATGGGGTGATCTATACATTCAGGCACCGAGGTATCCTACTGATCCTATCCACAGGCATAGGCGTAGGAATGTTTGGTCTTTCTTTTGAAACCCTTTTGCCAGTATTTGCGGAGGAAGTTTTTCACGGGAACGTATACGCATATGGATCTTTGCTGTTATCTATTGGAGTAGGAGGAACTATTGGGACAGTATTCCTTTCTGTGATGGTAGGCAGAAGTGGAATTTTGCAAATCCATTACGTTTCAGGAATTGGGCTAGCATGCTTTCTCATTATTTTCTCTTTTGTTGAACATTTACAGCACGCATACTTAGTCGTTGGATTAATTGGAATGTGTAGTGTGATTTTCTTGACCTCTAATAGCACGACCATACAAAAACTAGTTGATGATAAATATAGGGGCAGAGTGATGAGCCTCCATCAAATGACTTGGGGTTCTACTGCTTTAGGTGGATTCGTTGTTGGGGCAATTGCTCAGTCCACTAGTGCTCCTTTTTCAGTTAAAATTGCAGGTTCTTTAGTCCTGTTGATAATTATTTTCTCATTACTGGCCAGAATTCGTGGAAAAACTAGTCATTAATTCAGGCTTATAAATTGTGTATCTGTTAATAATGGAGTCATATGGCTGATATAAGTCAAATAGGAATCCTAACTCCTGTACTTTGGGAAGATGGGCATAATTCCGGTAAATCACTGCTAAAATTCTTTCAAAAAGCTGATGAATTAGGCTTTGGCTCTATTTGGGTACCTGACCGACTTATATCAAACGGCCCTGCCTTTCCAAGCCCATTAGTTTTACTTTCAATGGCTGCTGCAGTTACTAAAAGAGTAATGCTTGGCACTTCAGTTCTTATTGCATCTATTAGACACCCTTTAGAAATAGCTCAGCACGCTGCATCACTTGATTCTCTTAGTGACGGCCGTTTCATCCTTGGGTTGGGAATGGGAGGAAGGGATAATGAATTTACTTCAATGGGCATTTCACAAGCAGACCGCCTTGGCAGGTTCTTAGAGTCTGTATCCCTGTATAAATCTCTACTGAACGAACAGGGGAAAGTAATACCTGGGAAGCATTTTGCAGTTAAACCTTTCACCCTCCACCCGAAACCTAAAAGCTCAATACCTATATTATTTGGTGCCAGAGCTGACAAAGCGCTAATCCGAACTGGCCAGCTCAGCGATGGTTGGATTCAAGGCGGAGCTGGAACGGATAAAGAATTTCTTATCAATTGGCAAAAAGTCATGCAGGCCTGCTATGAAACGGGTAGAGACCCTTCTGATTTGTTAAATGGTAAGTTGATTTATGTAAACACAGGTAAGGATATTCGACGTGCAATTGCTGAAGTCGAGGCACAGCTTCATACATACTATGGGGATGCTTTAGGCAAAGAACAAGTTTTCGCTATAGGATCAGCTGAGGAAATAGCGAATAAAATAAGATTATATAAAAATGCTGGTTTGCAGATCCCAATGTTAGGGCTACCTCAACCAGACGTTGAAAAGCTTTGCTTTATTGCAGAGGAAGTGGTTCCGCTTATCTGAACCAAATATTAATTTATCAACCGCTTCGTTTCTTCATTAAATGGATAGTATTTACCCGGAGAAACATTTTCTGTTTCTAATTGGTGTTTAATAGCAGTTTCCATTAGTTCATGGCGCTGTGCTTGTTTTACAACTTCGCCCACCAAGTCTTTTGGTATGACAACTACACCTCCATCATCAGCAGTTAAATAATCGCCAGGCATTACGAGAACCCCACCGCATTGTATATTGACTTGATAATCTGAAGGCAGAATATGCGATGGCATGGTCATGTTTGTTTCTTGTGACGCAAAAACTCCAATATTTAATTTCTGCAAAGATTCTAGGTCACGAATTCCCCCATCGGTCACTACTCCTGCACTGGCTCTTTTGGCTAAACGGGAAAGCTTAATATCACCTGCAGCAGATGGCGCTCCAGCCCTCATAGTGTCCATTACCAGAACATCATTAGCGTTGCAAAGTTCAATGGCTTGGTATTCAGCGCTACCCTCCCCTCCAATGACCTTTGACCTTAAATCAGGCCTAGAAGGAACAAACCGTACTGTAACTGCACGGCCAACAAGCTTTTGACCTTTTATCATTGAACGCACTCCCAGCATTTGAGTGTTTATGTATCCCATTGCGTCAAGAACATCTAAACAGGCAGCCGAAGGGATTAGCTTCAACGCATTTATTACTTCCAGATCCTCATTCATTTTAATTCGCGTCTGCTGGAGCCCATCCCCAAGGATGAGGACCCCAATCTAATGACACCATGTCTCCTTTGATAATTGTGTGAATTGGAATCAGTGCATCTTCGCCTGTGAAAGGATTACCTTGAGCGTCTTCGAACTTCCATTTGCCTTTTTGGTGAGACAATATTGAGATATCTGCATCACTTCCAACTTTTATGGATCCTATAGTTTTTTCCATTTTTACAGCTTTTGCCGGAGCTATTGTTACCATCTTGATAACTTGTTCTAGTGAATAGCCTACTGCCATAAATTTCGACATGGTTTCAGTTAAGCCATGTATGGGACCTTTTCGCCCATTTAAGGTCAAATCAGTGCTGATCGTGTGTGGATGAAAATCTTGATTCGAAATCATCTTTGCAACTTCAAAATTAAAATTGCTACGCCCATGAGCAGGGTCAAAAATTACACCATTAGCCTCGGCCTCCCTTAACTCAGGAAGTACTTTACCGTTGGGGTCTAACACTCCACCAGGTACGGATGTGCAAATATGGGTGATTATATCCCCTTCCTCTAAAGTCTTGAGCACGTGCCGCGTTAGGGTTTGTGCATTACTGCTGTGACCAATTAAATCACCAATGTGTATCATCAGAGGCAATTTAGCCTCACGGGCTGTTTCCTTGGCAAGACTAATTAACTCATAACCCAAATCTTCTACAGCTGGCCCTACCAATCGAAGCTTTACTCCTTGAATTAAATCTTTATAGTCATTAGCTAGCTGTATTGTTGCATCCTGATCTACGTCCTCTAAGGTATAAATCTCTGGTTTTCTGAGGGCTTGACCAGGAATCCCAAACTTTCCTATGTTTAGCATCGATAAAAGCCGAGTTCTAGACTTCCCTGCAACGTGATGTAAATGCACACCAAAATTCCATGCACCAACAGTACCAGCATCCAATACCGTAGTGACTCCAGAACTGACACCTGCTAAATCAGGCGGTCCTGAAATCTCATTGACACCAGGAGTGGCAGCACCTTGGATGATATGAACATGCAGATCAATCATTCCAGGGATTACTAACTCCCCTTTCAATTGCATTACTTTTCCTGGATTTTCATCCTCTAAATTGGGGCCTATAGCAGAAACAAGTCCATTAGTAACGCCTATATCTAAATAGCCGTCCGTATCTGAAGCCGGGTCTATTACCCGACCTCCTTTAATCAAAAGATCAAACATAGCTCCTCCATTGCTTCATATCACCGTTGTACGCCATGATTAGCTCGTGGTCAAGGTTTCTTTGCCTAATTTGGGAATTGACAGGTGCCCAGAGCGTGTATAATGGCACTAGAGTATTCAAATTCGGCAATTCAGCCGTAACATACTAGCCAGGAGGCACATTATGGGAGAAGTCCTTGGAATTGGAGTAACTCACTATCCTCCATTCATGAGTGGTAAACCTGAAAGTTATGCAGGCATTTTGAAAGGAATTATGCGTAGTCCTAACGTACCTGACGAAATGAAAGACCCTGCTAATTGGCCATCAGGTATGCAGGATGAATGGAATAACGAAATCGAAAGAGCTGAAGAGCATCAGTCACAGCACAGAGAGGCTTTTTTAAAAGTCCGAGCAGCTATTGATGAATTTAAGCCCGATGCAGTATTCGTATTTGGAGATGATCAGTACGAGAATTTTAAAGAAACAATCATTCCTCCATTTAACATATTCTGTGCGCCTGAGTTTCCTTCAAAGCCTTTCAGGTCTGAGCAAAACTTATGGGGCATCGACCCTGAAGAAATAGTCAATTACAAAGGTGCAAGCAGCCTAGCTAAGGAAGTTGCTAACGAACTTGTTGAAAGGCACTTCCCCGTTCCTTATTCATACACTCCGAGCACCCTTCATTGGGACCGTGGCCTTAGCCATGCGTTTATCAATGGTTTGACATATTTAGACTGGGACCATGATAACGAATGGACATACCCCACCATTCCTGTGGCGGTTAATTGCTATGGCAAGGTTGTCATATCAAATCGGGGTGGTTCTGCAAATATTCAAGATACTAGGACTGACGAAGAAAAAGACGTACTTATTGACTTCCCAGGCCCTCAAGGACCAACCCCTAAGTCTTGTTTTGAGCTGGGTGACCACTTACGAAAAATTTTAGAAGAAATGCCAGGTAGATATGTCATCATGGCATCTTCAGGTTGGTCTCATGCATTTTTGACTACCAAACATCATTGGCTCTGGCCTGATCGTGATTTTGATAGGGCTAGGTTCGAAGAGCTCAAAGCAGGAGAGCAGTTTAAATGGGAAAACCTCAATAATGAGGAAATTGATGACGCAGGTGATGCGGAATTCAAGAATTGGATTTGCTTGGCGGGCTCAATGAAGGACAGAACCCCTGAGATTGTTGATTATATGGAAACATGGATTTTCAATTCTCAGAAATGCTTTGCCATATTTCGTCCATAATTAAGGTACTATAAAAGGGCCGCTAAGCGGCCCTTTTATGCCCTATGCCAAAATCAATAAATAAAAAAATAAAAAAACCTTCGCTAAGCATCCTCAGATTAATTGTTTTCTGGCCACCTGTAGCAGTAGCACTTGCATTGGCTTTAGTTACTCCTGTCTATCTTATACTTCGTTCATTTGGTGCATACAATAGCTTTATCGAGTTAATGTTTAGCGCGAAGACAATTTCTATATTCCTGCGTACGTTTATATTAATTCTGTTAGTCACATTTTTTTCTTTGTTAATTGCGCTACCCGCAGCATGGTTGACTGAAAGAACTGATTTACCTTTTCGAAGAACTTTCCGGGTGCTAACTTCACTACCATTAGTCGTGCCGAGTTATGTGTTTGCGCTTATATTAGTGATGTTTTTAAGTCCAAAAGGGATGCTTCAGGACTTACTAGAGCCCTTTGGAATAAACAGAATCCCAGAAATTTATGGACTGCCAGGTGCAGTGCTGTCTTTATCTCTTATTACATTCCCCTATGTACTTATTCCGATTCGCGCTTATTTAGCCAGAGTAGACATCTCTGCAGAAGAGGCCGCAAGGAGTTTAGGGTACTCGGGTTTCAACTTGTTCATGTCTGTTACTTTCCCAATGTTACGCCCTGCAATAGTGGCAGGATCCTTGCTTGTTGCACTTTATACACTCAGCGACTTCGGTGCTGTAGCCTTGATGAGGTATGAGACATTTACTTGGTCTATCTTCATACAATATCAAACTACATTTAATAGCCCTAGTGCGGCCGTACTCTCTCTGATTCTTGCGTCATTTGCTTCAGTTATTTTGGTTGTGTTTTGGATAGCAGATAAAAAAAGAGAATATTATAGATCAACCCCAGGAGCCGACAATATTGCCACTTTGAGTAAGCTTGGCAAATGGAAACCCTTATCTATTTTCTTTATGTTTTCTTTGGTAACTATGTCCCTTTTATTGCCTTTTGCCATCTTATGCTATTGGGTGATTAGGGGGGTTCTTGCTGGAGAGAGAATGGATTTGCTTTGGGCCCCTGCAGCTAATTCAATAACTGTTTCAGTTTTGGCAGCAGTACTTTGTGTACTAATTGCTGTGCCTTTAGCCTACATGTCAGTTAGACAAAAGAATCGATATGCAACTGTTATATACCAATCTACCTATATTGGATTTGCTCTGCCAGGTATAACGATTGCTTTAGCATTTGTTTTCATTGTTGCATCCTATATAACACCACTTTACCAAACTGTAGTCGTACTTCTATTTGCATATGTGACTCTCTTTGTTTCCGTTACAGTCGGTTCAATCCAGGCTAGTCTCAGACAAATAAACCCTAATCTAGATGAAGCTGCTTCAAGTCTGGGAAGAACTCCAACCAATATACTTCTCTCTATAACAGTTCCATTACTCTGGAAAGGGATTTTAGCTGGAGGTGTTTTAGCATTTTTGCTAACGATGAAAGAGCTGCCTGTTACATTGATTCTAAGTCCTATAGGGTTCACTTCTTTGGCTACAGTTATTTGGTCTGCTTCTGAAGAAGCGTTCTTTGCAAAGGCTGCTGCACCAGCACTTCTTCTGGTATTACTTTCTTCAGTTCCATTAGCGATCTTTGAGGTCAAAAGGTCTAAGAGTTGAATTTCACTGCATTAAAAACTGACCAACAATTCGATTGAACTTTTCTTGCTCGTCTAGGGAAGCTCGAAACCCAGAGTCAGTAAAGCAATAATATTGAGTATTGGGGATCAATGTTGCCATGTGCTCAGCTAATTCCACAGGAATAACCGCATTTTGGTTTGACCCCACTACTAGCGCTTTCGCTTTTATAAATCCAAGGTCTTCTTCAGTTAATATTGAACGAGGAGGGAAGGTTAAATTTTCATTGTTATTTATGAGCTTTAAAAACGGATGATTTTCAGGAGAATTTGAAAGCATCCAATTTAAAGTTCCGGAAGACCATGAAGAATCTAGTACTGCTAACTCTGGATTCCATTTGACCCCAGTAACAGAAGAAAGAACGAGTTTGTTAACCAAAGCCTCGCGTAAAATTGCCAACTTTAGTGCTATCCATGCACCAATACCTAAGCCAACGATGTTTATTTTTTGCAATGAATACTGGGATATAAAAGAAACAACTTGGTCTAACAGCAAGGAAGGCTCTAAGCCTTTTTCATTCAAAATTTTCTGGTTGCTTGTTGGGTGTTCAAAAAAATCAAAGGCATAAACCTTGTAACCATAACTTGCTACAGCTTCAATATTATTAATGTAGTTGTCTATGTGATCCATAAACCCAGGGAGAAGCAAAACAGGAAACCCTGTACCGGCCTGCAGCACTCTGGTATCAGCGTTTATAGTTATTAACTCTATAGGTACAGACAGAAGGCTACCCTTTTATCAGGCTATAGCTTAGAAGCATTAGGCCAGTCCCTGAACCAACGACACTCTGATTGATGTCCGTGCCACCCATTATCAGCACAAGAACAAGGCGCTTCAGCAATACGTTCGTATCCTAGTGCCATCAAGTGATTTTCAAAGCCATACCAAAATCCTTGGCCCTCATCAATAGAAGAAAAACCTGCGAATTCAGCATCTATTACTTCATTCGCTGTCGGGGACAAAGCATATTTTGGTTGTTTCAGCATAAGAATTGACTTTAATTAAAACCTTTATGCATTCTTAATAAACCGCTTACCTAGGAGTCCATAGAGAACGACTAAAGCGACCGCCCCAAGAGCTATGATTTCCCACAGGGGATCCCTGGTGTTTAGGTAGGTAAACGTCCATACAGGAGTAGTCATACCGATAATTCGGATAGGCCAATTTTGGCGAACGAGGAAGTACCCAGCCAAACCTGCCTGACCTATAATTATTGTTACTGCAGTCAGTGCAAATATATGGAAAAATGTTGGACTGAAGCCATCTACTAAAAGTAATTCAGGGCCAAAGAACAACAAAAATGGTAAATACATTGCGCCACCAGCAAACAATGTTGCTTCTATGCTCGCTTTTAGGTAATTAGCTCCAGCCATTTGGCCAGTGACTAAGACTGTTGAAGCAACTGGCGGATTGATATTAGGGAAGACTAATGCTGTGTAATACATGACATAATGTGCAACTATCATTTCAGCATCAAGTCTGACTAATGCAGGTGCGAGAAGCACAGCTGTGATTACATACACAGGCAATGGTGGAAGTCCTAATCCTAAGAAGTAGGAAGCTACAATTGCTATGATCAGAGTCAGTACTAATGAACCCTGTCCCCAGTCGGCCATCTGAGAAGCAACGCGCAAACCCAAACCTGTTTGGGTAATAGCGCTAAGCATCACATCTAAAGTAGCAGCAGCCATAGCGATACCAGAGGCCAGTATCGCAGCTTGTACGATATTCCTGCGAGCATTTTTCCATTCCTCTTGCGCATTTACAATTCCAGCTCTAGACAATAAGTAAAAGAATGCCCACAGGGCAAGAGTTACGACTAGAGTCCAGAAAACAGCTAATTGGATTGATAATCGCTGAACTAATAAATAGATCAAAACTCCCATTGGAATTACAAGTTGGGTCATCTGCATTAAGAATTGCTGCCGTGGTATGACAGGAATTTCAGATTCTACTTCCATCACGATTCGGTCTCGTTGGGCCGAAAAGACAATGTATGTTGCCAGTCCTAAGTAAAATAAGACTGCAGGAATAGCAGTGATGATTATTATGTCAAAGTAGGTTTTGCCTACGAAGTCGGCCATAATGAAAGCAGCAGCTCCCAAAATAGGAGGGGTTATCCCACCAGCAACTGAAGCCACCGCTTCAATAGCTGCAGCCTTTTCTGGCGTATAGCCAGCCCTTTTCATCATTGGGATTGTTACGACTCCGGTGATCCCTGCATTGGCAGCTCCACCACCCGTGAAAGTAGCAACTGTGCTGGAACTTAAGACGGCTACAAGCCCAGGTCCTCCAGAAACGCGTCTGGTAATTCCACGAGAAATAGTCCAAACAAAGCCGATTCCCCCCGAAGATTGAAGGATTGACCCCATTATCAAAAGCATGAACAAGAAGCTGAATGAAAAGTTGATGATGGTTCCACCAACAGCCTGAAAAGCAAGTAAAGATGTTGCTCGGCCAAAAGTAGTGTCTGCCGTACGAAGAACATCAGGTAACCATGACGCATTGCCTGTGTAGGTGTAAAAAGCAAATAGGCCGGCCGTGACAGCAAAAACAGGCCCGAACATAATCCATGAATAGTAGAACGTGACTATCATAAGCAACATCATGAATACAACTTGCGGACCAGATTCAAATCCAAGCTTAGCAAGAATTTCATGTTGCGCTGTGTAAATGTAAATCAGCGCGCCCCAAGCAGCAAGCTGGACAATGACTATCCATACTACCCGAATTTTTGTTGGGTTCCTTCGAATGAATGCCATCGAAATAATAAAAGTGGTTAAGCCTAAGTGAATTAATGGACCAGTGATCAATCCAATCATTGTCCAGACGTTGTACATGGACAAAAGCACTGTAGCAACTGCAGCAACAAATATAGCCCAAGTAATAACTTCTCTTAACTTGGTGTTTTCAACTTGAACAACTTGCGCCGCTTCTTGTTCGGTAGCTTCTTCCATGACCCACCTTTTCTAATAATTAGTACTGTGGTTAGCATAGAGGAGCGGCAAAGCCACTCCTCTATGCGAGTTTAGAATGCTAGCTCTTTTTAGAGACAGGCAACCTTGCCATGACCCTCAGCTTTGGCGATCTTCTGCTGAGCTTCGTGGCCTTTCACACCATACTCAATTCCTTCTTCATCATAAAGCTGAATTGCGCCTGGGTGGAAGTATTCACCACCAACGACCATATTGGCCATTTCATTCTCTAAGTACACGCCATTCTTGTGGAAATCTTTGTACTCAAAACGATGGTCATAAATTGTCCTCATAAGCTGGTAAACAACTTCTTGTGGAACCTGAGGTGCAGCCATGTAACCAGGTGTGTAGGCAACATAGTTGACTCTGGCTTGTACAGGGCTGTAATCCAGGTTTAGCTTCTCTTCAAAAGCACCAGGGCAAACAGCATTAGGTACCATTGGGATACCGCTTTCTTCCCTAGCTTTAGCGAAGAGTTCCTCGCTACCATGATTCAGCAAGTAGGCTCCACGTGTTTGCATTGGCTCTGCTGCACTTGAAGTAGTCCACTGGTCAATGATTCCTATTGAAACACAGTCGATTCTTCCGTCAATGTATGCAGCACGGGCCTGGCTGGATGAAGCTGTAGTTTGAATGTCAACGTCATCCCACATACCAGCTGCCTTAGCAAGGGCTTCTACTAGTACGAAGATTCCGCCACCAGGAGCACCCATTGCAACCTTCTTTCCAGCAAGGTCAGTAATTTCCTTAATTTCTGGATCAGCACAAACTACGCCGACCGAAGAGTTAGGGGCATAGTTGAAAAGAGCCATTGGAGGCTCAATTGGACCAGAAAGTGGTGGCAAACCTGCTGTGTACCTACCGATGTCATTCTGGTTTGCTGAAAGCAGCGTGTAAGGTCGTTTGTCAGGCTGTTGCTCATAAGTCAACATTCCTTCAGGACCATTCTGCTCAATAGCTCGAACCCTTACCCATGGGTGGTTTTTGTTGATGATTTCACCAGTTCCCACACCCAAAGCGTAAGAAGACGAACCTTGTCCGCCTACCCATATGGTTAACTCATACGGCTCGTCACCCAGGGTTGGTGGTAACGGCGTTGGCGTCGCAGCAGGCGCAGCAGCAGCAGGGGCTGCTGGAGCTGCAGGCGCAGCATCGTCATCAGATCCGCATGCTACAGCCAGCATAAGCAAAGACGCGAGAGCTACAAGTAATAGACTAAGTCTCATAGACTTCCCTCCCCAAATTACCTTTTTGTGGGACCAGAGCCTAAGAGACCCGGAAAACCACATCGGTTCATAGATAGGCGTAATGTAAACGCCAGTAAATCTGTAGTCAAGCAAAATTTGATCTTCCAATAAAGAATTAAGATGTTTTGCCTTTGATCAAGGCGAAAATCGGTCTGGCAACTACCATTAGAACCATGCTGATTGTTAATAAAACTGCAGTTATCGTTAAAGCTGTCCCAAAAGAAGTAGTGATATTCGAATCACCTTGGGTAATTAGAAGTGCAGTTCCGAGCGCAGCTCCTAATGACTGACCAATATATCTTCCTGAAGTCGCCATAGCAGCTGCACTTGCTAGTGCAGTTTGTGGGACATCAGCATAAATTAACTTCGTTGAAGCTGGCATAAATAAACTTGCTGACAGCCCGAATATCAAAAGAGGGATAATAACTTCAAAGTGAGTTGGAGAATCCCCAAGTCTAGTTGATAAAACTAAGCTGATTATTGCAATTGTCCATCCCGAAAAAATAACAGGCAGAGGCCCTATTCGGTCTGCTAAATATCCACTTACCGGGGAACAGAATGGCTGAACAACATTAAGAGCAACTAGAATTACGCCTGATGCAGCAATTGTCCACCCAAGACCATTCTGAAGATAGAACGGAAACAGGAGATTCATGGCGCCAAATGCTACGCTAAAGCATATGATTGAAGCACTAGCCGAAGAGAAATTCCAACTTCTGAAAAGGTTTAAGCCGAGTATAGGCAATTTGGCTAAACGCTCTGAGCGAATAGTAGCGAAAACGGCTCCAATAGCTAGGATGAATAATGTAATCCCAAGCCATCTTAAAGATGCACTCCTGAATAATTGAACTGAAATTATCAAACCCACCATTGAAAGAAGAAAACCAACAGCTCCTGACCAATTTAAATCGCGAAGAGTCCCTTGTGCCCGTGTTTGGTACTCGTTAGTGATTAAAAAAATTGTTATAAGTGATTGCGCTAGGACGTAAATAGCAATTCCAATTATCGCCCAGCGCCAACTAAGGCTTTGCCCAATAAAACCACTATATAGCGGACCAAGAAGAAGGCCTATAGAAGCTAAGCCGGAAACAAGACCTATCACTCGACCGCGGTACTCTCTGGAATAGGCTCCAAAGACGATCGCTGAAACATTATTTAAAGCAGCTGCAGCTGCAAACCCTTGAAGAAAACGAAGTAAGAATATTGGCCATAAGACTGGCATAAATGCAATGGCTGCAAGAATTAGGCCTTCTATAGCAAAACCCCAGGCAGCTAAGCGTTTATGGCCAAGGATATCGCCTAGCCTACCCGCGGTTAAAGTACTACCCGCCATACCTAATGCGAAAGCTATTATGGTCCATGCTATGGCAGCAGAAGAAACACCAAAGTCTGAAGCAATCGTAGGTAGCAGGTTTGGCCAGGTCGCTCTTTCCATCGCCCCAAAGCAAAAGTACAAACCACCAACCAGCATCGCTCTGGCTTTAAAGTTGAATTCCATCATACCTCCAGAGCAAGAGTGCTATTAATTATCCGGTTTTCACCACCGAAGGTGCCGTAACTCCATTACCATTGGAATTTGATCCATTTTGAGAGACAGATTGTTGTGACACTTTTGGTTTAACAGGACCTCCTTGATGATCAAAGCATCCCACGTCGATAATGCTCCCACTAACCTGAACTGAATCATCAGATAAGAAATAAGAAATAGCATATGCCACTTCCTCTGGAGAAGTGTTACGGCCTGAAACTGTATTCTTCCCTGCTTCCGTGATGTACGGAATATCCTCTGTCATTCCGGTAACCGGAGCTCCACCAGGGATAACCATATTCACTCTAATGTGATCATGAATATAATCATATGCTAGAGCCATACTGAAGGCGTAAACTCCACCCTTAGATGCGCAATAAGCTAGAAGGTCAGACCTTCCCCATTGGGATCCAGATCCGATATTTACAATAGAGCCTCCACCTCCGGATATCATATGGGGGAGCACAGCTTTAGTCATTAGGTATACGCCTTTTAAATTAACATCGATTACTTTATCCCAAATATCGACATCAGTTTCTAAAAGCTTTCCACTTGGATGGATTGCTGCATTATTGACCAAGCCGTCAATTCTGCCGTATTTAGACAACGCAAACTCAACAACCCTTTTGACATCCTCCGGGTTAGAAACATCCGCTTCCAAAAGGTCAGCCTCTAAACCAAGGAGATCCAATGCTTCTTGAGTTCCAGTAGTTCCATCAGCAGCCTGGCTCCCAATTTGCTTTGAATCGAGTCCAAAAGCTATAACTTGATGGCCTCTCTCAGATAGAACTTTTGTAATAGCGCGCCCTATCCCGTAAGTCCCACCGGTAACAATCGTGACTTTCTTTTCTTGTTCTGCTGACTTTCTGGCAGGTGCTCCAGCGCTTTGCACCGGACGATGTCCCCATACTGATGGGGCAATGTGCTTTTGCACTGTCCATTTACTATCATCTATCAGTCGCCCACCG
>MDTE01066803.1_pt1 | contig 16715 bp, 13 predicted proteins | sample 811231 | NCBI WGS metagenome assembly MDTE01 (sample SAMN05326651, study PRJNA326480) | marine metagenome | isolation source: seawater | place: Indian Ocean: Red Sea | collected 2010
ATTCGTCATCATATCGATATGCCACACGCCGATTTCGTTCATCTTCGCGTCCATTCTGCCTATTCTTTATCCGAGGGGGCCTTACGGATAAAGGATATGATCGAGCTATGTCAGAGGTACCGGATGCCAGCTGTGGGTATCACCGATACCAATAATCTCTTCGGCGCATTGGAATTATCGCTCGCGGCGCGGAACGCTGGCGTGCAACCGGTCATTGGTACACAGATCGGTCTTCGCCGGGAAAACGCCGGAAATATTTCAATTGTACAAAATGGAATGGGCTTGCCGCCGGATGAGTTGATCTTACTTGCCCAGTCGGAGACGGGTTATGAGAATATCCTAGCTTTGGTCAGCAAGGCTTTCCTTGGATCCGATGCCGGGGAACCTCCGCAAGTCGATTTTGACGATCTTTCTGAACGACACCTGGATGTCATCGCACTGACTGGCGGTCCTCGAGGCCTAGTAGGCCGCCTCCTTGCGGAAGGGCAAGAACAGGAAGCTGAAGAAAAGTTCGTTCGGCTGGCCAACATCTTTGAGGGCCGCCTCTACGTCGAGTTAATGCGGCATGGGTTGGACATAGAACAACAAATTGAGGGTGACTTGATCGATCTCGCATATCGACACGATGTTCCCCTCGTTGCGACTAACGAAGCCTTCTTTGCTGACGAGGATATGTTTGAGGCGCATGACGCGCTATTGTGTATTTCCGAAGGTGTCCCTCTTTCAAAACAGGATAGGCGCCGTGCCACGCCAGAGCACCGCTTCAAGTCCGCGGAAGAAATGCAAATTTTGTTCGCGGATTTACCAGAAGCAATTAACAATAGCCTCGTAATCGCGCAGCGCTGCGCCTTCATGCCGGACACACGGGATCCTATTCTCCCAGCATATCCGGAGCTAGAAGGAAGAACTGAAGAACAAGCATTGCGTGATCTTGCAGAGAAGGGTTTGAAACAACGCCTAGACGATAATGTATTTGAATTGGAATCAAATGAAACTAAGCGTAACGAGCTTGCCGCACCTTACAAAGAACGATTCGAGTTCGAGCTCGAGGTCATTAATCAAATGGGTTATGCCGGCTACTTCCTCATCGTCGCTGACTTTATCCAATGGGCAAGACGGCACGAGATCCCTGTTGGACCGGGCCGTGGATCGGGGGCGGGATCGCTGATTGCCTGGGCATTGACGATCACTGACCTTGATCCGTTGCGTTGGGGATTACTTTTCGAACGTTTTCTGAATCCGGAACGTGTCTCCATGCCCGATTTTGATATTGATTTTTGTCGTGACGGTCGCGATCGGGTAATTCGTTACGTACAATCAGAATACGGTCATGACCGGGTAGCTCAGATCATCACATTCGGAAAACTTGAAGCACGGGCAGTTCTCCGCGATGTCGGTAGGGTACTTGAGATGCCTTACTCCCAAGTCGACCGCATTTGTAAACTTGTGCCGAACAATCCAGCCAATCCAGTCAAGTTGCAAGCAGCAATTGATGGTGAGCCAGCGCTAAAAGAAATGCAGCGAGAGGATGAAAATGTAGCGCGCCTTATTAGCATGGCCCTAAAATTAGAGGGATTATTCCGCCATGCATCGACCCACGCTGCGGGAGTCGTTATCGGCGACCGTCCGCTTGAGCAACTTGTACCGCTTTACCGCGACCCACGTTCGGAAATGCCAGTTACGCAATTTAATATGAAGTACGTCGAGATGGCTGGCTTAGTTAAGTTTGATTTCCTTGGCTTGAAGACGCTGACGGTCCTCGATCGAGCAGTAGAATTATTGAAAAACCGCAGGGTAGAGATCGATATTGCACGGATACCGCTCGATGACGAAAAGACGTTTGAGATGCTATGTAAAGGGGACGCAGCCGGCATATTTCAACTTGAAAGTTCTGGCATGCGAGATGTCTTGAAGAAACTTCGACCGGATAGATTTGAAGACATCATCGCGGTGGTGGCTTTATATCGTCCAGGACCGATGGACAATATTCCAAGCTACATCAGACGTAAGCATGGAGAAGAACCGATTGATTATCTTCATCCACTATTGAAAGACATTCTCAAAGAGACATACGGCATCGCAATCTATCAAGAGCAGGTAATGGAGATCGCTCGAGTTCTCTCGGGTTATTCGCTTGGTGGCGCCGATTTGCTGAGACGTGCGATGGGCAAAAAAATACGTTCTGAGATGGAAGCTCAACGTAAAAACTTCATCGAAGGCGCTGTGGAAAGCGGGGTTCACAAAGGAACTGCCGCGGATATATTCGTTCAAGTTGAAAAATTTGCAGGCTATGGCTTCAACAAGTCACACGCAGCTGCATATGCACTGGTCGCCTATCAGACCGCATATCTCAAGGCCAATTATCCGGTCGAATTTTTAGCTGCGTCTATGACGTTGGATGCTGGCAATACAGACAAACTTGGGCAATTCCGCGTCGAACTGGATCGGCAAAAAATTGAACTTCTCCCTCCTAACATCCAAAAATCAAACGTCTACTTTTCAGTTGAAAACACAAAAGAAGGCGAACCTGCCGTAAGATATGCTTTGGGCGCCCTGCGCAATGTCGGTGCTTCAGCTATGGATGTTTTAGTTAGGGAGCGTGAAAAAAATGGACCATTCAAGGATCTTTTTGAATTTGCAGAGCGTCTCGATTCCCAAATAATGAACAAACGTCAAATTGAAAGTTTAGCCCGTGCAGGAGCATTTGATTCAATAGTACCTAATCGCCGTCAAGTCTTTGAAGCAGTTGAAATGCTTACACGACATACTCAGGTAATGCAGAACGAGCGAGAGAGCAACCAAGTCAATCTTTTCGGCGACGCATTTGGTGATCAAGTACGCCGGCCCTTACCTGACATTGAAGATTGGTCGAACGAAGAAAAATTACATCAGGAACATGATGCCATAGGGTTTTACCTCTCCGCGCATCCTTTAGAGTCTTATCGTCAAACACTTAATCGCTTGGGCGTTGTTACGTGGGCGGATGTGCAAGCTGGATACGTCCGAGGTAGCCGCGTGACGATGGCGGGAATTGTCTCGGCGCGCAAGTTAGTAAATTCGACCCGTGGCGGCCGTCTTGCTTTCGTCCAGATGTCGGACACCAGCGGCTCCTTTGAACTGCTGGTGTTTTCCGAACTTTTAGCAAAAAGTCAGAACCTTCTCGAATCCGGCACTCCTTTGTTGCTTTCCGTAGATGTTCAGAAACGTGAGGACGACGTCCGGCTTTCCGCAAGTTCAATCGAAGCACTTGATAAGGCTGCCTCTGAAGCCGTCGCCGGATTGAAGATATTTCTTCGCGATGTAGGCGCCGTAAACAGCCTTTCTGCTGTTATGCACGAACACGGAGTAAAAGGCAGGGGGCGCGTTAGCCTCGTGCTTGATTGCAACTTGAGTGAAATTGAAATGAATTTGCCACAAAATTATCAAATTTCTATGGCGATGCGATCCGCCATCAAATCGATTTCCGGCGTGATCGACGTCGTGGATCTATAGTCTTTTCCTTGCAATAGGTTTCTTCAAACGTTATATCCCCGCCATCACACACGAGCTCGCGGCGTGCCTAATATTTAAGGCTTGTTCGCTCCGGTGCCGAAAAATGGCCAAGGCTCGTGGAGGTTTAACCGGAGAAGGGAAGTACCATGGCGATGCCATCATTTTCAATGCGCCAGCTGTTGGAAGCTGGTGTTCATTTTGGACACACGACTAGGCGTTGGAACCCTAAGATGGAGCAGTTCATCTTCGGAGAAAGAAACGGTGTCCACATCATAAACTTAGAGCAGACCGTTCCCATGCTTTATCGCGCAATGGAAGCGGTCAAGGATGTTGCAGCTGGTGGGGGGCGTGTATTATTTGTCGGCACTAAACGGCAGGCCGCTACAACAGTAGCTGAATCCGCCTCCCGTTGTGGTCAGTACTATGTTAACCATCGTTGGCTCGGCGGTATGCTAACCAATTGGAAGACTATCTCCAACTCTATTAAGCGTCTGCGGACGCTTGAGGAACAGTTGGCTGAAGAGGATGTCGGCCTGACCAAGCGCGAATTACTTAAAGTAGAACGTGAACGAGCAAAACTCGATCAAGCGTTGGGTGGTATCAAGGAAATGGGTGGTCTACCTGACATATTATTCATCATTGATACTAACAAGGAAGACATCGCTGTTAAGGAAGCGAAGAAGCTTGGATTACCGGTGATCGGCGTTATCGATAGTAACTCCAGCCCAGAGGGCGTGACATATCCTATCCCGGGGAACGATGACGCGATGCGAGCTATTAGTCTCTATTGTGAGTTGATTAGTGGAGCTGTATTGGACGGACTCCAGGCTGAATTAGTGGCGAGCAGTGCGGATGTGGGTGAACAGGTAAATCCTAAGATAGAATCAATTCCAGAAGCGGAACCCAGAGAAGAGATTACAGCCATCAGCGAAGTTGAAGAAGATGCAACTGAAGTGAATAAAGCGTCTGTCGCGGCACCGGATGCAATAACAGAACAGAGTTCAACTAATGCGACTACGGAGACGCCAAGCGCCTAATTGCAAATTTCCGGCGTAAAATTCTAGTACGTGGTCGGGTTACAGAATTCGAGAGGATTAATTATGGCTCAGATTACAGCCGGTCAGGTGAAAGAACTACGAGAAAAGACCGGCGCAGGCATGATGGATTGCAAGAAAGCGTTGGTAGAGACTGGAGGTAACTTAGAAGAAGCGGTCGATTTTTTACGCAAAAATGGGTTGGCAGCCGCAGCAAAAAAGTCCGGACGCGTGGCATCTGAAGGTTTAATTGGTGCAGCAACCAAAGATGGCGTCGGTGCATTGGTTGAAGTTAATGCAGAAACAGATTTTGTTGCACGAAATAATGATTTTCAATCCTTCGTTTCGACCCTCGCGGGCATTATGCTTGAATGTACCGGCAGCTTTGAAGATGTGTTTAACGCACCTTACCCAAAAACGGAGCGAGGCGTCGCCGAGCAATTAACTCATAATATAGCGACTATCGGCGAGAATATGAGTATGCGCCGCGGCGAAACCTTGACCGTGGAGCAAGGTTGTGTGGTTTCATATGTTCACAACGCCCTTTCAGCAGGCCTTGGCAAGATTGGCGTTCTGGTTGCGCTCGAATCTTCAGGTGATAAGGCATCCTTAGAGCAACTAGGAAAACAAATTGCTATGCATGTAGCGGCCGCGCGCCCGGTAGCTCTGTCAATCGAAACCATCTCCTCAGAGTTGGTCGAACGCGAGCGAAATGTTCTAATTGAACAAGCGAAAGCGAGCGGGAAGCCTGATAATATAATTGAAAAGATGGTCGAAGGGCGACTGCGGAAGTACTATGAAGAAGTTGCCCTTATGGAGCAGACTTTTGTGATTGATAACGAAACGAAAATTTCAAAAGTTGTTGCTAACGCGGCTTCCGAAGTCGGAGCACCTGTCAATTTGACTGGATTTGTAAGGTACGAACTAGGTGAGGGTATAGAGAAGGCTGAAGCCGATTTTGCTGCAGAAGTTGCTGCGACTTTAAATACATAGACCATGAGACCATCCGAGCCGCGACCAAGAAATGATGATAGATCTCAAAAGGCTCAACGAGTTCTGTTGAAGCTTTCTGGCGAAGCTTTAATGGGTAGGCTTGAGTATGGTCTGGAACCAAAAATCGTGGAGCGTATCGCGACTGAAGTACGCGACGTTGCAAAAATGGGAGTTGAAATCTGTCTAGTAATCGGCGGTGGCAATATTTTTCGAGGCGTCTCCGGGGCAGCTACGGGCATGGATCGTGCCTCGGCGGATTATATGGGAATGCTGGCCACAGTTATAAACGCTCTGGCTATGCAGAACGCATTGGAACGGGTCGGTATTGACACGCGTGTCCTTTCCGCGATTCCGATGGAAAACGTCTGTGAGCCATATATTCGCCGGCGAGCCGGCCGGCATTTGGAAAAGGGTCGCGTAGTAATATTTGCTGCTGGCACAGGAAACCCATTTTTCACTACAGATACCGCCGCCGCGCTCCGTGCATCGGAAATGAATTGTGACATGCTCTTGAAGGCAACCAAGGTCGACGGCGTCTATAGTGATGACCCGGTAAAAAACTCAGAAGCGGAGCGTTACGATAAACTCAGCTATCATGATGTTCTAGCTCGCAATCTCAAGGTCATGGATGCCTCGGCAATTTCGTTGGCGAGAGAAAACAGCATACCTATCGTTGTCTTCTCGATATATGATAGAGGAGCTTTCGCTAACGTGATTTCTGGAGAAGGACGGCGGACGATCATTGATGATAGGGGCTAATTAATGGCCGAGATTGACTTAGAGGATATCAAGCGGAGAATGGCAGGGGCATTTGAAGCATTAAATCGTGAATTTAGTGGTTTAAGAGCAGGCCGAGCATCTGCTGCTTTACTCGAGCCGTTGACTGTAGATGCTTATAATTCGCATTTGCCAATCAATCAGGTGGGTACAGTGAGCGTAGCTGATTCGCGGTTGTTAACTGTTCAAGTGTGGGATCAACAATTAGTAAAGGCGGTGGAAAAGTCAATCATCGAATCCGAGTTGGGCCTCAATCCACAAACTGAAGGTAATCTCATACGAATTCCTATCCCAGACTTGAGCGAGGAACGTCGCATTGAATTGAAAAAGGTTGCTGGGCGTTATACCGAACAAGGCAAAATTGCCGTTAGGAATGTTCGCCGGGATGGTATGGATACTCTAAAACAAATGGAACGAGACGGTGAAATCTCTCAGGATGACTATAAGGCTCAAGCAGATGAAATTCAGAAGTTGACGGACGCCCACATTGAGAAAATCGACGGAGCGTTAGCAACGAAAGAATTGGAAATCATGCAGGTTTAAGTATGATTCCCATTCATACTGCTCTGGATTTCAGACTGATCCCTAAACATATTGCCATTATAATGGATGGTAATGGGCGATGGGCGAAGGCACGTGGGTTGCCTCGCGCGGAAGGCCACCGCCGTGGCGCCGAAGCGGTCCGCAGCGTAGTTGAATCTGCTTCCGATTTGGGCATTTCATACCTTACCTTGTTTGGATTCTCTTCTGAGAATTGGAAGCGACCTGAAAGCGAAGTTGAAGATCTGATGCATTTGTTGAGCCTTTATCTCGGCTCAGAAATTGCCGGGATGCATAAAAATAATATTCGCTTCCGCATGATCGGTGATCGAGATGCATTACCAAAATCGGTTGTAAAGTTGATCGATCATGCTGAAACAACGACTTCACAAAACAACGGTTTAACCCTCATATTGGCCTTAAGTTATGGAGGTAGACAAGAGATAGTTGCCGCAACGAAAGCGTTGGCCATACGCGTAACTTCGGGTGAAATTCTTATCGAAAACATAGATGACAAATGCTTTGAGGACCATCTCTCTACCAGTTCTATTCCGGACCCTGATCTCGTGATACGGACCAGCGGCGAACAACGACTAAGTAACTTTCTTTTGTGGCAAATCGCGTATAGCGAATTCGTTTTTCTCGATATACTTTGGCCGGATTTCGGAGAAACGCAACTTCGTCATGCCATAGCCGAGTTTCAATCGCGTGAGCGCCGCTACGGTTCATCCGTGTCACCAGCAAATTAAAATGCTTAAGCTCAGGTTGATATCGTCAGCGGTAATTTTACCACCTATTTTTGGTGCTATTTGGTTTGGTGGAATTTTTTTTTATGGGCTTCTGTCGTTGGTTGGAGCACTTATGCTGCTGGAGCTTTCGAACTTAATTGGAATTCGGAGACTTTGGCTGAAGGCAGTTTTTGCAGCAAGTGCCGGGCTCTGGCCATTTGTGATAGAATTCTGTGAAACAGCCGTCGTTGGATTTTTTTTTGTTTCTGTTGTTTTGGGGTTTTGGATAGCTTCTAATCATATACATGAAGCCAAAATTCGCATTATCTTCTTAATTACATTACTTTTAGCATACACAACCTTACTTTCACTTATTTGGATTCGTGCTATTAGCGGACCTGAGGGTATGCTTTTTGTTGTCGTAGTCATAGCAGGTACTGACATCGGAGGCTATTTTATCGGTCGATTGATCGGTGGGCCAAAATTAGCGCCACAAATTAGCCCAAACAAAACGTGGGCTGGACTGATAGGGGCTGCCCTTACTGCTGGAGTTGCAGGAGCAATTCTGGCATTAACCCCACTGTCGCCATTCAGCCTTGAAGGGTCTAATATTCAAACGATGACTATGGTCACCAACGTCGCAACCATCAGTGTAATTTTGGCGGCGGTCGCACAGATAGGGGACCTCCTAGAATCATGGTTAAAGCGCTGCTGCGGTGTAAAAGATAGCGGACAAATAATTCCAGGACATGGAGGCGTCCTCGATCGTGTCGATGGGTACTTGACCGCAGGACCGCTTATAGCATTAATTATTTTGTACGAGAAAGGGTTCTTCGTTTGGCCGTGAATATTGAAGAACGCGTTGGTGCGGTCCCGGCCGTTGTACCTAAATCTATAACGATATTGGGCTCTACTGGGTCAGTCGGGTGCCAAACTGTAGATTTGCTTCAGCGCGAAGCGGAGAAATACGACCTTGTTGCATTAACGGCGAATAAAAATGTCGATGAACTATCAAGACAAGCTTTGGCACTTCGACCGAGCTTTGTTGCGATAGCAAATGACGAATATTATGCGGAACTTAAGTCTAGACTTTCTGGCTCTGGCATTGAAGTGGCCGCTGGGGAGAGTGCAATTGCCGAGGCAGCCCGCGCTGAGGCTGACTGGGTGATGGCGGCGATCGTAGGAGCCGCTGGTTTAAAACCTACTTTACAAGCCGTAAGAAGAGGTGCCACTGTCGCACTTGCTAATAAGGAATGCTTAGTATGTGCCGGCGAACTTTTAATGGCAGAATTAGAACGTTATGGGTCTACTCTTTTACCAGTTGATTCAGAACATAACGCGATTTACCAAGTCTTCGATTTTGATGAAATAAACACTATTGAAAAACTAATTTTGACCGCATCTGGCGGTCCATTTCGATCCTTTGGCATAGAGGACATGCGAAATGTCACGCCTTCTCAAGCCATTGCTCATCCGAATTGGGATATGGGAGCGAAAATCTCTGTGGATTCTGCTACCATGATGAACAAAGGACTGGAGATTATTGAAGCTCATCACATTTTCTCGATGCCGGAGGATCAAATTGATGTGGTGGTCCATCCCCAATCCGTAATTCATAGCATGGTTGCTTACGTAGATGGTTCAGTCCTGGCTCAACTCGGTACTCCCGATATGAGAACGCCAATTGCGTATACTCTCGCTTGGCCGTCTCGTATTAACACTCCTTCCGAACGGCTTGACCTTGGAACGATCGGACAACTGGATTTCGAGCCACCTGATCCTATACGTTTCCCGGCACTTAGGCTCGCACGTGAGGCATTGAAGGCTGGGGGTGCCGCTGCCACCGTTCTCAATGCGGCGAATGAGATTGCTGTTGAGGCCTTTTTATCTGAACGTGTTGGGTTTTTAGATATCGCTAAAGTGGTAGAATTAACGATGAACGATTTTCAGCATAATAGGCTCAACAGTTTAGACGACGTGTTCCATCTTGATGGTGAAGCACGTCGAATAGCCACAAGTGTTATTGGTAGCCGTTTCGGCAATTTGTAGACGAATTTAGACAATCGGAAGGCAGTATGGATCTTCTTGCAACTATAATTGATTACACCCTACCCTTTTTGATTGTCTTGACCGTCTTAGTCTTCTTTCATGAACTTGGTCATTATCTTGTTGCGCGTATCAATGGAGTACGGATCGAAGTATTCTCTATAGGTTTTGGTCCTGAATTATTTGGCCGTACCGACAGATTGGGGACACGTTGGAAGTTCAGCCTAATTCCGCTTGGTGGTTACGTAAAAATGTTTGGAGAAAATTCAACACCAGGAGGTGTCAGCCAAAAAAAACTCTCTCCTATTGAACAAAAGGTTGCTTTCCATACAAAGTCCGTAGGGCAACGATCCGCCATAGTATTTGCGGGACCCGCAGCTAATTTTTTACTAGCAATTGCTATTTTTGCATTACTCTTCATGGTTTGGGGACAACCTTTTACATCGCCGGAAATTGGCAAGGTCCATCCGAATAGCGCCGCCGAGAGAGCTGGTCTTCGTGCGGGTGATAAAATTGTTGAGATCGACGGACGTTCAATCGATCGATTTGAAGATGTGCAGCAAGTTATCGTGCTGAATACAGGCAACCTCCTAACCATTGTTGTGAGCCGCAACGGGGTCCTCCAAGAACTCTCCGCTCGTCCTGATGTAGTTGAACGAAAGGATCGTTCCGGTAATGTACACCGTCTCGGTATATTAGGTGTGTCCAGCAAAGGTAGAGATTATGTTCATCATTCTCCAACCACTGCAATCTGGCGAGCCGTATTAGAAACCGGTTATCTGACTGTTGGCACATTGAAAGCGATAGGTCAGGTTATATCTGGCGAACGCGAAACAAAAGAATTGGGTGGGCCAATAAAAATTGCTCAAATTTCACATGATTTCGCAAAAGTCAGTCCTGAATCTTTGTTGTGGTTAATTGCATTACTTTCAATAAATCTTGGACTCTTAAATTTGTTCCCAATCCCCATGCTTGATGGCGGCCATCTACTCTTTTATGCCTATGAAGCGGTGATAGGACGTCCTATTGATGAGCGAGCACAAGAAATTGGATTGAGAATTGGGCTGGCGCTCGTTATTTCGCTTATGCTATTCGTCACTGTAAATGATATAATAAATCTCTAATTCTTAGGGTTTTGAATTTAGTTTGATTTAAGATGCAAGCTAAAAGATCAGGAGGAAATTTGCGAACCCGCATTTTTATATCGGCTATAACATTAGCATTACTAAGTGCTGTTGCTTCGCAATCAGTCTTGGCGCAATCAAGCCGTATGCCAAAAATTTTGGCACCAGCTCCAAGTACAGGCATTACACCGTCAGCTCCTAATGCTGCGGATGGCCCGCGTATGGGTAGTAGTGGGGTAAGGGTTGAAGAGGTCGTCGTTGAAGGAACTCAACGAATTGAACCGGATACAGTTCGGGCATATATGACGGTTAAAGCGGGTGAAGCCTATACGGAACGCACACTCAATCAATCCCTCAAAGCTCTGTTTGCGACTGGATTATTTGCTGATGTAACGATCCGCCGGCAAGGATCCAGGGTATTTGTGAAGGTTGTGGAAAACCCAATAATAAATCGGATAGCATTTGAGAAGAATGATGAAATAGAGGACGAAACACTCCGATCTGAAGTTCAGCTACGATCTCGAATTGTCTTTACCCGCAAGCGCGTTCAAAGTGACGTAAAGCGCCTTTTAGAGCTCTATAGACGAAGTGGTTATTTTGCAACGAAGATAGAGCCAAAAGTTATCCAGTTGCCTCAGAATCGGGTGGATCTTGTTTTTGAGATAGATGAGGGCAAAGAAACATCGATCTCAAGGATTATTTTTGTCGGGAACCGTTTTTTTACAGATGACGCACTGCGAAGCGTTATTCAGTCTAAAGAAGATCGTTGGTATAGATTTTTGTCGAGTTCTCAGACCTATGATCCTGATCGACTTACCTTTGATCGAGAATTGCTTCGTCGCCACTATCTTGAGAATGGATTTGCGGATTTCCGTGTTGTTTCTGCTGTAGCAGAACTTACCGACGATCAGAGAGATTTTTTTGTAACTTTCACTATCGAAGAAGGCGGACGTTACAAATTTGGCAAAATCGAAAGTTCATCAAAAATAAAAGAGATCCCCGCCTCTGATTTTGAATCACTGATAAAAGTTGAACCTGGGTCGTGGTATAGCGCATCACAGGTTGATGATTCTATAATGGCAATCGCAAGTTTTTCAGGAGATAGAGGGTTTGCCTTTGCCGAAGCTCGACCCGTGGTAAATCGGAATCGTGAAAAACGAACTATAGATATAATATTTGAGCTGCAAGAAGGGCAGAAAGTTTTTGTAGAACGCATTGATATCACAGGTAATGTGCGTACTTTAGATTCGGTAATTCGGCGTGAGTTCCGACTTGTTGAAGGTGACGCTTTCAACTCCGCCAAATTGCGGCGCTCACGCCAACGAATTCAAAACCTAGGTTATTTTGGAAAAGTCGAAGTTAACAATATCCCTGGATCAGAAGCTGATAAGACAATTATTCAACTTGATCTTGAGGAGCAATCAACGGGAGAAATTAGCTTTGGGCTTGGTTTTTCTACTACAGATGGTGGACTTATCGATGCCGGCATATCAGAACGTAATTTCCTTGGGCGCGGCCAGGATCTCAAGGCAAAATTTTCTCTTTCGCAACGCTCACAGAATTTTGATGTAGGTTTTACCGAACCGTATTTCCTTGACAAAGATGTATCAGCAGGCCTCGATTTATTTAAGAGATTGAGAGACAATTCCGACGAGAGCTCATTTACGAGTGAGCAAATTGGAATTGGCTTCAGGCTTGGATATGAAATTAACGAAGATTGGACGCAACGTCTCCGATATATCCTTCGATACGATGAGATCAGTGACGTAGACGACAGCGCATCATTTTTTATACGCCAACAAGAGGGCGATGCGATTACTTCACTTGTCGGTCAAGATTTAACACTTGATAGACGAAACAGCAGAATTCAACCAACGTCAGGATATCTGACTAGAATTTCTACCGATGTAGCCGGAATTGGCGGTGATTCGCAATATTTTAAGGCAAAGTTAGATAGTGAATATCATTACCAGATTTCCGAAAGTTGGGTTGTGCATCTATCAGGATCAACCGGCCATGTTCTGGGCTTTAATGACGATTTAAAAATTAGCGATCGATTTTTCTTAGGAGGTAATACCCTTCGTGGCTTTGAAGAAGCCGGTGTTGGTCCACGAGCTTCTGATACTAACGACTCCCTTGGTGGTCAAACTTTTGCAGCTGGCTCTTTAGAATTAAGTTTTCCGCTTGGTCTTCCAAAAGAATTAGGCTTTACAGGGGCACTTTTTTCAGATCTTGGAACGCTCATCCATCCTGTAGAAGACGACAGTTCGATATTAGACGAATCCTCCTTAAGGTTATCGGCAGGCGTCGGCTTAAAATGGCGCTCTCCTTTTGGCCCAATTCGGATTGATATGGCGCTGCCTGTTTTGAAAGAAGAGTTCGATCAAGAAGAACTTCTTAGGTTTAATTTTGGAACGAGATTTTAAATGCTTAGTTTCTAAGTTTTGCGCCACGGCCTTTGCTATGGCCATGTGGTCGGCTATCCCCATACATATAGCAATGGCCAATACTGACAATAGGTCTCATTATCCGTTAATAGCTATTGTCGATTTTCAAAAAGTTACAAGAGAGTCTAAGGCGGGTATATCAATTCGCGAACAGGTCAACAAACAGCATGCATTTTTTCAAGAAGAGATAAACCGACTACAAACTGAGTTGGAAACTGAACGTCAAAATCTCCAAGATCTACAAGAACCAAAACCCTCCGAAAAATTTAAAAGATTAAGAAGTGATTACAGACTTAAAGCAGAAAAACTTCAGAGATTGGTTCAGGCACGTAAACGTCAACTGGATCAGATGTTTGTTCAAGGAATGCGACAAATTGAAAAGGAACTTGCCCAGATTTTAAAGGTGATTGCTGCTGAAAGAGGTATAGACATCATATTGAATACAGCAAGAGGACAAAATGTAGTTATCTTTGCTAAACCAAACACACTTATATCCGAAGACGCTAAATCGCGCTTAAACGAGCAATTACCAAATATTTCTCTCGCTGTACCACAAATTATGACAAAAAAAATTCTCAAACAAAAACAAACGCCACGGAAACTGAAGGAAAAATAACCGTGGATAAAAATACAGATAACAACAATTCGGCCGAAAAAACCGGTATTGTAGATATAAAACGGATAATGGAAATGATCCCGCATCGTTATCCGTTTTTAATGATCGATAAAGTGACGGATATTGTGCCGTCAACGAGTGCAATTGGTATTAAATGCGTGACGATGGCCGAGCCACATTTTCAGGGCCATTTTCCCGTTATGCCTATTATGCCGGGCGTTTTGATCGTTGAGGCAATGGCGCAAACTGCAGCGGTGTTGGTAGTCCATAGTACGGGTATAGAATCACATGGAAAGGTCGTATATTTCATGTCGATCGATAATGCACGATTTAGAAAACCCGTAGTACCCGGCGATGTAATACATTTAAAGGTCGAAACAATTCGTCAACGCGGAAACGTTTGGAAATTAAAAGGAAAAGCTGTCGTAGATGATAGGATTGTCGCAGAAGCCGTTTTCGCAGCAATGATCGCTGATTCGTAATGACCAATATTCATCCGACCGCAATCGTCGACCCATCTGCAGAGATAGGCGAAGAAGTAACAGTTGGCCCTTATTGTTGCATCGGTGCAAATGTGGTGATTAGAGACGGGGTCGTGTTGAAATCACATGTGGTTTTGGATGGACGGACAACCGTAGGTAAAGACAACGTATTCTTTCCATTTTCATCCATCGGCCATCAACCACAAGATTTAAAATTTGATGGCGAAGATTCGATCTTGCTTATCGGTGACCGCAACGTCGTTCGCGAGTACGTGACGATAAATCCCGGTACTAAAGGGGGAGGGATGATAACCCGCATTGGCGACGATAATCTATTCATGGTAGGTTCTCATGTCGCCCATGATTGCATCGTCGGCAATCATGTGATCATGGCGAACAATGCTACCTTGGCAGGTCACGTTGTCGTTGAAGATTTTGCGATCATAGGTGGATTGGCCGCCGTGCACCAGTTTTGCCGTATAGGTCGTCACGCGATGGTCGGCGGGATGTCAGGCGTTGAACATGATATTATTCCATATGCATCCGTGATGGGAGGAAGGGCATCACTTTCCGGACTCAACCTTGTCGGACTAAAACGCCATGGATATACAAAGAAAGAAATCGGTAATTTTCGCGTTGCGTATCAGCAATTATTCGCCCAAGACGGATTGCTTAGTGAGCGCATAGAGCATGTTGCTAATCAATTTCGTGAATCCGATGCGATCATGGAAATCATAGAGTTTATGCGAGCAGAATCTCAGAGAGGTCTAACACAACCACGACCTCGAAATGACTAAGACGCTTGGCATTCTTGCCGGCGGCGGAGATCTCCCTGGTCGAATTATCGAGGTCTGCAAAAGACAAGGCCGGGCTTTCTATGTGATTGCTATTGAAGGACAGGCGGACCCGGCAGTCATTGGAGACAATCCACACACCTGGTTGCGTATGGGTGCAGCGCAAAAAGCGCTTGAAATTGCACGGCGAGAAGACTTGGAAGAAATCGTAATGGTAGGCCCCGTAAAACGCCCCTCCATTGCGTCACTTCGGCCAGACCTGCTTGCCGCGAAAGTATTAGCCCGGGCCGGAGCATCTTCAGTTATGGGAGATGACGGATTGCTAAAAGCAGTGATCGCGCAAATTGAGGAACTAGGCTTCTCTGTTGTAGGGCCCGACTCATTTCTAGAAGACAGTGCTGGGGAAGTTAGTGGTGTCCTCGGTTGTCATCAGCCGGACGAGTTGGCAACCTCTGATATCTTTCGTGGGATTCAAGTACTATCGCATCTGGCCCCTGCTGATGTCGGACAGGGTGTTATCGTTCAGGATAATATCGTTATCGCGGTTGAAGCTATTGAAGGAACAGACGCGATGATCAGCAGGTCGAAAAACTTATTAAGGGAAGGTCCAGGAGGTATTTTAATCAAGCTACCTAAAAAGGGACAGGAAACACGAGCCGATTTGCCGACAGTTGGCCCTCGAACTGTCGCATATATGAAAGATGCAGGTTTACGTGGTCTCGCAATCGATTCTAAGTACACTTTGGTTTTGGATCGAGAAGAATTTATTCGAAGTGCTGATGAGGTAGGGGTTTTCATCATAGCGCTAGATTTGGAAGAATGGGCAAGCGGTCCACGTTAATTTATCTCATTGCGGGCGAACCTTCCGGTGACGCTATTGGCGCGCGCTTGATGAAGGCGCTATCTGAAATTTCGGATCAACCGATTAAATACGAAGGCATTGGTGGAGATGCAATGATTGCCAATGGCCTCAACAGTCTTTTTCCAATTACTGAGTTAAGCGTGATGGGATTTCTGGAAGTCGTACCCCATGCGCGACGCATCTTGAAACGAATTAATGAAGTTGCGAAAGATATAATACGAAAGCGCCCAGATATCGTTATCACCATCGATTCACCATCTTTTTCGATCCGTGTAGCGAAACGTATCGCCAATCTTAATATTCCAAAAGTTCATTACGTGGCGCCAACTGTTTGGGCCTGGCGGCCCTGGCGCGTAAACAAGTTTCAGCGCTATTACGATCATTTGTTGACGATTTTGCCGTTCGAGCCGCCATATTTTGAATGTAAAAATCTTGTCACAACTTTTGTGGGCCACCCAGTTCTTGAATATGGAGAAGGCATTTCTAATGGTTCAAATTTTAGAATTCGTTACGGTATTAGCGAATCAGATACGCTAATTTGTTTACTACCTGGCAGTCGGCGGAATGAAGTCATTCGCCATCTTGGAATATTCGGAGATACTCTAGATATTTTGTCCGGAAAAAAGAAACGTTATCTCTCTACAATTCCAACATTGCCGCACTTAGTAGATCTAGTTTACGAAAGCACAGCCAACTGGCAACAAAAGCCGCATATCATCGAAACACCCAAAGAAAAATATGAAGCTATGGCTGCAAGCAACGTGGCGTTGGCAGCTTCAG
>MDTE01079689.1_pt1 | contig 16715 bp, 20 predicted proteins | sample 811231 | NCBI WGS metagenome assembly MDTE01 (sample SAMN05326651, study PRJNA326480) | marine metagenome | isolation source: seawater | place: Indian Ocean: Red Sea | collected 2010
AAAAAAAAGGTAATTTAAATTATGTTAAAACATGCATTGTCTGTTGTAAAAAAAGCTAGACTTAAAACAGATCCATTTCCACATATTTTTGTAAAAAATTTATTACCCAAGAAAGATTTGTCACGATTAAATAAAATTTTACCAGCTTTTAAAGAAGTTGGTGGGAATGATGTTTTATATCAAAGCTCTTCAAAAACAAAGAAGACACTACTTCCTTCTTCTACGATATATAAGAAACTTTCAAGGGAGAAGACTTTTAAAAATGTAGATAAATTATTTAAAAAATTGAAACCTGCAATTATCAAAAAATTTAAACCTCACATTAAAGCCTACGTAAAGAAAAAATTTCACAATTCAAAATTAAATTATCATTCCTCATTCTCTTTAATGAAAAAAGGATATATTAAAAGTTCTCATTTAGATAGAAGAGATCATTTATTGCATATTCTTTTTTATCCATACTCAGATGGTAACAGTGGAGGGAATCTTCAATTAGATAAACTTAAAAGTCATAAAAAAACTTATGACATATTTCCAGGTAAACAAGACTTAAAAGTTTATGAAAAATTGAAAGTTAAAAATAATCACTGCTTATTTACTTTAAATGTACCTTGGGCTTATCACTCTGTCAGCAAATATAATGGCAGAAAAGATAGAAAATATTTTTATGTTGTTTATGACTTTCCAATAAAAAAATCAGGATCATTACTTAAAAATAGAAGAAAAGGGTATAATGATAATATTTTTTGGAATTCACAAGTAAAGATTAAGTCAGGTAAAAGAAGAAAAGTATTTTTGTCTGAATAAGCCATAAAAAATATTCTAATTTGCGTAAATTTATATGAACAACTTAGTGGCAAAATTAAAAAAGCTTAAGAGTCTTGGCGCAAGCGCCGTTAAACAATCCTTAGAAGATGAAGGAGCATCATTTGATGATATTAAAAAAATGAAGAATTTGACTAAAAGAGTAGGTCTTGATCTAAACGTGAAGATTGGCGGATGTGAAGCAAAAAACGATATTTTTTTTTGCAAAAGAACAGGTGTAAGCGGGATTGTTTCCCCAATGGTTGAAAGCAAATATGCATTAAATAAATTTATTCAAACGGTAAAAATAGATAAAAAAACTTCACTTTATATTAATCTTGAAAGTGAATTAGCTTTTAAAAATATTAGAGAAATAGTTAACTCAAAACACTTTAAATATTTGAAAGGCATTGTTATAGGCAGGTCAGATTTAGCAGGTTCTCTTGGATTAACAAAAAAAGAAGTAGACTCAAAAAAAATTTATAAAAAAGTTTTAAGCGTTCTTAAATCAGTTAAAAAAAAGAGGAAAAATGCAGTTTGTAAAATGGGCGGATCTCTTACTTACAAATCTAAAAATTTTATTGAGTTATTATTTAAAAAAAAATTATTAAATAGAATAGAAACAAGAAATATAGAAATTCTACTTAACAAAAAAAGCATATCAAATTTAAAACAACTAATTTTTCTTGCTTTTGAGTTTGAAATGGAATGGATTAAAAATAAGCTCAAGTATCAAAAACCTAAAAGCAAAGTTATAAGTTACGAATATTCATCAAGAATTAAAGAAATTAAAAACAGGCTTAAAAAACAAGATAAAATCAATGACTAAGGGTTTGGTTGCAGTTGTTCCAGTAAGAAAAGGTTCTCAAAGAGTTAAAAATAAAAACTTCAAACCTTTTGCTGGAAAAAATTTGCTTATTCATAAAGTTGAAATGTTAAAAAAAATTTCAATGATTGAAGAAATTATTATTAATTCAGATGCAGATGAGGCGCAGACAATAGCTAAAGATTTAAACGTAGGCTTTAAAAAACGAGAAGATTATTTTGCAAGTTCAGAGTGTACCAATAGTGATTTTTGGCAACATATAGCTGAAAACACAGATTGTAGATACATTATGTTTACTAACTGCACATCACCACTAATAAAAACTGAAACATTTAAAAATATAATTAACACCTTCGAAAAATTTAAATTGGAAAAAGATAGTATTAATACAGTAACAGATCTAAAGGAATTTCTTTATGAGGGAAATAAACCCATAAACTTTAATCCAAGCAAAGCATTAAATTCTCAAGACTTACCAAACATTGTAAAATTAAATTTTGCAGTGAGTATAATTTCAAAAGATTTGATGTTTAAAAAAAAATCAATTATTGGAGATAATCCTTTTTTGTATAAAATTGATGAGTTTGAGGGTCTAGACATAGACTCACATTTTGAATTCAACTTTGCAGAGTATTTATTTAAAAGTATACAAAAAAATTAGCTATCACCTAACAAGTTGCTTGCAAAATTTAATCCAACAAAGTAGAACTTAATTAAATGCAGGAGCAAAAATGGGTATTCATTACGACTACAAGTCTACTCGAGGCGAAAAGGCTATGAAGAAAGAGGCTAAGAGGAAGGCTAGAATAAAACAGAGAAGAGCAAGAAAAGGTTCTACTGGAACCAAATCAAATCAAGAGAGCAAAATGCATGATATAGATAAACCTATTACTCTTGATGATTTAACAAATCCAAATAAAGATTAAATTTATTTATGAGACCTGTTGTTAAAAAAGACACTCGTCTAATTAGACGCGAAATAGCTTTAAAAAGTAATTTAAAAAAAAGAAAAAAATTTAAGGAAAAGGAATCCAAAAAAAAATGACCGTATTATCTGACAAGTGGATTAAAACAATGGTAAAAAAAACAGGTATGATTAAACCATTCATTTCAAAACAAAATAGAAAGGGAAAAATATCTTTTGGCTTATCATCATTTGGATACGACGCAAGAGTTTCAAATGAATTTAAAATTTTTACTAATGTGAATTCTGGTGTTGTTGATCCAAAAGTTTTTAAAAGAGAGAGCTTTGTCACAAAAAAGGGAAAAGAGTGCATTATTCCACCAAACTCTTTTGCTTTAGCTAGTACGGTAGAATATTTTAAAATACCTGAAAATGTTTTAGTCATTTGTTTGGGCAAATCTACTTACGCAAGATGTGGAATAATCGTGAACGTAACACCACTAGAACCTGGTTGGGAAGGTCATGTTACCTTAGAGTTTTCAAACACAACTCCATTGCCGGCAAAAATCTATGCTAATGAAGGGGTAGCTCAGTTTGTTTTTATTAAAGGAAATGAAAAACCAGAGGTATCTTACGCAAAAAGAAAAGGGAAATACATGAAACAAAGAGGTGTTACACTTCCAAAAGTATAAACAATTTCATGCAAAAACTTTTAATCAGAGGAAAAAAAACTTTATCAGGCTCAATTTTGATTTCCGGTTCTAAGAATGCCACTCTACCTATTTTAGCAGCATCTATATTAAGTAATAAAAAAATTATATTAAAAAACATACCACTAGTAAAAGATGTTTTTACAATGATTGATCTCTTAAAATACATTGGTATGAAAATAGAAATTAATAAAAGTAGAAAAAATTTACAAATAATAAAAAAAAAGAAAAAATTAAATACTACTGCTCCTTATAAGCTTTTAAAAACTATGAGAGCTGGAGTCTTGGTTTTAGGATCATTACTTGCCAGATTTAAAAAGGCCAAAGTATCACTTCCTGGTGGCTGCGCGATTGGTACTCGTCCAGTTGATATCCATCTTTTTGCTTTAAAAAAGTTAGGAGCTCAAATTAAAATCAAAAATGGTTATATTTACGCGACTGCAAAAAATGGTTTAAAAGGCAATAAGATAAAATTTCCCTCAATTTCAGTTGGCGCAACTGAGAACGCCATTATTGCAGCAGTAGGCGCGAAAGGAAAAACAATTTTATCTAATTGTGCTTTAGAACCAGAAATACAAGATTTAATTGTTTTTTTAAAGAAATTAGGTTGCGATATTTCCTCTAATAAAAGAAAGATTTTTATTAATGGTCAAAAAAATTACAAACAAGTTTCCCATGAAATTATGTTTGATAGAATTGAACTTGGAACTTACATAATTGCCTCAAGTTTAATTGGAAAAAGGATTACATTTTTAAAAGTTCAACCTAAAATTATCAAAACTGAACTTAAAATTTTGAAAAAGATGGGGATTAAATTCCTACAAAAAAAAAAATTCAATCACAATTTTAAAGTCAAATCAGATAAAGACTATAAATATCAAAACAGAGCCTTACCCAGGTTTTCCAACTGATTTACAGGCTCAAATCATTGTTTTAATGACGAAAGCACGAGGGATTTCAACAATAAAAGAGAGTATTTTTGAAAAAAGATTTATGCATATTCCTGAATTAAAAAGAATGGGGGCAAAAATTAATGTGCGAGGTAATAAAGCATATGTTGAAGGACCAACCAACCTCTCAGGAGCAGAGGTGATGGCAACAGATCTTCGAGCTTCCGTAAGTCTAGTCCTAGCTGGTTTAGTTGCCTCAAACAAAACGATAATAAACAGGATTTATCATTTGGATAGAGGTTACGAAAATTTAGAAAAAAAACTTAAAAGATGTGGCGCAAATATAAGTAGAATTTAAAATGAAAGCTAAAAATCTTAAATTAATCGCAAATTCAGAAGAAGATTTAAGAGTTATTTCTGCTCACTTACAGGATGCAATAGTATCAACAAAAGATATTGCTCATTTAAAATCAAACAGAATTTTTTTGTTACAACTAAATAGATTTATGTGGGAAGATGTAGAAAAAGGCGTTTTTAGAAAAAATAAAAGAATTAGAACTTTTTTAAAATTTGATAACGTTTTAAAAGTGTCATCAAAAAATATAAAACAGAAAAATACCTCAAGATTTTTAGATTTTTTAACTATTGAAAGCAATTTATTAGATGATAAAAGTTATGAAATTAATTTAATTTTTTCAGGAGACTCAATAATAAAGCTAAATTCAGAAGTTATAGATGTCACTTTAGATGATCAAGGATTGTCCTGGGAAAGTAAAACAACACCGAAACATAAGTTTTTATAATGATAAAGCTTGCAAAAAATGTTATTAAAATAATAAAATAGGTTAAATTTGGCAAAAGAAGAAAAATTAGAATTTAAAGGAAAAGTAACTGAGTTACTTCCAAATGCTATGTTTAGAGTAAAATTAGAAAATAATCATGAAATTTTAGCTCACACAGCAGGTAAGCTAAGAAAAAACAGAATAAGAGTGCTCGCTGGTGACGAAGTTATGGTGGAAATGACTCAATATGATTTATCAAAAGGTAGGATAACTTTCCGTTTTTAGGCCTTGTAGCTCAGTAGTAGAGCAGTACCCTGAAAAGGTATGTGTCGTTTGTGCGATTCAAACCAAGGCCACCACACTTCAAATTCAAATTGCTCCACAACAATGTTTGTATTTTTTTCCAGATCCGCATGGGCACTTTTCATTTCTTCCAACTTTTTTCGCTTGATGCCCCTGAACATCTTTCTCTTGTTCTCTTTTTTTGCTTTGTTCGTTTGAGATAACAACATTTAAATTCATTAAAAATTTTGTAACGTCAACTTTTATTTTATTTAATAAACCTTCAAAGAGTGCAAAGGCTTCTTTTTTAAATTCAGATAAAGGGTCTTTTTGGCCATAACTTCTTAACCCAATTACCTGTCTGAGTTGTTCAAGATATTGAAGATGTGATCGCCATGAAAAATCAATAATTTGAAGAAATATTTTTTTTTCAATATCATTATTTTGAGCTTCACCAATAGTTTTAATTCTTTCCTCTTTTTTAATTTTGTATAAATGTTTTATTTTTTTTATAAACTCGTCTTTACCTAACCTTGACACCTCAATTAAATCTTTGTCTACCATTACATTGCCAATTATACTTTTAATACTCGCTAAATATAATTTATCATCATTAGATGTTTGATATTCAATTTTTATTTTTTCAAGTTGAGAAATATTTTCTTCTAAAAAAGAATTAAGAGTTTCAGAAATATCATTATTTTTTATTATATTTTTCCTTTGGCCAAAAATAACCTGTCTTTGGTCATTCATTACATCATCAAATTTTATCAATGTTTTCCTAATATCAAAATTTCTTCCTTCAACTTTTTCTTGCGCTCTTTCGATAGATTTATTTATCCATGGGTGATCAATTGACTCATTTTCTTTCAGGCCTAGTTTTTTAAGCATACCGTCAATTGAGTCTGCCCCAAAGATTTTCATTAATTCGTCTTGAAGACTAATATAAAAAATTGAGTTTCCAGGATCTCCTTGCCTTCCAGCCCTACCTCTGAGCTGGTTATCTATTCGTCTGCTTTCGTGTCTTTCAGTTCCGATTATAAATAATCCCCCTAAAGATTTAACTTTTTCTTTGTCTTTAATTATTTGTTCTGAACTTTCAGGCGAAATTTTATCAATTAAATTTTTGTTTCCGCCAAGCTGTATATCTGTTCCTCTCCCAGCCATATTAGTTGCGATTGTTATAGCTCCTACTTTTCCAGCTTCAGCGATAATATTGGCTTCTTTTTCATGGTGTTTAGCATTTAAAACATTATGTTTAATTTTTTTGTCGCTAAGGTTTTCAGAAATTTTTTCAGATTTTTCAATGCTTGTTGTACCTACTAAAACAGGCTGACCTTTTTTATTACAATCAATAATTTTTTCTGTTATTGCATGATATTTTTCTTTTTCTGTTCTAAAAATTTTGTCGTTGAGATCTTTTCTTACCATGGGCTTATTAGTTGGAATTGAAACTACATTAAGCTTGTAAATGTCAAAAAATTCTTCTGCCTCTGTTAAGGCAGTTCCAGTCATACCTGAAAGTTTTTTGTAAAGTCTAAAGTAATTTTGATAGGTTATAGAAGCAAGAGTTTGATTTTCTTCTTGAATTTTAACATTCTCTTTAGCTTCTATGGCCTGATGCAGACCATCAGAGAATCTTCGCCCTTCTAAGACTCTACCTGTAAATTCATCAATAATTTGTACCCGCCCATCCCTAACTATATAGTCTGTGTCATTTTTAAAAAGGAAATTAGCTTTAAGCGCTTGATTTATGTGATGAACTAAATTTAAATTTTCCGGATCATAGAAATTATTATTTTTAAGAATTCCTTTGACTCTAGATAATTTTTCTATTTTATCAATTCCACTATCTGTAAGTATTGCATTTTTATTTTTTAAATCTATTTCATAATCAGTTGTTTGTAATTTTTTAATAAATTCATTAGATGAATTATAAAAAGTACTTTTATCTTCTAATCTACCAGATATTATTAGCGGTGTTCGCGATTCATCAATCAAGATACTATCTACCTCGTCAACAATACAAAAATCATGCTCGCGTTGGACTATCTCTGAAATATTATATTTCATATTATCTCTTAGATAATCAAAACCAAGCTCATTATTAGTTGCATAAGTAATGTCACATAAATAATTTTCCTTTCGCTTACTGTCATCTAGTTCATTTGTAATACAACCAGTAGAAAGTCCTAAAAAATTATAAACCGACCCCATCCACTCCGAGTCTCTTTTTGCTAGATAATCATTAACTGTAACAATATGTACTCCTTTGTTTTTAAGTGCATTCAAATAAGCTGGCAAAGTTGATACTAAAGTTTTCCCCTCTCCTGTTTTCATTTCAGCAATCTTTCCATTATGAAGCACTACTCCACCGACAAGTTGGACATCGTAATGCCGCTCATTCAAGACTCTTTTTGCAGCCTCTCTCACTAAAGCGTAAGATTCAGGTAAAATCGAAGAAATATCTCTACCTTCCTTAATATTTTTTTTAAACAAATATGTCTTTTCTTTAAAATCTCCATCTTTCATAGATGAGACCTTTTTTTCTTCATCATTAATTTTTTGAATAATTGGCCTAATTTTATCTAATTCTTGTTGATTGCCACTTTTAAATATTTTATTAAGAGTTTTTGTAAATAAGTTCATATTTAAATTTATAGTTTTATAATAGCTATTTCTATATATGTACTTATAATTTAAATTAAAGAATAATAATGACAATAAACTTAAAAAACTTCCTTAATGACAAACGAAAAATGTCAAAAATGGGGGAGTTTCAGGAATTAAAGCAAATCGAAGGTTTGGAAATATCATCTGTGTCAGCAGATTTATACGAAAATGGACGAGACGATCTTTCTTTATTTTATTTTAAGGAAGGGGCTAATTATGCAATGGTTAACACGACAAGTAGCATTGTTTCAGAAACGATAACATGGAATCAAAAATCAAATAAAAATTCAATCAAAGCTCTCATGGTTAACACAAAAAATGCAAACACTTTTACCGGACAACAAGGTTTAGATAGTCTTGATGAGGTTGCTAAAAATCTTTCTAGAACTCTTACACTTAGAGAGTCTAAATCAGAAGATGGTATAGATGAAACCGTGAAGATCAAAGACATTATTTTTGCGTCGACAGGGGTGATAGGTGAAAAATTCCCACTTGATAAGATAAATAGAACCGTGCCTGATCTTGTTCAAAAACTAAAAGCAGATCAAAATAAATTATTTTGGCTTAAAGTTGCCTCATCTATGATGACTACAGACACTAAACCTAAACTTGCCTATGAAGAATTTGAGGTTGGAAATAAAACAATTAAAATTTCTGGATTAGCAAAAGGCTCAGGGATGATAGCTCCGAATTTAGCAACTATGTTAGCTTTTATTTTTACAGATGTAGACATTCCGTCTAATGTTTTAAAATCTTTACTTAAAAAGTCCGTAGCAAATTCTTTTAATGCAATAACAGTAGATAGCGATAAGTCAACAAATGACATGGTTGGAATTTTTTCAACGAAAAAAATAAAAATTGGAAAAAATAGAAGTATAACAGATCCAATTATTCAAAAATTTGAATTAGCTCTGAAAAAACTTACCCTTAATCTTGCAAAACAAATTGTTGTTGACGGAGAAGGTGCAAAAAAATTTATTACTATTAAAGTAACAAATGCTAAATCTTTATTAAGTGCCAAAAAAATTGCTTTTAGTATTGCGCATTCGCCATTAGTCAAAACTGCTATTGCTGGTGAAGATGCTAACTGGGGAAGAATAATTATGGGAATTGGAAAATCTGGTGAGACTATTGATCCTAACAAGCTAATTATTAAATTTGGTGATTTAAATATTGTAGAGAAGGGAGCAATTTCTGAAAACTATGATGAGGCTAAAGTATCAGAATATATGAAATGGGACTCAATTTTTATTGAGGTAAATTTGAACTTAGGCTATGACCAATTTGAATGTTACACTTGCGACTTCACCCATGATTATATTGACATAAATGCGGACTATAGAAATTAGACTTGAAAAATTATAGTTTCTTACCTATCTCTTATAAATGATAAAATATATTTTAAAATGCAGCAATAAACATGAGTTTGAAAGTTGGTTTTCAAATTCAAAAGAATTTGAAAAACTTAAAAATAAAAAACTTATTGAGTGTATATTTTGTAACTCTCAAAAAATTGAAAAATCTATAATGTCACCGCGAATAAGTTTGAAAGATAAAGAGAGTAAGAAGAACAAGGAAAAATCTGCTAAAGAAATCAGAAAAAACCTTTTAGAAATTAAAAAATTTGTTGAAAAGAATTTTGAATATGTGGGAGATAAATTCACCCAAGAAATGAGAAGTATTTACTACGACAAGAAGAAGAAAAAAAGAAATATATATGGAACTACAACTGAAAAAGAGAGAAAAGATTTACAAGACGAGGGAATTGAACTCACCACGATTCCGTGGATTGAAAATAAAGAGAATTAATTCTTACTACAAGTAATAATATAATTAACAGACAAGCTTTTACTCTGACTCCATTTTTTTATTAAAGGATTAAAACTTAATCCTTTGATATTTAATGTTTTAAATCCTAGATCGTTTAAGTATTTTTCTAATTCTTCAGGTTTTAAAAATTTGTTCCAATCATGAGTGCCAATAGGAAGCCATCTTAATACATATTCAGCTCCAATAATTGCTTTAATGTATGAAGTAAAAGTTCTGTTGATTGTTGCAGTGAACATAATTCCATTTTCTTTTAAAAGATGGAAGCATGAAGACAAATATAAATTAACATCTTCTACATGCTCTACAACTTCTAAATTTAGTATAACGTCAAATTTTTTTTCTTTATTAAACTTTTCAGGAGAACTATTTATGTAATTAATATCAAGTTTATTTTTTTTTGCGTGGGTCTTTGCAATATTGATATTTTTTTCAGAAGCATCTATTCCAGTAACTTCAGCGCCCAACCTTGTCATCGGTTCACTTATTAAGCCACCACCGCAGCCAATGTCTAAAATTTTTAATCCTGCTAAAGGTAGTTTTTTATCTTTATCTATTTTAAAATATGAAGTGCAAATATCTAAGATATATTCAATCCTTATTGGATTAAACATGTGTAATGGTTTAAATTTACCATTAGCGTCCCACCACTGATCTGCAAGTTCCGAAAACTTTTGAATTTCTTCCTTATTTATTGTAGTAGTCATAATTTCTTTATTATATTTTATTAACTTAACTTTAACTTAATTAACTATATATTAAAATCTAACTATGACAAAAAAGGTATTAAAATTTGGCGGAACTTCTGTTGGTTCAATTGAGAGAATTTTGCATGCGGCAAAACTTATCAAGGCAGAACATTCAAAAGGAAGTGAAATAATCGTAGTTGTTTCAGCTATGGCCGGAGATACAAACGAGTTGATTAAGAAATCAAAATCTATCTCAGAAAAATTTATAAAGCGAGAGTTAGATTTACTTCTTTCTTGTGGAGAACAAATTACATCAGCATTGATTACTGGAGCGCTTAATGAGTTAGGGGTTAAGGCGAAATCATGGATGAGTTGGCAGATACCAATTCTTACGGAAGGCGAACATACGAATGCTAGAATTATAAATATGTCGGTAAAAAAAATTAATGAATATATATCTGAAGGGGGTGTAGCAGTAATTCCTGGTTATCAAGGTTTATCATCCTCAGGTGACATTACTACAATTGGTAGAGGTGGCTCAGATGCTACAGCGGTAGCCATAGCAAAAATTTTTAAAACTGATAGTTGCGAAATTTTTACCGACGTAGATGGAGTTTATTCGACTGATCCAAGTAAAATACCTGTAGCAAAAAAAATTCCAAAAATATCTTATGATGAAATGCTTGAACTTTCTTCAGTAGGAGCAAAAGTAATGCAATCTTCGGCTGTTCAAACAGCCATGATGTATGAAATTCCATTACAGGTAAAATCAACTTTTACAAATAGAGAGGGAACAGAAATATTTAGTCAAGAAAACATAGATTATTCAAAAGCAGTTACAGGCGTTGCTTATTCTAAAGACGATGCAAAAATTACTTTGATAGGAGTCCAAGATAAACCTGGGGTTGCCGCTGATATTTTCGAACCACTTAACAAGAATCAAATAAATGTTGATATGGTTATTCAAAACATATCGCCAGATGGTAAAACTACCGATATTACATTTACAATTAAAAGAAACGATTTAAAAAAAACTATAGAAACATTGAATTTAAATAAAAAAATTAAATTTAAAAACTTAAACCATAATGATAAAGTTTCTAAAATTTCAGTTGTTGGTGCAGGAATGGTAACCACACCTGGAGTAACATTTAAAATGTTTAGAGCTTTAGCTGATGTAAAAATAAATATCTTAGCAATTTCAACTTCTGAAATCAAAATATCGGTTATAATTGACGAAGCTAAGACCTTGGAAGCAGTTAAAAAACTGCATAATATTTTTAATTTAAATTAATAAATTAATTATGAATATAAGACCACATAGGAATATTAAAAGAAGAAAGACAAAAAAAATTCAGGTTGGTAATGTAAGTGTTGGTGGTGATTCAGTTATATCAGTTCAATCAATGACAAATACTTTAACTACCGATATCAAAGGAACCATAAATCAAATATTGGAGTTACAAAATGCAGGTGCAGATATTGTAAGAGTTTCTTGTCCTGACGAAAGTTCTACTAAATGCTTGAAGGAAATTACAAGAGAGGTAAGTGTTCCTATAGTTGCTGATATTCATTTTCATCACAAAAGAGCTTTGGAGGCTGCAAAAAATGGAGCAAGTTGTTTAAGAATAAATCCTGGTAACATTGGGTCTAAAAACAGAGTAATTGAAGTAATTAAAGCTGCAAAAGATTCTAATTGTTCTATCAGGATAGGAGTTAATGCTGGTTCATTAGATAAATCTCTATTAGAAAAGTATAAAGAGCCTTGTCCCGAAGCTTTAGTTGAAAGCGCTATGTATAATATAAAGTTAATGGAAGATAATGATTTTTTTAATTTTAAAATTAGCGTTAAATCTTCAGATGTTCTATTAGCTATAAAATCTTATGAAAAACTCTCAGTGTCTTGTGATTATCCATTACATCTTGGTATTACAGAGGCTGGTGGTTTATTGTCAGGAAGCATTAAATCATCAATTGGCATTGGTCAACTACTAATGAAAGGTATTGGTGATACAATAAGGGTTTCTTTATCAGCAGATCCGAAAGAGGAAATACGTGCTGGATTTGAGATTTTAAAATCTTTAAATATTAGATCTAGAGGAGTTCAAATAATTTCATGTCCCTCTTGTGCAAGACAAGCCTTTCCAGTGATTGACACAGTTAAAATTCTTGAAGAAAAACTTTCTCACATTAAGACTCCAATTACTTTATCAATTATTGGCTGCGTAGTTAACGGTCCCGGGGAAGCTTCCCAAACCGAAATAGGCCTCACTGGCGGAGGTCAAGATAATAATCTTTTATATCTTTCTGGAGTTCCTCACACTAAAGTTCCAAGTGCGAATATAATTAGCAAAATTGTTGAATTAGTTGAAAATAAAGTAAAAGAAAAAAATAGCTAAAATTATGATTCCTAGAAACAAAATCGAGTCTATAATAGCTCGTCACAATGAATTAGAAAAAGAGCTATCAAGCGGCAACATTAATTCTAAAACATATCCTCAGAAATCAAAAGAATACTCAGATTTGTCTGACGTAGTGAAATTTGCTGATAAATATCTTAAATTTGAAAATGACAAAGCAGATCTTGAAAATATTCTTAAAGATAAAAATAGCGACAAAGAAATGATCAATCTAGCTGAAAAGGAATTAGCAAGCTTGAAAGAAAATAAAACAGAATGTGAGAATAAATTAAAAATTTTCTTACTCCCAAAAGATAGGGATGATAATAAAAACGTTATCATGGAAATAAGAGCTGGAACAGGAGGTTTAGAAGCAACATTATTTTGTTCAGATTTATATAGAATGTACGAAAAAATTTGTTCAAAAAAACGTTGGGCACTTGATTTAATGAGCGTTTCAAAGAGTGACGCAGGTGGGTTTAAAGAAATTATTTTTTCGGTGAAAGGCAATGATACTTACTCTTATTTAAAATATGAGTCAGGAGTTCATCGAGTTCAAAGAGTTCCATCAACAGAAACTCAAGGAAGAGTTCACACCTCAGCCGCGACAGTTGCTGTATTACCAGAGGCAGAGGAAGTTGATATCAAAATAAATGAAACAGATTTAAGAATAGATGTTTTTAGGGCCGGAGGTCCCGGAGGCCAATCAGTAAATACTACTGATAGTGCGGTTAGAATAACTCACATTCCATCAGGCGTAGTAGTTAGTCAACAGGACGAAAAATCTCAACACAAAAATAAGGCTAAAGCCCTAAAAATTTTGAGAGCAAGAGTGTATGAAGCAGAAAAAATTAAAAGGGACAAAGAACGATCCAGTGATAGAAAAAATCAAATTGGTTCTGGCGATAGATCTGAGAGGATAAGAACATACAATTTTCCACAAGGCCGAGTAACCGATCATAGAATTAATTTTACTTTACACAAATTATCAGAGTTTTTAAGTGGTGAAATTCATGAGGAGATGAACGAACAATTGAGACTGAAAGAACAAGATTTAAAATTAAAAAACATTACATAATGCAAACACAAACAATAATAAATTTTGGCTCAAAAATTTTGAAAAATAAATTGATTTCTTCACATCGATTGGATTCTGAGCTAATTCTTTCTAAGATTCTTAAAGTAAAAAGAGAAGAATTATTAGTAAGGAGTGAACAATTACATTCAAATCAAGTTTTTTTTGACTTTAAAAAACTTATTAAAAGAAGAGCGCTAAGGGAACCCATAGCCTATATTTTGGAGAAAAAAGGATTTTGGAAAAATGATTTTATTGTTAACAGACATACTTTAATACCTAGACCAGAAACCGAGCTTTTAATTGAATTTGTAGCTAAAAAATTTAAAAACAAGGATATTTTTATTCTAGATGTAGGCACAGGATCAGGTTGTATCCTGTTATCAATTTTAGGAGAACTAAAGTTAAGTAGAGGAATAGGAATAGATATTTCAAAAAAAGCAGTAGAAATAGCAAAAAAAAATGCCATTATTAATAAAAATTTAAACAAAATAAAATTTTTAAAAAGAAACATAAATCAAATTTATGGACAAAAATTTGACCTGATTATTTCTAATCCCCCCTATATTCCCACCCATCAGATTAAAAATTTATCTCAGGATATAAAGAGATACGAACCAAGAATAGCTCTTAATGGAGGAAACGATGGACTTGACGTATTTAGAAAAGTTATCTACAAATCTAAATCAATCTTAAAAAAAGATGGTATTCTTGCACTTGAAATTGGGTTCCGGCAGTATAATAAAGTTTCTCAAATTTTAAAGTTGAATGGTTTTATAGAAAAGTTTTTAATAAAAGATTATCAAAATAACGTTAGATGTATATTTAGTAAGATAAAGTAAAAATTTATGAATAATCCAAAAAGAAGATTTAGACCTAGGCAACAAAAGAATGGTTTTAAAAGAAGATCAAATACTGGCCATGGGCAGGTTAATAATTTTTCCAATAACAACGGAAAAATTTTTTCTCGAAATGGTTCAATGAACAACCCCTTTGCCGTAGAAAAAGCCATACAAAAATATCAGCAACTTGCAAAAGATGCTTTAAGTTCAGGTGACCCAATTTTGCACGAGAATTATTTACAACACGCTGATCATTTTAGCAGAAGATTGTACGAGCTTAATTTGAGAAACAAGCCAGATAATAAAATTCAAGAAAAAAATGAAATTGATAAACAGCAAAACGAAAGCTAGATTTTTATTTTTTTGATCTCAATTCTGATAATTTTACATCAGTTTTAATTCTCTCTATCTCGAAATTTTTTCTAGCATCACCCTTCAACACTTTTCCTGATGGTAACTTTAATTTTTGTGAGTTAACAGGTTTTGAATTGTAATGAACCTCATAATGAAGATGAGGACCCGTTGACATTCCTGTTGAACCCACATAACCAATAATCTGTCCCTGCTGAACTTTTTTTCCTTTTCTAGTATTAAATTTTGAAAGATGAGCATAAACTGTTGAATAGGATGAGTTGTGTCTAATCTTAATGCAATTCCCACCACCACCACACCAACCAGCTTTGATTACTGTTCCGCTTCCCGAAGCCATTATTGGTGTACCAGTCGGGGCAGCAAAATCAGTTCCGAAATGAGTTTTTGTATAACCCAAAATTGGATGTTTCCTTTTACCAAAAGAAGAGGATAGTCTTGCTCCATTAATAGGAGTTTTCATAAGAGCCTTTACAATACTTTTTCCACTTACATCGTAAAATCCTAATTCATTATCATCTTTAAAACTATAAAGATTAATTTCCCTGTTATTAACATACATTGATGCATAAATAATTTTACCAGTGTCTTTTACAGCATTATTATCATCATGAAATCTCTCATAATAGATTTCAAACCAATCTCCTTTTCTAATATCTCTTTGAAAATCAATTTCAAATCCATAAATTCGTGCAAACTCAACAATAATATTTGGTTCAACACCTGCTTTAATTGCCGAACTATAAAGATTATCTTTTATAGAATTTTTAACTATAACTTCTTTTTTTGTTAATCTAATAATATTTTTTGTTGCAACAAAACCTGCTTCTTCATCTTTTCTTACTGTTACTTTCAGTACATTCGAAATTGGATAAAAAATATTTACTACACTATTTCTTTTATTTGGTGTTTTCTTTACAATTATTGAAACTTCTCTGCCTGCATAAATATTAACAAGTTTTTTTTCTTTCAATTTTTTTACCACTTGTTTTATCTCATTAGCATCAACATTAAAATTATTGAGAATTTTTTCAATACTATCGTTTGTTTTAATAGTGTATTTGTATTCTGTATAAGGACTTTTTAACTTTTGTAAAAACAAACTTTTAATATTTTTAAAATCATTTAATTGTATTAGGCTTTTTGATTTTCCCTCTTTAATATCGTTAGGGTCATTAATTTGATTAGAAAAGACTATGTATACAAAAAAGAAAATTAAAAATGATGTTAAGAAGGTGATATATTTTTTTAATGCAAATATGTTATTTTCAGGGTTTTTTTTGATAGAGGAAAAAACTAAGAGCTTTTCTAGTCGAGTGCTTATATCTCTAAACGTCATAGTTGTTTTCTATAAAAATAAATCGAGTTTTGCAACGATTCACCCTTAATTAAGGTCCGTTTTACTGCTCTTTTTGAGCAATATACGTCTTGATTTATCCTATTTTTGTAATATAACCACGCTTCATACCAAATTGGTGTTAATTAAAAATTTACACCGCCATTGGTGTGTTAAATTCACTAAATGAATTTTAGCTGTTTTAAATTGTAAATTTAAGAAGAGAAGTGTGGACGGTTAGGTTAATAAAGAAATTGTCGTACACACTTTAACGAAAAATAACTTTGAGCTTGTCTTAAAGTTATTA
>MDTE01115466.1_pt1 | contig 16715 bp, 12 predicted proteins | sample 811231 | NCBI WGS metagenome assembly MDTE01 (sample SAMN05326651, study PRJNA326480) | marine metagenome | isolation source: seawater | place: Indian Ocean: Red Sea | collected 2010
AGATCTTCACGTTACCATTCTTCACTTGCTAGGTTTGGATGACAATAAACTTACCTATTTTCATGGTGGTAGATATAAGCAATTGTCGCAGTTTGGGGGTCAAGTCATCAAAGATATTATTTCTTAAATAAAGCCTTTCTAAAAATATGAAGTCTTCAATAAAATTACTAATCTCTCCATTAATTATAATTCTAGCTTCTTGTAGTAATCCGGCAGACTCAACAGTCGACGCAAAAATTGCAGAAGCAGCGGAAGCAGCAACCTCCATCGACGGAAAGACCTATATATTCAATAAAGATTCTACGATTGGATTTATTGGTTCCAAAGTTACAGGTAGTCGAGAAGGAGGATTTAAAAATTTTACAGGTAGCTTTGATCTCAAAGATGATGAACCTCAATCAGGTCAATTTACCATTGATATGAATTCAACATGGTCCGACGACGAACGACTCACAAAACACTTGAAGGCAGAAGACTTTTTTGATGTTGAAAATTATCCCGAGAGTAAATTTGTAGCGACAAATTTCTCAAAAAGTCTCGAGGGAAAATACGAACTTTCAGGCAATTTGACGCTTCGCGGAGTAACTAAAAATATTACTTTCCCGACCCAAGTAATTCACAATGAAAACTCCGTATTATTGAAGGCAGAATTTGATATTAATAGACAAGATTTTGGAATCAGCTACGCAGGAAAAGTCGATGACCTCATTCGTGATGAAGTTATCATCAAACTAAACTTGATTGCTCAATCTCAATAAAAACACCTCGATAATCTATCTAAAGGGTTATCAAAAAATCATTGAGTATTGTTTAAATAAAAATCTCCTAAAATCTCTCCCAACTGAACAATGCCTTCAGTTGAAATAACTAATTTTTTTGCCTGAGGAACAAGATCAAACGCCTTAATGTGAAAGAGATGATTATCATCCTTAACCATTTTCTCTATTTCTGAAACAACATTTATCCTATTAACACTCTTGTCATCTGTTGGCGGTTGTTGACTTAAGTACCAATTCAATTCTTCATTTCTCAGATCCTTACGGCTCTGTTCAACTATTGAATTAATCCACCTAGGTGCGTTAGTTCGGTGAGGTCCAAAAGACATGTCATTTTCCCCGATATGATAAAAAATACCCTCCAACTTTACCTCGTTTCCTTTTTCACGAATCTCGCTAATTGACTCTTTTATGAATCTAATGAATTTATCATATAAGTTACGAGATTCGGCCATACTTCCTTCAGGAGTCCAATCTATAATTTGAGATCCGCTATGAGTAAACTTTGCAATTGCAAAGTCTCCAATATCTTTTTTATCCAAAAAAGATCCGAAACTTAATTCAGGACCAAAGCTACTATAATAATCAACCAAACCCAAAGGCTCCCATTCTTTAGAGACTTTGTAATCACCTCCTAAACTATACTTGTAGGCAATATCTAAATTATTATCTAAAAGTAATTTTTTATCTTTTATCCTTTTAAGATCATCTTTAAAGGCTCTCTCCCCTTCCATATTTCGATGACCTGCCATTATAAATAATTTTACAATACCACCTTGTGGATAAGGCCATTTATTAAGTTTTCTTGAATCGCTTTCAACTTTACCCAAAGAACTTAAATATGCGTTGGCATAATTAATACCATGCTGAAGCTGACCAAGAGTACCGTAATGATAATGAAGGCCAACACCACCTCCTATCTCAACGCCTATATGGGCTGTTGGCACATATTCTGCAAAATCGTCAGATTCTGTTACTTGTCTCTGACCTTTACTAATCGCATACATTCTAGGCCTTAGATCCATCCCCCATATCGTCTTAGTACAAAGTTCACCAACATAAAATTTAAGATTAGGAACTCCTAAGTCCTGACGCCATCTTTTGAGAAAATTTTGAAGGTTGTCTCCATAATTCTTCATATAATCTTCATTGAACATGTCATTCTCACCTTGATGCCACATGAAACCCTCAATTTCATAATCGATATTTTTTTTCTTTAATTCATCAAGAGCGTTTTTAACTAAAGTCAAAGCGAGAGGATACATTTTGAATCCTGAGGGTTTATCAGGGTTCCAATCCCCGCCAAGATGAGTACCCCCTGCAGCGCATTTAATAATAGCAACTGGCTCATTGATGGTACCAGCGACCTTCCTCGCAAAACTGATCTCAGGACCGACCACATTATTGACGGGTTTGAGTGATTCCCATCCCTCAGATTTAAACTTTTTCTCACGCCCAATAGAATAATAAAACATATTGTTTTGTTGCTCTTTTCCGTATCCCACATAGGGAGAAAAATCGTCTATTGCTTTCACATTAGAATCCGACCCAACCATATTAGACTGACCCGCAAAGATAAAAACTTTCAATTTTCCCTCAGCGTTAGAGGCCTCTAAAAACAGACCAATTGATAGACCAATAAATAAAGAGGTAAGATATTTTTTCATACCTCAGAAAACACTCTTTAATAAAATTTTACCAGTAATTTTAATTATTAGAAACTGTGTGAATTAGAAATGCATATTCCATTGCCAACTCACGATACTTATCAAACCTACCTGAGGCGCCTCCATGTCCTGAATCGAAATTAGTCTTCAGCAGTAGCAAATTATTATCAGTTTTTTTAGACCTTAATCTAGCAACCCATTTTGCTGGCTCCCAATACTGAACCTGTGAATCATTGAATCCTGCAATCACTAACATATTTGGATAATCAGTCGCTTTGACATTATCATAAGGAGAATAACTTAGCATATACTCAAAAACTGCTTTTTGCGAAGGGTCGCCCCATTCGTCAAACTCTGCTGTAGTTAAGGGAATAGACTGATCCAGCATTGTAGTCACACAATCCACCCAAGGAACTTCAGCTATGACCGATGCAAAAAGCTCAGGCCTTTCGTTAACAATGGCGCCCATTAACAATCCCCCGGCACTGGCACCGCTAGCACATAATTTTCCGCTAGAAGTATAATTGTTAGTAATCAAATATTCTGCACAATCAATGAAATCATTAAATGTATTTTTTTTATTCATTAATTTACCCGACTCATACCAAGCTCTACCCATTTCCTGACCTCCACGAACATGGGCAATAGCAAAAGCAAAACCTCGATCGAGAAGACTAATTCTACTACCTCTAAATGAGGGTTCACTACTGTAACCATAAGCCCCATAGGCATATAGAAGTAGAGGATGATTTCCATCCTTAGAAAAAGCATTCTTTTTGTATACAATGGACAATGGTACTGATAAACCATCCCTCGCAACAACCATATGTCGTTCTGTTACATAGTCCGAAGGATCATAATCATTGAGAACAGTTTGCTTCTTAAGAGTACGTCTTTCCTTGGTTCTTAAATTATATTCAAACAAGGTTTCAGGAGTTTTGAGCGAACTGAAACCCAAGCGAACCCAATCTACATTTGACTCCAAATTAACATCTATCCAAGCCGTGTAAGTTGGCTCTCCGAACTCAATTTCATCAATTGTCCCTTCTTGTTGATTTATAATCCTCAATTTAACAAGGCCATTTTCTTGATCTTCGAGAACAATAAATTCTTGAAAAACCTCAAAATCATTCAAATGAATTCCGTCTCTCTGAGGCAGAACTTCCTTCCATTCCGACCTTGATGTCTTTTTTTCAGTAGCAGACATCAGCCTAAAATTCTCTGCTTCTAAGTTAGTACGAATATAAAACAGATCATCAATATGATCGATATCGTACTCAAGGCCTCTGACTCTCTGATCAAATAGTTGAAACTCGTCATGAGGTTTCGTGGAATCGATAAATCGATATTCATCGGTCAATGTTTGACTGGATCCAATGATTACATATTTACCGGATTTCGAAGTATAAACATAACAATGAAAAGTTTCGTCTTTTTCTTCATAAACTAAGACATCTTTTTCTGATGAATCTCCTAATTGGTGCCTCCAAACCTGAAAACTTCTCAAAGTCTCAGGATCTTGTCTGGTATAAAAAAAAGTTTTACTATCAGCAGCCCATGCATGACCACCGTCAATAGATTTAATTGTATCTTTAAGTACCTTACGTTTATTTACATCATAAACTTTAATGGTTCTGAAACCCCTAGCACTGACGTCAGTAGAAAAAATAACTAGGTTCTGATCGGGACTAACGTCACCCTGATCAAAATCGTAATACTCATGTTTTGATGACATTGCAGCAACATCGAATAAAAGCTCTTCGTTATTACTCTCCTCATCTTTTCCGCGTCTGTAATACTTCGTATAATCCGATCCTATTTCGAAACGTGTATAATAGACAAAGTCCTTCCATGGAATCGGGTAGGAGGAATCATCCTGTTTAATTCTTCCTTTAATTTCCTTAAATAAATCCGCCTGCAGTTTTTTGGTTTTTTCAAGGATTAGATTTGTATACTTATTTTCATCTTCAAGATATTTTGTCACCTGAGGATCTTCTCGATTCTTCAACCAAAAATAAGGATCTTCTCTTGGTATACCGTGATCATTATGAACATGCTCCTGCTTAATTGCTATTGGTGCAGATAAATTTTCTGACTCTGCCCAATTCATAAAAATAAGTGTACAAATGATAGCATTTACCATTCGCTTCCAAGGCCGTGACGGTCAGCAAGTTCCATAAGTTCAGGTCTCATAGGCCATTCGTCAGGTCTTAAACTTTCTGCGTGGCGATTACTGGCACCCTTCAACATCATACATCCAGTGTTATCACCGATCGCAGCGATTTCATCCACCTCAGCTTGACTGAAAGGACTCTCTATCGGCAAAGATCCATATTCTCTAACCAAATCTTCAATAGGTTTAGCGTCATCACCAGCTTCCTGAATAAAAGTTGGTACCACACTACGAACGGGGGCATGAGATAAATTCCAAAGACATGAAAAGTGAAGTTCGCTCAAATCATATTTGTCTATAATTGATCTCATCTTATCGACCCTACTCAAACCCTCCTCAACCCATCCGCTTGGTCTATAGGTTCGATGGTCACCATCCCGGAATTTGTGATCCGGTTTCATCGTACCATGAAAAATTCCTCCATAATCAACAACTCTTGTTAATATATCGATGCCCGCATTTTCTGCAGCCTCTAAGCATAATCGACCAGGCCAAGGCTCCAAAGGGTTTAGAATAATCATAGCCCAGTCCATCAATTCACCAAATTGTTCAAAGCTATAAATTAGATCAAGAGTAAAACCATTAGCAGGGCCTGGAGCAATTCCTAACCTATCAGTAAACCCTGCCACCTTGAGCTCTGACATCGCATCCCATACCGCTGGATCGTTATATCCTTTTTCATCAGGGTTATGAAGCATCACAAGATCAAATTTACTGGCTGAACAATTTTCTAAAGATTTTTCCGCAGCCATTTTTAAGTAGGACGAATACTCTGAGGCAGAACGCAAAGAGGGATCACTGAATCTTGGATACCCTTTGGAACCCTCTCTTTTTCCTTCATAGATATCATGACCGAGCATTCCTACAAGACAGTACGATTCACGGTCAAAGTCGTTTAGGGCTTGCCCAAGAATCTGATCTGCTCTGCCTACCCCGTAAACATCTGAAGTAACGAACGTTCTAATTCCTGAATCATAAGCCAACCTAATTAGCGAAATGAAACGTTCTTCAGTGAGTGATTCACCGAAATGCATGAAACGACCGCCGCTCCATGTACCAAATGCATTATGAGTTAAATCCATGATTCTACTAAAGCAAGATAACCAGAAATATCCAGAATTAGGTGATTATGAAAAATCAATTTTCTCAGAATTATTCACCAAAGACAGAAACCGCAATATTTCTTGTGTGCGGTGCACGCCGGTGCTCAAAAAGAAAAAGACCTTGCCATGTTCCTAGAACCATTTGTCCTCCAATTATTGGTACATTCTTATCTACATCGGTGAGACACATTCTGATATGAGAGGGCATATCATCTTCCCCCTCATAAGTGTGAACAAAATAAGGAGTATCCTCAGGAACCAATTCATCAAAAAATGCGTGTAAATCAGTTCGAGCTGATGAATCTGCATTTTCCATAACTATTAGAGAGCAACTCGTGTGTCTTACAAAAACAGTAACTACGCCCTCCTTAATGTCACTTTTGGAGACAATCGATTCAACCTCAGTTGTTATCTCATAGGTACCTTTGCCATGAGTAGTGACAACAAAACTATCCGTTAAAATTTTCATTCGGAAATACAATACAAATATTTATCGGATCGTAGAAATATTTCACCATTGCTTAGTGCGGGAGTTCCATGAAATTGACTGTCATCACTAGAAATTTTATTGTGAGATATCAGCTTAAATTCTTTATCTGCATTGAATACAAAAGTTCCGCCCGATCTGCTAACCGCATATATCTTCTCACCGGCTAAAATTGCTCCAGCGTAAAAAGGCTTCCCTCTAGAGCCCTTGCCTCTAGCATCTAAACGCTCACGGAATAACATATCTCCTGATTTAGCATCTACACAACATGCGTAACCTGTATCACTCGCCCAATAGAGTCGATTATTCACATATACTGGAGTCGGAACATAAGATGATTGATTGTCCTCCCAAATTGTTGCCTCTTCCTTAAGATCCCCTTTTTTACCATCAACCTTAATAGCCGAACGCCGAAGACTCGGATAACCACCAAAAATATAAACTGTTCCATTTCCGAGCACAGGACTTGGAGAAACATTGCCGGTAATATTAGTTTTGGTAAACCACCTAAGTTTACCCGTTTCGGGATTCATCCCCCAAAGCTCCCCAGGTACAGGTAAGATTAAATCATCTCTTTCTGGAGATAATTTCATCAGAACTGGTGTCGCATAAGCCATTTCCAGACTATCAGCCTGCGACTTCCATTTCTGATCACCATTCTCTGGATTGAGTCCATATAGCGTAAGAGATTCTTCAGCAGCACTCACAATAAGAGTATTTTTGTATATTATAGGACTCGCAGCTGAACCCCATTTTCGACGGGTTGAACCAGTGCCCAAACTCTTTTGCCAGAGTTTTTTTCCATCAAGGCTATAACAATGAATTCCGCTCTTACCCAAATAAACAAAAAGCCTCCCTGAATCAATTAGAGGGGTGTTGGATGCATAACCATGCTCAACCAAAAAGCCGCTGTAAGGATCCTCAGGCTGAGTTGCTTTAACTGTGTCTTTCCAGATTATAGTTCCTTTTTCTTTATCAACACAAACGATATGCCTTACTAATTTTGAAGGATCTTGATCTCCTGTGGTTACTCCTGAAAAACTCGTTATAAATATTTTATTGCGATATATAACTGGGCTCGAACTACCCGGGCCAGGAAGTTTACAACGCCACTTTATATTTTTATCTTCACTCCATTGAGTTGGCACTGCCTGAGAACTGATACCTTGACCGTTAACACCCCTAAATCGAGGCCAATCTTCAGCCATACAAACAACGATCAATTCTATGACAAAAAATAGGGAAATAAAAAACTTACAAATATTCATTTTTATAATTTAGCAACTTAATGAAAATCACACTGAACTTCAAATTAGTTAATTTAATAAAAAACTAATGATAGATTTTGGTTTAATTATTTAATTAATAACAATTAAATACGTGCCTTTTTCAAAATAATTTCTACCGCTTTTCCCTTAGAGACTTTGAATACCAATGATCATCTCTTCCATATTTTTGCCCTTCTGCAAAAACCTGATCAGGACCACTCGACTGAATAGCATATCCATCATTGGAAAAAAAATATCTATAATCTTTATCCCATGGATCCTTTTGACTCACTGAACCCTTAAGGATAGCGGCAATAGAACTAGGTCCTGCTGATGGCCATGAACCATTCTCTGCATAATAAGATTCCAATGCTTTACCAATCATTTCCATTTGATTTTCAACACGTTTGACTTCTTTGCCACCAGAAAAAAATGGGTAAATAAATATCGCAAAAATAAGTATTAGAACAATACCTAAAGCCAGTCGATTGACGACTGAATTAATACCACTGATAAGATTTTTTATCACTTCCACTAAGTGTATTTAATTTGATCCAATCGGCTTTACCTCAGCCTCTTCGGTGCCAGGTTCAATACTAGGAACTGAAGGGCTGGGCTGATTTACAGGCGGAGGATTATCGATTTTCGTTTCGCCATTAATTTCAGGAGACGGAAAATCTTCATCGCTAGTTTCATTTTTTCTCAAGCCATCAAGAGCTGAGTCAACAATTTTAACATATCCTCTCGATCCGCGATAATACCAAATAGTTCTGAAAATATTAGCATCATACGCCGACATAATTACCTGCCCAAGAAGTACTCCTTTAGCGCTCATGGCTGATAAAACCCAAACAGGCTCGTCGCCAAATTCAAGGCTTCTTAATTTGTAATTCACATAATCAAAACCAATTCTTGCAGCACGAGCTTCTTTGATAAGAATTTCAAACGCCTTGGTTGAATCAATCTTAATTTTTTTGGAGGACGCGAAACCGATCGGTAAATTTTCAGGATAAAACTTTGAGCTCTCACCTTCATTAATTGACTTTTCTGCATCTACCCGAACTGTTCTCAATCTGAACTGACTTCGCTCATCATTGACCACAATCGTCCATTCTCTAGGTTGACTCTGACCTCGAATTCCACGCATCTCTACAACCTTATCTGCAAAATATTCACCAAACTGCAATTGAACTCTCTGAAGGGCTTTACTAGATGAAACACCAAGTGGATCATCTTCCTGAGCATTGGAAAAAGCCAAGATTATCGTGAAAATTATCAGGTATATCGTCTTTGGGTCAAAAGTCATTATCTTCATGATGATAGAAATACGTATATTAAGATTCGAATCTTAGCACTTTTTTTATAATAATTACCAAGAGATATAATTAAATATGTAAAAAAACTACCACTTATTGATGAGCTCAGGCAAAATAATCCTGAAGTGCAGGAAAAAACTCTAAGTGGAACTATAGAAAGGGTAACCTTTCATAATGAAGAAAACGGCTATTGTGTCTTACGAGTGCGTGCAAATGGCGCGACTAAAGCATTAACTGTTGTTGGTAATTGTGCTGCCCCTAATGCAGGAGAGGATATAGCAGCTAGGGGGGAATGGATTGAGGATGATCAATATGGCACTCAATTTAAGGCAGATGAAATTAGCACCTCGGAACCGGGTAATCTTGCAGGTATTGAACGTTATCTTGGTAGTGGCTTAATTGACGGAATTGGACCTACTTATGCCAAAAAGCTTGTAGAAAAATTTGGCCCAGAAGTTTTCAACATTATTGATGACCGATCAAAAAGCTTAGAGGAAGTAGATGGAATTGGACCAAAGAGAAGAAAAGAAATAAAAGCGTCTTGGGAAAAACAGAAATCAGTCAGGCGAATTATGGTATTTCTTCACCAGCACGGTATTAGCACAGCAAGGGCTGTCCGAATTTACAAAACTTATGGTGATGATAGCATCAAAAGATTGCGTGAAAACCCCTACCGACTTTCTCATGATCTTCATGGAGTAGGTTTTAAAACAGCAGATAATATTGCATCAAAGCTAGGCATTAAATTTGATGACCGTTCAAGAATCGAAGCGGGCATTCAATTCGCGATTCAAACTGCGACCGGAAATGGTCACTGCGCATTACCTGAAAATGAACTAATTGAATCAGCCACTGATCTTTTGGGAGTAGACCAAATTAGTGTTGAAAAATGCCTAGAAAGACTAATTACAAATAATGATATCGTTAAAGAGGATATTAATTCTGTCTCCATGATTTTTCCTAATCACTTGGTAGCAGCTGAAAAATTAGTTTCTAAAAAGATATTATCATTAGCTTCAAAAGGCGCGAACTATCCAGAAATAGAAATTGAGAAAGCTTTAACATGGTGCCAAGAAAAAATCGGCTATCCCTTAGCTGAGGGTCAAAGGAAAGCGGTTGAATTATCACTTAAGGAGAGAGTAACCATTATAACAGGTGGACCTGGAGTTGGAAAAACGACCATTCTTCGTAGCGCCCTAATGATATTGAAGGCTAAAAAGGTAAATCCTATTTTATGTGCTCCTACGGGCAGAGCTGCCAAAAGAATGGCCGAAAGTACAAATCTAGAGGCCTCAACAATTCACAGGCTACTAGAATTTCAGGGCCGATCCGGAAAATTTTCTCATGATGAGAATAATCCTCTGAAAGGCGATTTATTCATCGTTGATGAAGCATCAATGATTGACATACAACTTATGTCTTCATTTCTTCGAGCCCTACCTGAAGACGCCCATTTAATACTTGTGGGAGACGTTGATCAATTACCCTCTGTAGGACCAGGAAGTGTACTCTCGGATATGATCATGTGTAATAAAATACCAGTTGCTAGACTTAACGAGATATTTAGACAATCATCCGAAAGCAGAATTATCAGCGCGGCACATGAAATTAACCAGGGAATGATTCCAGAAGAGCTTTCTAAATCCGCAAAAAATGATCCTAAATCTGATTTCTTTTTCCTAAGTTGCGATGAACCAGAAGAGACTTCAGAAATAATTGCTAATCTCGTTAGTAGCAGGATTCCTGAAAAATTAGGTTTAGATCCGATTAATGACATTCAAGTCATTACACCAATGCACAGAGGGAGCTTAGGAACTCAATCTTTAAACAGAAAACTACAGGACTCATTGAACCCAGCAAATGAATCAACATTTGAAATCGAGCGTTTCGGTGCTCGATACAGAGTTGGCGATAAGGTAATCCAAACAAGAAACAATTACGACAAGGAAATATTGAATGGTGATATTGGCAAAATTACCCGGATTTCAACTGATCCTGGAGAAATTGAAATCCAATTCAGCGGAGGTAGGAAAGTTTCTTTCGAACCAGGTGAACTGGATGAACTTTCTCCAGCGTTTGCAATTACCGTTCATAAATCTCAGGGAAGCGAGTTTCCTTGCGTTGTGATACCAGTTAGCACTCAACATTATTTATTACTGCAAAGAAATCTTTTGTACACTGCAATAACACGAGGGAGTAAAGTAGTCATTTTAGTCGGTCAAAAGAAAGCTGCTGCAATGGCGGTTAAAAATATCGACACCAAAGAACGTTATCGTGGATTATTGGAAAGGTTAATAAACAATACCTAAAGTTGATGACTTTGAGGCTGAATGACAACGTCACCTGTTACCAAATGATCAGGACACTGTACCGCTTCAATAATTGATGAGGCAGCGTAACTCACGGGTATCATTTTATCACGCATAACATTCATGTCTAAGTCATCCCAAAATGGAGAGTCAACACCTCCAAAATAGAAATAGGAAAACTGTATACCCTTGGTTCTGTACTCAAGCTCCATAGACTTAAGAAAACCGATAGCACCAAATTTACTGGCACAATAGGCAGAAGCACCGCTCATAGGAGCTTTTCCTAAAATACCAGGTACGTAAATGAAACGACCTCCTCCTGTGGTCGACATTGTCTCTCCAATTTCTTTGGCAATTAAAAAAGTTGCACGCATGTTTGTGTTAGTCACTTTCACAAATTCGAGATCAGTCATGTCCTTTATTTTTCTTATAAGCCCTATCCCGGCGCAGTGAATAAAGACATCAATGCCCCCTAAAGATGAAACAGCATTGTGCACCAATTCAGAAACAAAAGCTGGTAAAGTGAGATCGCCGGATAGTGAACCCGAAACTCCACCAATCTGATTGAGCTTCTCATCATTTCTACCAGTGACAAATACTGAATGATTTAGGGCGACAAGACGGTGAGCCACTTCATTCCCAATTCCACTGGAGGCACCAGTAACTAAAACTTTTTTTGGAGCAGATTCGTTATTATGGTAGGTCATATGACCTATCTAACGAATTTGATCATATTTCAGACTTGAAAATCCACACACTCATACAATCTCAAGAGGTCCCAATTTCTCTGTCAGAGTCCTGGGAATTTTTCTCAAAACCCGAGAACTTAAACGAAATTACCCCTCCTGATTTGGAATTCCGCATCACATCTGGGAAACCAGACCCGATGCACGATGGCCAGATAATTACCTACAAAATAAGAGTTGCTCCAATGATTTGGAACACATGGGTAACAGAAATTAAGGGGGTAATCCCGGAAAAACAATTCATTGATGAACAACGTAGCGGCCCCTACAAATTCTGGCACCACCTCCATGAATTTGAACCAACTGAAAACGGAACCTTAATTAAAGACAAAGTAAATTATTCACTGCCATTTGGTTTAATCGGCAATATCGCGCATTCCATTTACGTTAAGAAAAAACTGGCCGAGATATTTGGTTACAGGAAAAAGATTCTCACTGAGAGATTTGGCTGATTAGGAATCTCTTAATCAAATTCATTTAATCATTTGATTCTTCGAGATCTTGAAATTTAATCAACCTCGCTTTCAAACCTTTTATTTTCAGGTTTTGAGGATCAGAAGGATACTTGGTAAGAAAATCATCAATTAACTCCAAGGCAATTTGAAATTGCGCCTGATCGACCTTGCGATTTATCGCAGTTGATAGAGCCTCTGGACTGTCATCAGCCCTAAAATTTATATCATCAATGAACACCTCACCCCCTCCTCCAGAAGTAGCGCCAGTAACAAATCGAAAGAGAAGTTTTACTGATCGAACACTTTCAGGAATCTTGATGTCTGGAACTATAATTTCCTCCCACAAACCGACCGTAGAATTAAATTGTTTAAACCCTGTACCTTCAACTATTTGCTTATCCTCATTAAACCATTCAATAAAATATTGTTGAATATAACCACCAGTACCTTTCTTCTTCTGTTTAACAAAAAATGAAAGCTCATAATTAAGACCACCCAGAAGCTTTCCATCAATATTCTTAACAATATGAGCCTCACTCGGCTTTTCCCCCTCATTGATTAAATTCACATAAGCACTGTATGAACCTGTATGAAAGTCGGAGTCAGTCCTAACTGCCGGCTGGCTATGCGTAAACGCCCAGCCTAGCGCCTCTTCACCATCTCCCTCTTCGAAGCTTGAATTATATATAACGGCGGATCTATTTGCATCGGCCTCATTCTCCTGATTCTCGTCGGAAAAAATAGAACCGATAGAAAAGGTCAAAAAAAGAGAGTGAATGAAAATTAACGATTTCATAATATTAAATTATGAAGTGATAAAACAATTTTTAACTATCTACTTTCAACAACCAATCTCATAAAACTCGTTGAAGCATTATTTAGATCTTCTTCGAAATCTAATTTGACCGTCACTGTTTTTATAATTTCATCTTCAAATATAACTTCATAGTTCCCCTCATCTGGAATATCTCGCCAATTATTTAAGTCATCTGAAACTTGAACTTTTAACTCATAATTTCTTAGCGATTGTATTGAATTATAGGTTAAAGATAGCCCAGCTTCATTCCTCACAACCCGTGGAAGAAATGCTTCGGGCTGTTTTAGTTGCGGATTAAGTCCAAACACATATTCGAGTAAATTTGAAACACCGTCTTTATCAGGATCATCATCAACTCCTGTTTTTCCAATAATTTCCTCACCAAAATATTCAATGACCCATTGTAAATAAGGGTTCTCCTCTTTTGGAATAAACGCAATCCAGCTGTCCTTGTTTGACCAACTCATTACGGAAGTGGATGAATCAACTATCTTTAATAAGGATCCATTACCATCTGTTTCTGGATACCAATCATCATCATATTCAAAGTCCAGAATTCCTGCAGAAATCGACGCTAATTCTAGACGAACTCTTTCTCCACCATTATCAAGTTTACCTCTGTATTCCCCTAAAACATTTAGATCTGAACCATTAAGCGATTTAAAGGAATCAATATCACGAACGACGTAAGCAGACTGACCAGGATTAAGGACAGAATCGGGAAAATCAAAATTAATACCTTCAACGAAACGGACATTTGATAACTGAATGATTTCTTCTCCAAGATTCTCTAACTTAATAAATTCACCTTCTGCTCCATTTGAAGGATTATACATTATCTCTGTTATCCTAAGACTGTTAATAATATTCAACTCTTCGTCTAGATTAACTTCATTAGAATATCCTGGAGTAGGTAATGAAAATGATCCCAATATAAGATTACCATCAGTAATTCTACCTTGAGAAACATTATCAATGGAATTTGCATAATCAATGCGATCCACTTCGCTGAAATTTTGATCGAACAATGCAATTTCATCCTGCAATTTGGATAGTGAAAAATTTAGATGCGGTGGACCTTGATTGAAATCATCATCCGCAATGAACTTTATAAAACCCTTTGCATCAATATAAGTGAGATTAGTGATAGTATATTTGGAGGGTAAATTATTAGGATCATCACTTAGCAACATCCCCCCCAAGTGAACTGGATACTGATTTGGGTTGTATAATTCTAGAAAGTCATTGTCAAAAATAATACCACGACTCGATAACCATTCATTTATTATGATATTTTTTTCTGAAGCGATGGGTAATTTTAAACCATTTTTGTTGCCAGGAGTCGGTAGCATTAGTGAAAAACCTTCCTCTCTTCCTGCCCTGCCAACTGAACGATCAGTTAACTGGTTACCAAAATCAACATTATCAAGAAGCTCTCCACCTCTCTTTATTGATTCAAAAAGATAAACTGACTCACCATTTCTATCCAATCCAAAACCTGAATGAAAACCTGAAGTTCCATCAGCATCATTCGCATAAACAATTACATAGCCATCAGCTTTAATAATTGTTTGGTCAGGAAATTGCCAGCCAGTGCTAATATCATTTTCTTGGGAAATAACCATGCCAGATATATCCCTAGGACTATCACTATCATTCCATAATTCTATATAATCCGGATATGTTCCCTCATGCTCATGAGCAATATTGTTATCAGCAAGAATCTCATTAATAACTAATCTTGAAGCACTAGAATCTACGGTCCAACTTCGAGATCTTGTAGGTTCTTTTTGCCATCTCCCAGCGGAATCTTTAGCGATCACCTCAACAAAATGAGTGCCCTCAGAAAGATCCTTAATCACTATTTTGGTTTCAATCGGAATAACATCGGACCATTCCTGACCATTTAATCTCCACTGATATTCTGAAATAAATTTATTATCCTCTTCAATCCCTGAAATACCCGAAACGTGAACAGTTAAACTAGCCTCATTACTTCGCGTTATTACAGAAGGCTCTCCAGTTATGATTGCACCTGGATCAACATTCCAACCCATATCCTGACCATACAAACCATTAGCAACCGCAGGAGATCCGGGACTAAGTGAAAAACCTAATAACGATTCATCTTCGAATAATGGAGAATCCTTAAAATTATTATCACCAAGCTCTAAATGTTCTTCAGGAAGAATATTGTTGTTAGCAGATATTAAAGGGTCTACTTCATCTTCTTCAGAGGAGAACTGATGCGCAAAAAGAGGAGCATCAAGATCAAAAATGTTGCTATCCATAGATATCATTCGACCTGGAACAACTCCACTCCGAGATGGTTCATCAAAACAAATTGATGCAATTGATACATCGACAATTGTATTGTTTTCAAAAATTGCATCGCTGTTGTTTTTTAAAAGCAATGCATGGTCAACGTCATAGAAAAGATTCCTAACTATAGTTAGATGCGCATTATTATCGGTGGCAATGGCACTAGAAACACTTTCGCGATCGGGATCATCTGTATGAACATTAAAAAATTTATTCCCTTCAATGTGAGCATCAATATCATCAAGGTCTAAACAATCGTCGGTACTACCCAAAAATGTATTATCGATCACATAAATAATTGGCCCCGGCCTTCTACCTCCAGAAAAATCAACAATATCATTATAGCCTGAGGAAGTTCTAAAGACATTCCCAACAAGATTAAAATAGTCTTCACCATCAAGGTTTTCACCATGGATAACTTCTTCACCTGAAGTGGAAGGAAAATCACATTCAAAAACATCAACTTGAGGATTGCTAAGCTCTAGAATGGTCTTGGAAGTTCGGGTCCAACTTACTTTTTCAAGATGAAGTTTTGATTTTGAAACATCAATCGATTGATCACCCCCATCAGAGTTATCTTGAATCACATGAATTAGTTTATTATTTTGAAGTGTATCTTCAAAATAAATTCCATCCCATCCGCCCGATGAATCTGGAGAACTTGTAAAGGTGATTGGATTTAGCTTGGTGGCTTCAGCAATCAGATGACCTTTCACAGTCAATCTAGATCCCTCCGTAAAATAAACTGTCACTCCAGGATCAATAACCAGTTGTTTGCCTACAGGAATTTCATAATCTCCATCGATTAAATAAGGTCCACCATCCAAGGTCCATCTTGAATTATCATCAATTGATGGGGCCGTTTTAATTGTATCATTATCGTACCAAATAGGAATAATTTCAGAGCTTAATATCTCTCCTTTAAAACCAATTGCTTCGATATTAACCTGATTAATTCCAGGACTCATTAAGGGAACAGCGCCTAGCCCCTGAAGAGCTGCATCGAAGCTAATATCTCTACTGCTCGGACTTCTTTGATGTATCTCAACAGCAAGAGTATTAACACCATTTATGAGATTCCCTGAATTAATATCAAAGTTTTGTACGTTGGCATTTCTTATTGTGTCTGTAGCTAAACTCAAATAACCAGCATCATTCTCAAGGTTTTCTCTCACCACTTCAGTTCCATTTAAATAAACTGCAACACCATCGTCATAAACTAATCCAAGCCTAAGGTTGGCATATTGACTAGCGTCATCAATGGTGAAACTTTTCC
>MDTE01139594.1_pt1 | contig 16713 bp, 10 predicted proteins | sample 811231 | NCBI WGS metagenome assembly MDTE01 (sample SAMN05326651, study PRJNA326480) | marine metagenome | isolation source: seawater | place: Indian Ocean: Red Sea | collected 2010
ACGAGGACAAGGACGAGGACGAGGACGAGGAAAACGACGCGCGTCGTCGGCGCGCCGCGTCGAGAGAGGATATCGACGTCGTGAAGAATGAAATCAAATCGAAACTTCTCGGACTCGATCCGTCGACGGGGAAAACGCGCGCCGACGCGTTGGATGAAATCAACGCCATGTTGGATAAATTATCCACGGACGACGAGGAGGAGGAAGCCGACGGCGAAGACGCGTTCGAGACGGTCGACGATGAAACCTTGTACGACGTCAAGCGCACCGTCGCGTGTCTCCAACAAGAGGGCGTCCACGCGTTCGTTCTCACGAGCGACGACGAGATCATTCCGTACGACGACGACGACGAAAACGATGACGACGAGGGCGCGATGCACCGCCGACCGTTCTCTCAATCACTCGACGAGGAGATTGAAGGGTTTCTCGCCGCCAAGTGGGAGAGCATGGTGCCCGGCGACGAACCAAAGGCGCTCGGCGCGGCGTCGCACTCGGCGCTCGTCAACGCCGTCAAGGACGCGGCGCAGGAGATGTTCGCCGCGCACGGTGACGACGCGGACGATGGAGTCGGCGTGGACGGTGAAGGCGACGACGACGAGGATTCTTTTGATGAAGTGAGCGCGGAGGAGTTGCTCGCCCTCATCGGACAAGAAGCCGAGTTGGCGCGTCCGCTCCCGCCCCGCGTACGATTTCAACGCATCGATCCTCGTCTCGCGTCTGGATCTCGAAACGACGTCTTCGACGGTTTATACGTCGGTGCGTTCGGTCCGCACGGTCCAGAAGTTTTGCGCATGGTGCGCGGTCGATGGGGCGACGAAGATGTCCCGGACGCGAGCGATTGCGTCACCGCCGTCAAGCTCACGGGGGATGAAAACGTCCCCTGCGGCGCCGCGAGTTTCCGCGCCAAGATTAACAAGTCGAATCTCATCGTCGCGGGAAATTCGTATCCCGACGAACTCGGCGTCTTGGCCAGATACAAAGGCGAAGGTCGCGTCGCGAAATCTGGTTTCGCCGATTCGCACTGGGTCGACGGCGAGCTCCTCGTCTTGGACGGCAAGGGCGGCGCGCTCACCGGCGGCGCCGAGCTCGGATTCGTCTGGGCCGTTCCGGGCGAGAGACGATTGCTCATATTATTTTCATCCCTCAAACTTCCCGACGTCGACGTCTCGCGCGTCGCGGGATGAGACGAGACGCATCATTCATTCATTCATTCATTGACTATTTCTTTCTTTCCCGCTCTTCGCGCGAGACGACGAGGACGCGCGCTTTCGGCGCGACGCGCGAAACGTCGCGCGCCAAACATCAAGTGTTGTAATCTGTACTCGAGAGACCACTGTACGCATCGCATCACATCACATCACATCGCGCGCGCGTTCGAATCGAGCGATCGATCGACACATTGTTTCATTTCCTTTTTACGTACGATCACAAACGCGCGCCTCGCGTCCCCGTCCCGCGCGCTCACTTCGCGTTCGGATTACTCGCGAGATACGCCACCGCCTCCGGAATGCTCTGAATCTTATCCGCCTCCGCGTCCGGAATCTCCACCGCGAACTCCTCCTCCATCGCCATGACCACCTCCACGGTGTCCAACGAATCGAGCCCGAGATCGGGCGCGAACGCCGACGTCGGCGTCACCTTGCCCGCGTCAACCTTGGCGAAATTCTTCACCACGCTCATCACGCGATCACGCACCTCGTCTTTGTGTAAAAACCCGGCGCCGTACGCGCGCGCGAACGATGTCGTCGCGGTCGTCTGTTCAAAAACGCGCGCGCGCGAACGTCGTCGTCGTCAGTCGGTCGGGACGTCTCGAGCGCGGTAGGGTTGGAATTTTGGGGACGCGATTCGTGATGACGCTCGGACGCCGTCGTGAACGCGCCGACGAGGGAACGATGGAGACGCACCGTCGACGACGCGATGCGCGCGTCCGCGACCGCGACGAGACGGCGAAAGAGACTCGCGGTCGGTCGTCGGTGAAGCATGATTGATCGGGATGCGAATTCGATGAATCGACGCGCGATGGAATGACGTCACGTCTCGACGCGCGGTGACGCGCGCGCGTCGTCGTCGGTCGTCGAGACGCGCGCGAACGGTCGCGAGACGTCGATTCGACCGCTCGACGGCGGCTCCGGGACGTCGCGCGCGATGGTATTCCTCGCGCGAGCGCTCGCGTGGGTGTGTCTCTGTGCGCTCGCGATCGACGCGCGCGGGGCGACGGGAGACGCGCTCGTCGCGATCGGAGACGTCCACGGGGATCCAGACGCTTTGTTCGCGTCGCTGAGACTCGCGGGGGTGGTGGATGGGGAATCGTGGTGGCGACGCGCGCGCGGGAGCGGGAGCGCGACGACGGTGGTGCAGACGGGAGACGCGACGGATAGGGGCGCGCGGTCGATCGAGACGATCGATGCGATCGAGCGTTTGCGCGCGGAGGCGAAGGAGGTGGGTGATGAAGTCGTCGGGTTGCTCGGGAATCACGAATTGATGACGTTGCAGGGTGATTATCGATTCGTCTCGCGCGAGGAGTTGCTGGCGCTGGGACGCCGCGCGCTCGACCGCGCGGGGGTCGGGGAGGCGGAGAAAGGGTTGGGATTGGGCGCGCGGGCGTATTTGCAGGCTGGAACGTTGGAGTGGGGGAAAATGTTCGCGCGTGGGTCCGAGAGAGGGGAGGTGGTGAGAGAGAAACCGTGGGCGGTGGTTCGAGGACGCGGTCGGTGCGCCACGGCGTTCGCGCACGCGGGACTCCTTCCCGAACATTTACTCGGCGAGGACGGCGTGGACGCGCTCAACGCCGAGGGGAAGAGATTACTCGCCGTTGAGCGCGTGGGGAGAGATCACGAATTGCTCGTCGGTGACGGACCGGTGTGGACGAGAGAGATTTCCACGGGCGACGAGCCCGGGGCGTGCGACGCCGCGCTCGAGGTGACGCGCCGTCTCGGCGTTCGTCGCCTCGTCGTCGGGCACACCGTCACCAAGAGCGGGCGCATCGAAACGCGGTGCGATGGATTAATTCACATGATCGACGTCGGGATGTCTCGATTATACGGAGGATCACCCAGCGCGTGGACGTGCGTCGAGAGCCAAGGTCCCGTCGCGATTTCTTCGTCGGGCGAGCGCGTCGCGTTGGAATGAGACTCGCGCGCGTCTAGTCCTCATCATCACATCATCTAGTTGTAGCAGTAATAGTATCTATGCGTGTGCGTCTTCTTCCTCCCGCGCGCTCGCGACGACGCACCTCGCGTTGAGAATTCGTCGTAAATTTTGCAACGTGTGTCGCGGTCCCGCCGAGCGCAAACCGTGCGCGTTGAGCAACTGCTCGAGATTCTTGTTCAACAGGAACACCCCGTACGTGTACTTGGTTCGATCGGCCGGGTGCTCGAGGAAGAGCGGGAACTCCACCTTCGTGAGCTTTTTCGCGCTCGCGCCGTCGTCGCCGCGACCGCGCGTCGGTTTGACGTGGTGAAAGTCGCAAATGTACGACCGACTCGGACACACGCACACGGGATACCGAAGTCGAACGTCGAGTATCGCGGCGAGTTGCACGCACATCTGCGCGACGTCTCCCAACGCCGCGGCATCGTTTTCCATCGTTTCCATGCGGAGAGGGTACGTCTTGGACGGCGCGGGACCGAGATCGAGGGGTAGTTCACCGACGCGCAGGAGCGGATAATCTCGGCGCGTCGGCGCGTCGGCGTCGGCGTCGGCGTCATCGACGGGTTCGATGGGGAAGATGGACGCTAAATCGCCCACCAAACGCCATCGACGCGCGACGAGCGCGCGTTGGTGTTGATGAAGCTTTCCCGCACCGTTCGGTCCGCGTAACGCGCGCTCCGCCTCGTCTAATCGATCGTGCGCGCGCACGAGCTTTTCTCCAGCCTGACGCAACGCGCGCACGCGGCGTCCCACATCATCCTTCATACGCACTAAAATATCTCGCTCCTCGACGAGCTCGTTCGTCAGCGCGGTGATGCGCTCGTCCGCGGTGACGCCGTCCGAGGACGTCAACGTCTTCATCGTCGCGCGCGTCGTACCGCGCGCCGCCGCCGCGCGAATCTTCAATCGTCTCGCCAACTCGTCTCGAAGATCAACCGCGTCCGCGTGCGCGCGTTTGGCCTCGATGACGGATTCAATCTTTGATATCATCGCTCGAACGTCCGTCTTCACCGCGGCGCCTCTCTTCTCGCGTCCCTGCAGCGACGAAAACCTCGGACTCTCTGACGCGCGAGACGGCGCGTCGTCATCCTCGACCAAGACGCGATCGATCACCAACACTCCGCTCGATCGATCCTCGGTCTCGCTCTCCGTCGCGCTTCGTCCACCGAACGACAGCGTTCGGGTTCGCGGGCGAGTCGCCGGACGCGCGCCCGGGACGACGCGTTTCGCCTCGGCCGCCTCGCGTCGTCTCGCCTCCACTGCGTCCAAAAACGCGCGCACCTCCCGCCCCGAATTATCCGTCGACGACGGTTCCGGCGCGTACACCCCGCCGTCCGAGGCGTGTAAAAACAACGCGTTCGCCGGCATCTCCGCGCCCGAGGGAACACGATCGCCCACGCACCGTAAACGCGTTAAATCGATCGCCGCTCGACACACGAGCTCGTCGGCGACGCCGACCTCCGCCGCGGCGCGCGATGTCGCGCTCGCCCGCTCGCCGACTCCCCGTCGCCATCGACGCGTCGCGGTGGTGGTCCCATCTCCTCGCGTCTCCTCGACCGTCTCCACGCGCGCCCCTTTCGTCGTTTTCCTTCCCGCGCGGCGTCGTCTCGTCGTCGTCGCGAAGACGCACAGCTCAAATTTCGTCGCGCTCGCCGCCGCCTCCCTCCCCTCTCGTCCTCCTCGCCACGTCCCGCCCTCCGTCGCGGACCAATCGGGATTCAAACCTCGTCCATCGCGCGCGACCTCGCTTCGGAACCTCGCGACGTCGACGTCGTCGTCGTTTTCATCCGCCGGCGAGAAATTCGCGCCGTCGTCGTCCACGCACACCTCCCCGTACGGCGTCGGTGCGTACACCGCACCCTTATCCCGATGGACGCGAAGGGTGAAATACGTCCCCGACGCGTCCATCGTCGATCGTCGTCGCCGCGCCTCGTCGTCGTCGTCGCATTCATCATCACAATCATCATCACAATCAAAATCATCATCATCTCTCCCCGTTCCTCGCGCTCTCAATCGCACGTTCCGACACGACACCCGCGTCACGCGTCGCCATCGCATCGGCGGTGCGTACGCGCGCGTCTCCGCGTCTTCATCCTCGCTCGCACGCATATCACGTCCCCATCCCGTACCGAATTCCAAATTCTCCTCGCGGCACACACTGACGCCCTCGTCGCCTCGCTCGTCCGACATGTCCCTCCCCGTCGCCCGCGACGCCGCGCTTCTGGACCTCCTCGCCTCGGCCGGTCGTCTGAAACGCGTCAAGCGCGCCGGGTGGGTCCAACGCGGCGTGCGCGAGGTGGAATCCGTCGCCGACCATTCGTTTCGAGTCGCCCTGTTCGCCCTGTTTATCGCGCGCGCGCGCGATGACGGGACGGACGCGGATAAATGCGTGCGCATGGCGCTCGTGCACGATCTCGCGGAGTGCGTCGTCGGGGACATCACGCCGAACGACGGCGTGAGCGATGAGGAGAAGCGAGAGAGAGAGGGAGAGGCGATGCGCGCGCTGACGGCGGCGTGCGGCGGGGTGGGCGACGAGGTGCGCGCGTTGTGGGAGGAATACGAGGCGGGGGAGACGAGAGAGGCCAAGTTGGTGAAGGATGCGGATAAATTGGAGATGGTGATGCAGGCGAGCGAGTACGAGTCGATCGGGGACGCGGGGGAGGGTGGAAAATTGGAGGAATTTTTCGAGAGCACGCGCGGGAGATATAAAACCGAACGCGGGACGGCGTGGAGCGAGGCGATCGAGGAACGACGACCGGGGGGAGGAGTGATGTGATCGTATGGGTATTGTACATGCGTCGGTGTCAGTGAAGACGAATCTTTGACCACGCGCCGGATCGCCAAATGTTGGCGTAGACTAAACCTTGGACGAATCTGTACGAGACGTAGAGCGCCCAGACGACTGTGAGATTTTGATTGAAGACGACGACGGCGAGGTAGGCGGAGGGGAGAAAAACGGCCCACTGACTGAGGATACTCACGAGGGCGACGCGCTTGGCGTCGCCGACGCCGAGGAGGGCGTTTTGCATGGTGAGACTCATGGCGTCGCCGCAGACGGTGAGACCCGTCATGCGAAGCGGCGTCGTGGCGATGTCCACGGCGTGTGGGTCATTCAAGAAGATGGCCAAGACGACGCGTGGGAACGCGGCGAGGATGATGCCGACGACGGACATGAGGGCGGCGGTGATCTTGGCGACGTCCCAGGGCCACTGTTTCGCGTCCTCGACGTCGCCTCGGCCGAGCGCGCGTCCGCTGAGCGCGCCGGCGGCGAGTCCCATGCCCATGCAGGGAAGGACTAAGAATAACATGAGATTGATGAGGACGTTCACGGCGGCAACTTCGGTCGTGCCGATGCGTCCGACGATGGAATACAGCGTCATCATGCCCGAAGCGTAGAGTAAATTGGTCACCGAGGTCGGCGCCGCCTGCATGGCGAGCACCTTCAAGTCGGTCATCGTCGGTCTCGTCTGTAAAAACCCATACTTCGACGCCCTCTTGATTCCCTGATACACATACATCGCGGTCCCGCACCACAAGCTGAAACTCGTCCCCAATCCCGCGCCGAGCGCGCCGAGAGGAGGGATCCCCAACTGCGGCACGCCGACAAAGGTTAAAATCAACGACAGCGTCACGTTGAGCGTATGCATGACGATGAGCGTGTTCATGTACACCTGCGGCTGTTGAATCGCGTTCCAAAACCCTCTAAACGCGAAATTCATCCCCACCGCGGGCACCGCGAGCAATCTCGCTCGTAAATACGGCACCGCGTTGGCCACCACGCTCGCGTCCGACGTGTACAGCGGCACCAACGCCTCCGCGTTCGCAAACGCCAATATCGCCATCGGCACCCCCATCGCGCACACCAAAATCAACGCCGCATTCAACGGACTCGCTACCTCATCCAATCGCCCCTCACCCACGCGTCTCGCCGCCATCGCTTGCACCCCGCTCGCCACCCCCTGCAGCGCCGCCTGACACTGCCAATTCATCGTGCTCCCCAATCCCACCGCCGCCACGCTCGCCGTCCCCAATCGCCCCACCATGGCCGCGTCCGCTAAATTCAGCACGTTCTGACTCGCCATTCCACCCATCACCGGCAGCGCCTGGTCCAGAACTTGATCCACGCGCGCGCTCGGGACCCCCACCGCCGCGCCGACGCCTCGACCGAGTCCCCCCCTCGCGTCGGGTTCGTCCTCGTCCCCTCTCGTCGCGCTCGACGTCGCGGTCGATCGACGCGCGTTCGCACCGCCTCGCGCGCGCGTCCTCGCGTCACCGCGCGCGCGCGACGACGCGGAAATCACCGAAAACGAATGATTTTCATCATGAAAACGCCTCGGCGGCGGGACGGCGGATAAAATCGTCGCGCGCGCGCGTCTCGCGGACGTCGACGCGACGCGCGCGCGCGATGATGGACGCGCGAGGGGTGACATCATCGCCTCGTCGTCCTCCTCGAGACGCGCGCGATGGAGTGGCGACGCGCGGACGCGGGGACGGTGTGAAGAGGCGGTCGGTCGGACACAGGCGGGACCGGGGCGGGCGCGCGCTCGGTCTCCTCCCGCGGTCGTGGACGCGCCGGAGAGGCGACGTTGCGTGTCATCCAATCTATTCTATGCGTTCTATGCGTTCTATGCGTTCCATCGGTCTCTCGCGAGGGTGGACGTCGGTGTATTCGTTCCGTCGGTCGAGCGGCGCGGTCGAGACGGCGTCGCGGCGCGTCTGACGCGCGCGCCGACGGCGCGGTTGGACGTCTTCGAGCGTCGGCGCTCGGACGCGAGGTCGTCGAACGTCGTCGAATCGTCGACGGCGATGAGCCTGTGTGAGGTTCGACGCGGATCGATGAATGATTTCGCGCGAAGGGCGGACTTGAGGCGGCGTTTGCGCTGTCGATGGTGCTCGACGCCGACGACGGCGTCGGCGTCGACGAGCGCGTCCTCGTATTGATCGAATAATTCCTCGAACGGCATCGCGCGCGGTGGTGTGATGTCGCGGTGGCGTCCGCGTGGACGAGAGAAATCGAACGGGGTGAGCTGAAGGACGCACTCGGCGCGAAGCGCGCCTCGCGCGGCGGCTCTGGCGTTCGCCGGAAGCGGCGCGCGCGCCTCCGCCTCGAGTCGTCGCTCGGGACCGGCGCACAGATCCATCAGCGTAAATTTCAAGTCGCCGAACAGCTTTCCCTTGGTGTTGGCCAATGCATCCCTGTCGTTGGCGATCTTTTTCCGCGCGTCGGCCTCGGTGACGACGTCTCGCTCAACCGGCGGCGGCAGCGTCTCCAATACCAAATGAAACGTCGTCGTCCGCGCGTCGCACCCTCTCGGCGCCGTCCACTTGGGGGCGCAAAACAGTGCCCTCGCCACGTTCGTCCGTCGCGTCTCCTCGTCTCGAAACAGAGGCACGAGCGCGCCCTCGGCGTCGACGCTCGGCTCGCACACGCGTCGTCCCAGCGACGTCCACCGAGGCTTCCCCTCCGCCTCCATCTTCGCGTACAGAGTCGCCGCGAATCGCTCGCGAACCAAGGCGTACTTTTTCCTCATCCTCTTCCCCATGATATCCGTGTCGTGCACGAGCTCCGTCGCGCCGGCGCGTTCGCGCGCCTTTCGCGCGCGCCGCTCCGCCGCGCGAAGAAACTGTTCGCTTCGCAACCGTCTCAGCGCGATCTCCACCGCCCCCGTGTCGCTCGCGTCGACGGCGCGTCCTCTCGTCGTCGTCTCGCTCGACCCCTCGCCCTCGGACGTCGTCGTCGACGCCGCGAGGACGCGTCCCGACGCCGAGGCTGATGAATGCGCGCGCGCCAACATTCGTCTCTCGTACGCCGCGTACAGCTCCACCGCGCCGCGCGCGTCCGCGAGATCGTCGGCGTCGGCGTCGGAATCGTCATCCGTCCGTTTCGTCCCCTCCCCGTCCCTCTCCTCGTCCGCGGTCGACGCCCGAGCGCACGCGGGAAGGAACCACCGCGCGAGCATGCGCGACAGAGTGACGCGCTCGAGCGTCGACGCGCGCCGTGTTTCGCGCCGCGAACGCGCGCGTTCGATGCAAGACAACGCTCGCGCGCACTTTTCGCGACACCGCGCGCGATGACGACCGGGAAGACGGATGGGCGCGGCGATGAAGATGGGGCGCCCGCGCTCGAGGATGACCAGCTCTTCGACGCGCGACGATGGATAGACGGCGACGTCGACGCGTTGACGCGCACGGAGACTCGAGAATCGTCCTCGGGCGCGTCCGTGGTGATCGAACGACGCGCGGTGCGACGCGAGGGCGACGACGAGTCGTCCGCGGTGCCGTACGCGTTGGCGCGCGCGCGAAGAAGACGCGACGAAGACGCGCTTCTCGTGTACATGCACCGCACGGGATCGTCGAAAGAGGGCGTGTTTGAACATTTATTGCGGTACGCGAGCGAGGATGGATGGCACGCGGTGTCGTTCGACGCTCCGGGACACGGAGAGCGCGCCGAAGCGGACGCCGATTACGCGACGACGTTGTCTCGCGCGTACTACGCCATGGGCGAACGCGACGCCGTGAGACGGTACGGGACGTCCCCGTTCGTCATCGACGCCGCGATCGATTGTCTCAGGGTGACGAGAGCGGCGGTTCGCGTCACGGGGGCGACGAGAGTGGCGCTCGCGGGGGAGAGTTTGGGCGGGATGGTCGCGACGTGCGCGGCGGCGGCGTGGACGCCGGCGTGGGGGTTCGCCGTCGACGCGTGCGCGCCGATGATCGGTTTTAGTTATTTCCAGTACGGACTCGCGAACGAACGGTGGTTTGAGCGGGCGGCGTCGCTGCCGGCGGCGCTGTGGATGCGCGTGAGCAAAGGGGAGCGAGACGCGCCGACGCTCGAGGACGCGCGCGCGTTTTACGCGCGCGCGTGTCCGGACCTGTGCGGCGGGTCTCGCGACGGCGATCGCGCGTTGACGCGCGTGCGGGCGAATAAGATTCACTTTTGCGCGGTGAATGGGTCGGAAGACGCGCGAAATCCGCTCCAGGGCGTGCGCGAGGCGTGCGCGAGGCACGACGCGCCGAATAAATATCGAGACGCGCGCTCGCAGTGCGTCGTCGTCGCTCGGAAGGGCGTCGGCCACGACATCACGGACGAGATGCGGGACGTCGTGCGTGGCTTTTTACGACGCGTGCGCGAAAACCCGACCGCGCCCGAGATGGAGACGTTCGATGAGCGCGAATGGGACGTCGCGCTCGCGGCGCCGGCGCGACCGGAACCGGAATCGTGTCTCGCGAAACTTAAACGATGGGCCGAGGACGAGGGCGAAGACGCGTACGCGTCCTATCTCTCCGAGGACGATCGCGCGTATTTATCTCGACCGGCGTCCACGATCGGCGCGCGATCGACCGGCGTGGACGCCGTCGAACGGTTACTCGCCGAGGCGAAGAGACGCGCCGCGGTCGAGTACGTCAGTCCGCTCGACGTCGCGAGGCGCGAAAAAGCGGCGCGGGACGCCGAAGCGCGCGCCGAAGCGGAGCGCGCGCGTAGAGACGCATTGATGGTCGAACGTGAGGCCGCGGCTCGAGAGGCCGAGGCGCTCGAGGCGACGCGCATTCGAGAAGCACGCGAGGCCGAAGACGCGAAACGCCGCGCCGACGAGGCGCTGGAAAACGCGCGGAAAGCGGGAGCGCGCGCGCGCGCGCAGAGCGAAGCGGAGGCGCGCGCGCGCGCTCAGAGAGAAGCGGAGGATGCGCGACGCGCCGCTGGCGTCGCTCGCGTTCGGGAGTTGTTATCGAGGCGCACGGCGATGCAAGAGGACGCGCGCAGGCGCGTCATGGAGAATGTGTCTGACAAAATTCTCGAAAACAAGGCATCCATTCGCGATCGTTTACAGCGCGTCAAGAGCGCGCACGAGGCGCGTCAACGCGAGGATGACGAGAGGTATTTGTAATAGAGTCGCTTTGTAATGTACTTACGGCAAAAGAGCTAGGAATTGTGTGATATCCGGACCGAGTCGACGTCTCAGACGGCGCCGATTTTGGCGAGGAGTTTCTTCGACTCGGCGACGTAATCCACCGGCGCGCACTTCACCGCCGTCATGCGACGCTTCGTCTCGCCCTGGTACTCCTCGGATTGCACCTTGACGAGGAAGTTCCAGTGCTTGCACGTCATCTTGCTCACGGCTCGTTCGTACGCCTTGAAATCATTCTCCTTGAGCGCGTGCAACTCATCCGCCGACAAACCGCCAAACATCTTCTTCGCTTCGTCGTTGAAGGCGTTCATCCACGCGCCGCCCGAGACGTCCGTCGCCTTGAATCGCATGATGTATCGACGTTCGCACGTGTCGTACGTTTGACCGTTCGCTTCGCAGTAAAACTTACCGTCACCCGTCTCCGTCACCTTTTTGTTGTTTCCGTCTTCGGGCACCGAGGCGTAGTACATGGGTTGATCCGGCTTGCACATCAACGTGTGCGCGGAGACGTAGGCGAACACGGGCTTATCGGTGGCAGGGGCGATCTCTTCCGGTTGAAGCTCGGCGAGGTTGGTGGCGGTGATGTCCTTCTTTTGACCCTGATGCGCGGAGGCGAGACCTTCGCCGGCGTGCGTAAACGTCGCCGAGGCGCCGGTTTCGTCCCACCACTTCTTGAGCTCGGCGGCGCGAGGCACGGTGTCGGCGTCCGGATCGATCACCATGTCGGAGCGGGAGACGGTGCCGATGGAGACACCCTCGTAATCACCGACGCGAACGGAGCGAATGGCGACGATCGGGTTCGTCATGGAGGCCAATTGTTCGCCCTGTTCGGCGGCGAGGACGTTCCAGAGCGTCAATCGAATCGACTTGAGCGAATCATCCACCAAGACGACTTCACGCTTGTTGAGTTCGGTATTGTCGCTCTTACGGCGAATGGAGGAGACTTCGCTCACTTCCTTGACGACGGCGACGACGTCGACGTTGCCGCGAGCGCCGATTCTGCTCGAGAGCTTGTCGATGGGGACGAAGGCGTACGCGCGTTGCATCTTTTGCGCGCTCGATTGATCGATGTCATCGCACACGTCAATCTCCGCGCGTCCGTCGAGGTTCATCTCGTAATCGTTACCGGAGGTGGAGTATCGCTTGTCCGCGGGCTTGAGAGACCCCTTGGAGACGTAGTACACCTTGCCAACCTCGAGGACGTTTTCGTACTTTTCGATGGCTTCTCTCCAGAGCGTCGCCCCGATCGCCGTGCCCTCTTCATCGACAAAGTCCACGGAGCACACCTTACCCTTACCGCGCGCGCTTTGATACTCGCGCACTTGTCCCTTGTTCGTGAGCTTCACCTTGACCGTCCACGGCGTGCGGTACGGGTTGAGAGCCGCGAGCGGCACCGCCTTGCGCTCGGCGCTCGCCGGCGTCTTCGGCTCCGTCTTCGCAACCTTGGCCGCCGGCGTCACCGCCTCCACGACCTCAAACCCATTGATCACCGCGAACGGTTTACGTTCACCCTCACTCGCGCACTCGTACGCGACGTCCGTGAGCTTGAGCACGGCGTTATCCTTCACCGCGCCGCTCGAGAGCTTGCCGCCGCAGTCGCTGGAAAATTTCGCCGGAATGGTATTCTCACCATCATTCAGCGTCGCGCTGCGCATCACGCCGACTCGCTGTCGTCAGTCACACATCACACGATCACGCGTCCATCGTTCTCCGTCCTCGACGTCGCATCCGAGGTACCCACCGCGCGTCACCGACGACATTCGCGCGCGCTCGCGCGCGCTCTCCATCCGTCGGTTGTTTCAAACGACTGTTCACCGTCTCCATCGCGCGCGTCGCGTTCGCGCACCTGTACGCGTCGTCCGCGCTCTTCAAATCCAAAACCTGCGCGAAAAGACGTACAAAAAATATCTCGCGTCACTCTCCGCGCTCGCGCGTCGTCCACCGCGCCGCATCGCGCGTTCGAACGCGCGTCTCGCGCGCGCGCCCGAATTTCAAAATCGCGGCGCCATCGCGCGTCATCGCGCGCAATCACCGCGCCGCGCGCACCTGCACCCGCACGTTCGTCGCCTCGGACGGACTGTCGCGAATTTTTTGCACCGCACCGGGGGTGAGCGCCGCGCTCATGTCGATCGTCGTCGTCGCCGTGTGCCGTCGCGCGCGCGCGCCCGCGCGCCGTGGCGCGGCGTTCCGCACCCCATCGACACGGAGGGTCAGGACTCACCATTCGTGTGAAGGTCTGTGACTCATCAAGGAGTCCCCCGGCACGTCCCACGCCATTCCTCGTCGGCATCGTCCCGCGCGCGCGGCGACGCCGCGAGCGACGATGCCGACGCTCTCGCGCGCGCGCGCGACTCCTCCTCGGTCGTCCACCGCGCGCGTCTCCTCGCGCGCGTCGCGCGCGCGTCCGCTCGGGCGTCGCGCGCGCGAACGTCGCGCGCGCGGTAACCGTCGAGCGACGCCCGAGTACGCGCCCACGCCGGAAGACGTCGTCCTCGCGCGTCGCGTCGCGCGCGAGGTGGACGGGGATTGTTTTTCACGCTCGTCTCCGTCCGCGGCGTTCGCGTTCGTTCGCGCGCCGCGCGCGGTGTCGGACGCGCGCGGCGCGAGGACGAGGTTCGCGCGCGCCGGCGGCGGCAGAGACGCGACGACGAATCTCGTGCTCGGCGCGCGAGAGCTCGAGAGGGAGAGAGGGGGTGATGGTGATGGAAGGAATTTTGCCGACGCGTGGATGCGCGGGAGGATTTTCGCGTCGGGGGAGAGGGCGTCGACGTTCGCGCGGGCGGTGGTGAAGGTGTGCGCGACCAAGGCGTGCGCGCTGGGCGAGCGAACGCGGGACTCGGTCGCGGACGCGAGGGAGGAGGAGGAGGAGGAACGCGCGGACGTGCTCGAGGATGTCACGTCGTGGGCGCAGCGCGCGGTCGAGCGCGGACGGGAGGAATCGGAAAAGGAGTGTCGAGAGCGACTGCCGCCGCTCGAGGACATGAGAGACCAACGCGCGTTTTTTACCGCCGCGACGCGCGCGTTGGACGACCGAGCCGCCGCCGATGACGAGGACGATGAGACGATGAGGCGAGATCGTAAAGCGTCCACGTCGCGTCGTCGGCGAAATAGACGCGTGTACGCGGCGTTGTACTCGCCGTCTCGAGGCGTCTATCGCGTCGCCTCCAACACGAACGGTTCGAACAAAGCCTTACACGCGGAGATGAATCTTCTCCTGAGCGCGCGCGACGACGAATTCACCACCACCACCGCCGATCGTCGAATCATCGATCCAGACACCGTCCTTCTCACGACGCTACAGTGTTGTCGCATGTGCGCGGCGTTGGCGCTCTCGCGCGGCGTCGCCGACGCCGTCTATCTCCGCGAAGATCCCGGAAAATTAGCCACATCCACCGAGTTACAGCGCCACCCCGCGCGAGAGCGCGCGTTCGATTGGAACCAACCATAGACTTCACGATTCCACCGTCGCCGCCCCCGAATCGCGCCGCCCCGGTCGCCGCCCGCCCGTCCCGCCCGTCCCGCCCCGACCCCGCGCGCGAAACCGCAGTGCGCGGCGTCTCTCGCCATGACCTCCGTCGCCCGAAGGCTCGGCCGCGTCGTCCCCCTCCCCAATCTGAGACTCAGGCTCAACCCACCCCGTTTCGATACCCCCGAAGCCGCCGCGCGAGGCGTCGACGAGGTCGTTTTCGTCACCACCCCCGAGGTGACAAAGATCGAGGTTCGAGCCTTTCTGGAGCGCGCGCACGGCGTCGGCGTCGAGCGCGTGCACACGGCCAACTACGAGGGAAAGAAAAAACGCGATCGCGGTGGGTTTCACCGTCGCGCCGATTATAAAAAAGTATACGTGACGCTGAAAGAGCGATGGTTTCCCCCGGAGGCGTTTCGCGTCAAGCCGCCGCCGACGGCGGGAACGGCGGGAACGGGAACGACCGCCGACGCGTCGTCGTGACGTTTCCTCGAGTAGACCGACGTCTTTAGGCGCTGGTGGTGTGTGTGTGCAATCATAATCGTAGTCGTAGTCATTCGCGCGTCGCCCCTCGGTGCGTCGCGCGTCTCGCGGGCGCCCGTCCCGACGCGTCCCGTCCCGCGGGGGACGAATGGGCCCGAATGGTGCTCGAGAGCCATTCGTCGCCTCGCGACGCGTCGTCGTCCATGCCGTGGTTCTCGTTCGCGTCCGCGGCGACGGCGGAGTTGGACGAGGAGGTTCGCGCGCGAATCATCGATGATCCGTCGAGCGCGACGACGATGAGGGACGTGGAGAGGGTGGAATTGGCCGCGGCGCAGCGCTCGGGAGAGCTCGCGCTCGAGCGCGGTGAGTGCGCGCACGCGGCGGCGTATTACGCGTTGGCGCTGCGGGTGTTGGCGAAGAGGTCGTCCGGATCCACGGGGTTGAAGGGGACGGAGAAGCGGAGGAAGCGCATGGAGTTGCGGTTGGCGTTGGGACGGGCGGCGAACGGCGCGCACGAGCCGTGGCGAGCGAACGGCGCGTTCGCGGCGGCGTTGCGAGAGGTTGGATTGTTCGCGGCGAAGGAGGGTCAGGAATCGATGGCGTTGGGTGATGGTGAGTGGAGAGGTCGATCGAACGATGCGTTGGAGACGGAGGCGACGTACGAGGACGGCGGCGACGAACCCGAGGCGAGCGAGGAAAAGGCGAAATTATTGGCAGAATTTTTACAAAAGTGTAACAAATCCACGAGTAAGGCGTCGATAAAGGGGTTGGTGGACGGCAACGTGTTGTATGGGGTTGGATCGGCGTGTCATCGATGCGGGAGGTACAAGAGAGCGCTGTTGGCGTATCAGGCGGCGCTCGTCATGCAACCGAGCGGTCCCGAGTCGCAGAGCGTCGTGCAGGTGTATCTCCGGTGCGGTGAGATGTTCATGGCCGTGGGCATGCACAACGAAGCTTTAACGTACTACAGAAAGGTGATGAAACGACCGATGGAGGCGTCGCTGACGACCGGGGACGTTCTGTGCGACATCGCCACGTGTTATCGACTCATGGGTCTGCACGATGACGAAGAGCGGTGCATGATGCAGGCGAGCACGCACCCCGATCACAAGCCGATCAGGATCACGAACATGATTAAAACCACGGTTTACTCGTACGTTCGGGACAGAAACGCGGACAGGGCGATTCACGCGCTCTTAGCCGTGAACAGTATGAAGAAGACGTCGGAGGGATTGTACTCGCTCGGTCGCGTCTATCAGGACACGAGAGATTACGAAACCGCCGAGCGATGTCTCCTCGAGGCGTGCGAACTCGATCCGACGTCACCGATGATTTGGTTGGAGATCGGACACGTCTATCAAAAGGGGTTCAAGATGCCCGAGGTGGCGTTGAAGGCGTACGGTCGCGCCAAGGAGTTGGCCAACATGATGAAGGAACACGAAGACTCCATGCTCATCGATCGCGGGTACGGCTGCAGCAAGGAGAACCGAACCAAATTCAACACCGTTGACGAGATCTGGATGACGCACGAACACGCGACGATCGGTCGCGGCGACGCGTTCAACGATCTCGGTTTGTCGAGCTCGGCGCTCAGAGAGTACGAACAAGTGCCCGAGACGGCGCGCGTGCAAATGCGAAAGATGAAAATCATCGTCTGGGCCGTGGTTTTGGTGCAGCGCGTGTTTAGGGCGTATAAAGCGCGCGTCA
>MDTE01010857.1_pt1 | contig 16712 bp, 26 predicted proteins | sample 811231 | NCBI WGS metagenome assembly MDTE01 (sample SAMN05326651, study PRJNA326480) | marine metagenome | isolation source: seawater | place: Indian Ocean: Red Sea | collected 2010
GACAAATCCGAGATCTGGAATCGGAAATTCAAAGAATTACCGAACAACTTGCAAACAGAACTGCTGAGAATGAAAAACTAGAAGAATTTAAAGAAAATCTCCAGAAGGTATTCACAACTCTTTCAGAAAAGAAAACCGAAATCATTAACCATGATTTTGCGTATTCTCTTTTGAGGGACGATGGTGTCAAGACAAAAATTATTAAGAAGTATCTTCCTCTTATTAATCAGCAGGTAAATCGTTATCTGCAGATGATGGACTTCTATATTAATTTCAAACTTGATGAGGAGTTTAGTGAGACTGTAGAGTCTCCAATTCATGAAAAGTTTTCCTATGCTTCATTTTCTGAAGGTGAGAAAATGAGGATTGACCTTGCTCTACTATTCACTTGGCGTGAAGTGGCGCGTGTCAAGAATTCTGTCAATACCAATCTGTTGATTATGGATGAGGTATTTGATTCTTCACTTGATGGATTTGGAACAGATGAGTTTCTCAAGATTATTCGTTTTATAATCAAAGATGCTAATGTTTTTGTAATTTCTCACAAAGTAGATCTTCAAGATAAATTTGAAAGTGTAATTAAGTTTGAGAAAGTAAAAGGATTCTCACGGAGAGCATCATGACCGTTGAGATGGGTGTTCTCAGGTTATTTCCTACATTAGTTTATCAAATAGATGCTTCAGAACTAATAGAGGCAGCAGAAAAAACTAGAAAGAATGTTACCTGGACTAAAAAAGCAAATGATGCCAGTGAAAATAAATGGGTACTGAGAGCTCATAAAAAACTTGCTGCCAAGTTTGATGCTAAAGTAAATTTGTGTTTGGAAACTCTCGGTTATGAAACTGAGATGAAAATGACAACTAGTTGGTGGACTTGCACATCTCCTGGTAATATCATACATAGGCACAAACATACCAACTGTCTATGGAGTGCTGTTTTTTATCCATATGAAGAAACTTCATCAATTGTATTTCAAAGCAGCGCAACTGAACCTATGATTGATGTTAAATTTAAATGCAACGATCCCCAATATGTTCCCTATGGGCAGGCTACTATTGGTATAAAAACTGGAAGTATGTTGATATTTCCAAGTCATTTGTTGCATTGGACTGAACCCAATAATACTGATAAAGATAGGTATTCCCTAGCGATGAATTTTATGCCAAAGGGTAATGTAGTTTTCGGTGATTCAAGTTATAACTATCAATGAAAAAATTAGAAGATGGTACACTGCAATTTAGTATATTTCCAACTATCATACATGTTTTAGATTTTTCTGATCTTGTAGGTGATGTAGAGAAAATTTGTAATGGTGTTGAATGGTCAAAATTAGGAGGGGAAAATCAGTCTGCAGATTTACAGATTTTAGAATCGCATCCAGAAATAAAAGAAAAATTTACCAATAAAGTTAATCAAACTTTAGTCAGTCAATTTAAATATGTAAATCCATTTCAGATAATTACTAGTTGGTTTACTAGAACTAAACCAGAAGCTCATATTCAAAAGCATACTCATACGAATTCTATTTGGAGTTCTGTTTATTATTTTCATGATGATTGTAATCCATTAACTTTTCATAAAGATTTTCCATTAATTAATGTTCCTATGGATGGTGATGATCCAGATCTAATGATGCATGGTGATGTAACTTTTCCTGCTATTAGTGGAAAGATGCTATTGTTTCCTAGTTACCTAGATCATTCTGTTATGGTGAATCTGACTGGAAAACATAGATATTCTTTAGCAATGAATTGGATGCCTCATGGTATTTGCCAAATCGGTGATTCGGGTTATAATTACCAATAAATAAAATTATTCACTTGCTACTAGCGAATGAAAGATCAAATCCGTAGACCAGTTGACATTTCAAAGGATTTCAAGCAGTCTGGAATGACGCTCATCACCGACCCTGCATCTGACAGGTATCTCAATGAATACGCCAAATTGGCAGCATCACAGCAAAAAAGAACAGAAGAGAAAACTTAAGCCGCAAGCACTGAGGGCACGACGAGAAGCGTTGCGCCACTTTAAGAACCGTCACAGCACCCCGCCTCAAAAGCGGGGTTCTTTTGTATGATAGGTACATCCGAAACAAAGCAATGGCAGTTTCCCACGAAATCAAATCACAACTGGCAAAACTTCTTGCTACTGAAGACCTGATTGTAGAGAATAAGCAAGTACAAACAGCACAGTTTAATGTACACACTCGCGTTCTAACGCTTCCTCTCTGGGATAGGGCAAGTGAGAATGTGTACGACGCCCTAGTTGCCCATGAAGTGGGACACGCTCTGTACACGCCTGATGAAGATTGGAGTGAGAAAGTCAAGGTTCCTCAGCAGTTTGTTAATGTAACTGAAGATGTACGCATTGAGAAACTGATGAAGCGTCGTTATGCTGGTATCTCAAAGACTTTTTATCGTGGATACAATGAGCTTTCTGATGAGGATTTCTTTGAAATTGCTGATACTGATGTGAATGAGATGAACCTAGCAGATCGGGTGAATCTCTATTTCAAGATTGGAAGCTTCATTGATGTCTGTTTTACTGAAGAAGAGCAGGTAGTTGTTGATCAGATATATGCTGCAGAGTCTTTTGATGATACGCTAAATGCTGCACTTGCTCTCTATAAACTTTGTAAGCAACAACTAGAAAAACAGAAAGAGCAGGAAGTTCCTGTTGGCAACACTGAATCAGAATCGGAACATGAATCCGAACCTCAGATTCCTGGAGGGAACGGTGCTACTGAAATGGGAGGAGATCAACCTCAAACTACTGAAAATGTTCTTGAGGACCTTCAAGATTATGATGAAGGTGATGGTGCTGGAGAGCAAGAAATTGAAATCGAAACAGAATCTGCGTTGGCAGATTCTCTAAAAGATCTCATCAATCCTGATGGTCTTGAAAGTGTCTATCTAGAATCTCCTGATCTTAATCTCAATAAGATTATTATCCCCAACAAAGATATTCATGATAGTTGTGATAAAACTTGGATCGAGAATGTAGAAAGATATGAAGAACTTGCTTCTATCTATGAAGAAACGGATAAAGAATTTAAATCCTTTAAGAAAGAATCTCAAAAAGAGGTCAATTATCTTGTTAAGGAGTTTGAGATGAAAAAAGCGGCAGATTCATATGCTCGTTCCACTACATCTCGCACTGGAGTTCTTGATACTTCCAAATTGCACACCTACAAGTATAACGAGGATCTGTTTAAAAAAGTTTCTGTAATTCCTGATGGTAAGAATCATGGTCTAGTATTCATTTTGGATTGGTCTGGATCTATGGGTACAGTACTCAAAGATACTGTAAAGCAACTTTATAGTCTTCTTTGGTTCTGTAAAAAGTGCAATATTCCGTTTGATGTTTATGCATTTACTAATGATTACCCTAAAGAAAATATGCACCAAAAAGCATATACTGAGAAGGATGGATTAGTATATGTTGCTGAGTGGTTCTCCCTCATGCATTTCTTTAGTAGTAACATGAGTGGTAGTCAACTTGAAAAGCAGATGATCAATATCTGGAGGACTGTTCATTCGATCACTTGCTGGGGAAAACCCCCCATCGGTATGGGTCTCTCTGGTACTCCTTTGAATGAAACCATCCTTGCGCTTCATAAAATTATTCCTGAATTTAAGAAGCGCAATAAACTTCAGAAGGTTCAATGTGTTATCCTTACTGATGGTGAAGCATACCCATTGAAGTATCATAAAGAAGTTCAGCGCCATTGGGAGAGTGAACCATTCCTTGGTACAAAATACATCCAAGGAAAATGCTATCTCCGTAATCGTAAAACGGGTCGTACCTATGACTTTGATCAAATGGAAAACTGGACACATATGACTGAAATTTTTCTAAAAGATCTCGGTGATACTTTCCCTGATGTGAATTTGATTGGTATTCGTATTCTTGAATCAAGAGATGCTGGTCATTTTGTTCGCCAATATCTTGGTTACACTGATGAATATGATACTGTGATGAAAGAGTGGAGGAAAAACAAAACTCTTTCCATTAAGAAATCTGCATATTCTAGGTACTTTGGTCTAAACAGTAGTATTCTTAGTGATGAATCTGAGTTCTCTGTTGATGAAGGTGCTTCAAAGGCAAAAATCAAATCTGCCTTTATGAAGAGTCTTAAAACTAAAAAAATGAACAAAAAAATTCTGAGTGAGTTTGTAGATCTAGTTGCATGAAATTGATCACTTGTATGCGAATCGTAGGCAGCATTGGAGTCATTGTTGCCTACTTTGTAATTCTCCATGTTAATGTTCTAGCAGGTGTGATAATTAATTTTATTGCTGACCTGATTTCAATCCCATACTTTATAAAGACAAAGGCGTGGGATGTTGTCCTTATGTTATCCTTTCTTCTAGCAATCAGTTTTAGTAAACTTCTCACATGAATATCTTTGCAACCGATTATTGCCCCCGTAAATCTGCTGAGGTTCTTCCTGATAAGCATGTTGTTAAGATGCCTCTGGAGTGCTGTCAGATGCTTTCTATCATCTTTTCGGAGTGGTATTACAATTGGGGTACTCTACCCAAAGCTGATGGGACTCCTTACGCGACAAAAAAAGGAGCATTTCGCAATCATCCATCTACTAAATGGGCAGCTAAAAATCATGAGAACACTGCTTGGTTGATTCAGCATGGTTGCGCTTTAGCGTCTGAATATCAGAAGAGATATGGTAAAGAGCATACCTGCGCTAAAACATTATTTGAGGCAAAGAAAATTTTTCATAAGAAATCTGGAAAAGCAATAGTATGTTATAATGCAGCTACTGACTTTTCCCGAGCAATGCCAGATGAGTTTAAGTATGATGATTCAATCGATACTTTTACTGCATACAAAAGATACATTGCATCAAAACCTTGGGTAAAAGATAACTATCTCCGCAAACCTGAAAGGAAACCAAGTTGGGTATGAGCAAACCTACCAAAGAAGAAATTCTGAAAGTCATGGAAGAAAATATAGATGCCTATTATGAACTTCCTCATTATGGACTTATTGCTGATTGGTTTAAACGATATTGGCAACTGCATCATCTTATTGATGAATATTTCGATGAAAAAGATGCTAAATAAAAATGATATTCACTTCATATTGTAATGGCTAGATTAACACCTAAAGATGCTGCGGGATTGATGGATGCATACCGAAAGGTGCATACTCCACCACCAACCCAAGAAGAACCAAAAACTGATGACCCTCGTCCTACTGGAGGAGATGGTGGAGATGGTGGTGAACCAGCTAAACCTAGTGAATCATAAATAGTCCAAAAGTATTTTATAGAACCATGAGCAAGTTTGGCGATCTAATAAGAGGCAAGAGTGCCCCTGCCCCAGCAGTTGCTCCTCCTGCACCCGCTCCAGAACCAGTGGTTGTTGAAGCACCTGCTCCAGAACCAGAACTCAAAGATATGAGTAAAAAAGAACTGGAAGAATTGGGTAGGACTATGGGTGTAGAGTTAGATAGAAGGCTCTCTCAACCTAAACTGGTTAAGCAAATTGAAGAACTACAATCTGAAGATTGATAGACCACTTTTAAAACTGGACACAGGGGGGTCGAGAACCCCCTTTTTTCGTCTATAATAACTTCAGTTAAACAAAACAACTAGACCATGCCTTTTGAGATGAAGATGACTGACAATCAAATTGTTGATGGACTCCGTGATCTTTATGGTTCTGAGTTTACTGCTGCTGATATCCGTGGATTCTGTGCATCCAACGATATTTCATACCAAACTGTTACCAAGCGTTTGAAACAGTATAATGTTTCCAAAGGAAAGTGGAATCTGGAAGTTACAAAGGAAACAGTAAAAGAACTAGAAGTATCTTATAGTTCTCCTGCTGCAATGCCAGCGATTGAGCAAAACCTTATCCCTGAAAAAGATGATACCTTCGTCAAGTTTGGTAATTTTAACGATGTTAAAAAAATTATTAGTTCCCGTCTATTCTATCCATCGTTCATTACTGGTCTCTCTGGAAACGGTAAAACATTCTCGGTTGAGCAAGCGTGTGCTCAACTTGGTCGGGAACTCATCCGAGTCAACATTACGGTAGAAACCGATGAAGATGATCTTATTGGCGGTTTCCGCCATGTTAATGGCGACACCGTCTGGCACAATGGCCCAGTCATTGAAGCACTCGAACGAGGAGCTATTTTGCTCCTTGACGAGATCGACCTTGCCTCTAATAAAATTCTCTGTCTCCAATCTATCCTTGAAGGGAAAGGAGTATTCCTTAAAAAGATTGGAAAACGGATTGAGCCTGCAAGTGGATTCAACATCATCGCCACAGCAAACACTAAGGGTAAAGGTAGCGACGATGGACGATTCATTGGAACTAATGTGCTCAACGAAGCATTCCTTGAGCGATTCCCAGTAACTTTTGAGCAAGAATATCCTGCTCCAGCAGCAGAAGCAAAAATCCTTACGAAGGTTGCTAATACTCACGGTGTTGATGATGATAACTTCATCTCTCGTCTAGTTGATTGGGGTGATATTATCCGTAAGACCTTCTATGATGGTGGTATTGATGAAATCATCAGCACCCGTCGTTTGGTTCACATTATTCGCGCTTATAGTATTTTCCAAGATAAAGCAAAGGCAATTAGCGTTTGTGTAAATCGTTTTGATGATGAAACCAAGCAAGCATTCCTAGAACTGTATGATAAAGTAGATGCCGATTTCCAAATGCCAGGAGAAGAGATTAATGAGTGATGATCAATTCATTCATCCATATGGACCTCTTGTTTATAAAACAAAGATTTCCGATGAGTTTCATCAATATTTGATTGATGGTTTGGATGAAGCAAGAGATGCTGCTGATGCTGCAGATAGTCTTATTGGAAACATTGATGTTCAGCGCAGGGGAGAACCTTATTCCCCTAAAGAATTTCATAAGTTCTTAGATCCTATTTTTCTCAGGTATCTGCAGGGTAGGTCAACTTCTCACAATGAAAGAGTTAAATTTGTTAGTCCTGGTCAATATTATGGTGATCCTGTAGATGTATCTAAATTAGAAGTTGAATATAATTTAGGTCAAGGACCTTGGGTTAACTTTCAAAAATCTGGTGAGTTCAATCCTATGCACAATCACTCTGGAGTTGTTAGTGGAATTATCTTCATTGATATTCCAGACGAGATTTCTGATGAGAGGGAAAAATTTCACTCTGGTGCTGCTGGGTGTCTAGAATTTATTCATGAGGATCAGCATTTTCTCATTCGCCCCCAATCACAATATCTTTATTTGTTTCCTTCACATTTATGGCACATGGTTTATCCCTTTTCAACTGAGGGTATTGAAAGAATCACTATGTCTTTCAATGTAATGTATGCTAAAGTTAATGGTAATGATTTACCTGTGAGTGATCATTTCATTAATTACTAACTTGACTAAACATTTCTAACTTGATATAATGACTAATGCTTGGAGTTTCCTTTACGATGAATTGAAAATGGACGAACTTGATCTTTCTAATGTCAATCTTTCAGATACTTATCCTGTCCCTGCTCCTGTGAGTAGTGATACGATTACTCTTGATGGTGTTGATTATTCTGCAAACTATGATAGTTTTACATGTGCAGAACTTCCCTTAAACTTTGACTTGAATACAAAAGAACAAAGTAAATTGAATAGGTACAAGTATAGTGAGGATGTAATTCTTAAAGAGCTAAAGGATTATATTACTGGCACATATAACCAGCATTATTCTGCTGGTGATGATAAAATTCAAACACTTGATCTGATTGAAGCATGTGGTGATGGTGAATCTTTCTGCCGCAGCAATATCCTCAAGTATGCCTCTCGTTATGATAAGAAAGGCACTGCACGGCGTGACATCATGAAGATTCTGCATTACGCAGTTCTCCTGATGCACTTCAACGATAAAAACGCAAAACGCGAAACCTACCCTCAGTGATCAAAATTGAATTCAAATAAAATGAAGCTGTCCGATAAGACCCTCACTGTTCTAAAGAACTTTGCTGGTATTAACAATTCTATTCTAGTGAAAGAAGGTACTCAACTCCGTACTATTTCTGTTGCTAAGAACATTCTTGCAGAAGCAAATATTGATGAAGAGTTTCCTCGCGAATTTGGAATCTATGATCTAAATCAATTTCTTAATGGTCTAAGTCTTCACCAAGATCCTGACATGGATTTTACTGAAGATTCTTATCTAACTATCCGTGAAGGTAAGCGTAAGGTCAAATACTTTTATGCAGATCCTCAGGTGATTATTTCTCCTCCCGATAAGCAGATCAATCTTCCTTCAGAAGATGTTCACTTTCAACTAGAAAGTAGTTCTCTTGATAAACTACTCAAAGCAGCGGCAGTATATCAACTACCTGATTTGTGTGTTGTTGGTGAAGCAGGAGTTGTCAAACTAGTTGTTCGTGATAAGAAGAACGATACATCTAACGATTTTTCTATTATTGTTGGTGAAACTGATAAGGAGTTTACTTTCAACTTCAAAGTAGAAAATATCAAGATCATTCCTGGATCTTATGATGTCGTAGTTTCATCTAAACTACTATCCGAGTTTACTAATAGCACATATAATCTGAAGTATTATATTGCGCTGGAACCAGATAGCACCTTCGGTTGATATGGCAATCTGGGAAGTGACATATAGACTGCCTACTACGGGCGCAAAATACCATAAAGCACTTGTTGAGGCAGATTCGCAACCTTATGCCAATAAGGTATTTGAAGCACAATATCCAAGTGCTAAAAGATGCGGAAACGCTAGGAGAAAATGAGTAAAGATTTAGTTTGGGTATATTCAGTACCTAATCATTTACAGTTGAAAGAGTATATTCTCTCTTCAATCGATCAATACGATCAAGTTGGTGAATGCCCAGATCCAGTTACTAAAACTGATTTTTACGATTATACTTTTGAGTCTGGATTTCCAGACTATTTTCCATATCTAGCGGATTCTTTAGATGATCTGTGGAAACTAATTTGCAATAAGTATTGGGCATCAACTTTGGATGTATCCAAAGTTTGGTTTCAACAATATACTACTAATGACTTTCATGGTTGGCATTTTCATGGTCAATCTAGCATTTCATTATCTTATATGCTAGAATTAGATGATCCTAGGTATTCTACTGAATTTATTGATACCGAAAGGAATGAGGTATTTCAACTCGATGTTGATGAAGGTGATATATTAATATTCCCTTCTTACATCATACATCGATCACCTCTTTTAAAAAGTGATAGGAGAAAAACTTCTGTTGCAATCAATGTTAATCTTGGTGATGTAGATTTAAATCTTACAAAACCAATTGATCCAATCTATAATTATGAGTGATTTTATTTGGGTTGAAAAGTATCGACCTAAAAGTATTGATGAATGTATCCTTCCTGAGGGTATTAAAAAAACATTTTCAGACTTTCTGAAAAGGGGAGAAATCCCTAATATGCTACTATCTGGTCCTCCAGGAATCGGTAAAACCACAGTAGCAAAGGCGCTGTGTAATGAACTAGGGGCAGATTTTTATGTCATCAACGGATCAGATGAGGGTAGATTCCTGGATACAGTCCGAAACTCTGCCAAAAACTTTGCTTCAACAGTATCTCTTACTTCAGAAGCAAAGCACAAAGTCATCATTATCGATGAGGCAGATAACACAACTCCCGATGTACAACTCTTACTTAGAGCCTCTATTGAGGAGTTTAGTCGAAACTGTCGATTTATTTTTACCTGTAATTACAGGAACAAAATTATCGAACCACTGCACAGTCGTTGTGCCGTCATTGAATTTTCAGTAAACGGTAAACAGAAACAAGCAATTGCAGCTCAGTTCTTTAAACGACTTAGTGATATTCTTGATGAAGAAAGAATTACCTATGAACCTAAAGTTCTAGCAGAACTTATCAATAAACACTTTCCAGATTGGCGTCGTGTTCTGAATGAATGTCAACGGTATTCTGTTAGTGGTAATATTGATAGTGGAATTCTTGCTCACTTTTCTGATGTAAAAACTAATGAACTTGTCAAGAACCTTAAAAAGAAAAACTTTGCGGAGGTTCGTAAGTGGATCGTTTCTAATTTGGACAACGATACTACTGTACTTCTCCGTGGTATTTACGATGCTCTATATGCATCCCTTACCAACGCTAGCATTCCTGCTGCTGTGCTTATTATTGCTAAGTATCAGTATCAAGCTGCATTCGTAGCGGATCAGGAAATTAATATGCTTGCCTGCCTAACTGAAATTATGGTGGAGTGTGAATTCAAATGACAAATGATTGGAGGTATACTGATGATCGGATGCAACTCCGACAAGATACATTCTTAAAACTCAAAAATCATTTTAACTTGGAAGAAATTCAACTTTTATATGAGTTTTGTCATCTCTGGGTTAGTCAGGGAAATAACTCTACAGAAAATGTTGAAACCGAGTACCAAAATTTTGTAAAACTCAACGAACGATAACATGAGTGAAATGAATGTACGACTACTACGAATCACCACTGGTGAGGAAGTTCTTGCAGATGTAGTCTCTGAAACAGAAGATACAATTACAGTCCAGAATGCACTTGTTGTTTTGCCTACAGCACAACAGGTTGGATTTGCACCATGGGCAACTGTGATTGATAAAGATCAACCAGAGATTCCTGTACGAAAACAATTTATTGTTTATAATATTCCTGCAGATCCTGGTGTTGTAGACAGATACGAAGAAATGTTTGGTGTAAAGAAAATCATCAAACCTGAAGAGAAAAAGTTGATCCTATGAAAGAACTCAAAGTAAGAGCTCAAGTTAAGTCTCGCTGGTACTATGTCTTTTGGGGAGTTGCTACCATTGCTGTAGTTGCTGGACAAATTTATGTTGGTAATGGATTCAGATCAATGGCAGGGGCTGTGCATAGAGTCCTAGATAGTGTAGATATAGAACTTGATCGTGGACAATATTATTGAACTCTGGGAGAATCCTAAAACTCCTGAGTATTATGAATTAAAAGAATTAGTTCATGGTCGAACATTCACCTGGAATTATAAAGGATCTACAAATCCAAAATATAATCCTGATCCTGAGAAATATACACCTTTTCCAATATATCAACATGCTGTTGTATATGGTGTAGATACTTTTGATAAGCAAATAGTTCCTATTGTTCCATCAGAACATGCTCAATTGGTTCTAAACTATGTTTATGATGTTCTAAAACATAATGCTAAGAAATTTACTCAGATTCATAGGTGTGTCATAAATCAAACTCACTATTGGGATGGAAAACCTGGTCCTCCTCATAAAGATCATTATGATATAAATCACAATAATGTGATTATATACCTTAATAGTTTTGATGAAGGTGAGATTACTGTTATTGATGACGATGGTTTTGAACAGTCATATAAACCAGTAGAAGATGATATAGTCACATTTCCAGGTTTACATCATTCTGTAGGGCAACCAGCACCTCAGCAGAGAAGAATTGTTTTAGTATTTACATATTCATAATGAAAAAAGTAAAGACCACTCCACAGAATGTTAAAGAGGCAAATGACGCACTATTTCGTGCTACAATGAATTTACCTGCCGCTGCTACTCACTGTGGTATGACCAATAAGGAAATGAAATTGACCTTTTGGGAATATTTGAAATATAACGAACCTGATTATGAAATCCCTGAAAACACCATTACGCTACCCAGGCGGTAAATCCCGTGCTTGCACTAAAATGGGACAGTATTTCCCTGACTTAAGGGAATATTCTGAATTTCGTGAACCATTCTTAGGTGGTGGAAGTGTTGCAATTCATGTAACTAAAATGTATCCACATCTAAAAATTTGGGTAAATGATCTCTATGAACCACTTACCAACTTTTGGATTAATCTTCAACAGTTTGGTAGAGAAATGCGAGATGAACTTGTACAACTAAAGTACAGGCATCCCGAACCAGCGTCTGCAAGAGGGTTATTCTTAGAAGCAAAGGAGATTATCAATGACCGAGAAAAAACTGACCTGGATAGAGCTGTGGCTTTTTATATCGTTAATAAGTGCAGTTTTTCTGGTCTTACCGAATCTTCTTCCTTCTCCAAACAAGCAAGTGAATCCAACTTCTCAATGCGAGGCATTGACAAACTCCCCTGGTATGGACAAATAATCCAGAACTGGAATATTAATCAGTATTCTTATGAATATTTGATGGAGAATGATATTCATGATGGAGTTTTTCTCTACCTAGATCCACCATATGATATTAAAGATAATTTATATGGACATAAAGGATCTATGCACAAGCGTTTTGACCATGATAAATTTGCTAAAGATTGTGAATCTCATCGTAATATAGATATGTTGATCAGTTATAATTCCGATCAATTAGTCAAAGATCGATTTACTAATTGGAGTGTTGGTGAGTTTGATCTAACTTATACCATGCGTTCAGTTGGTGAGTATATGCGTGAACAGCAAGATCGAAAAGAATTACTACTGTTCAACTATAAGTTAGCGGAGTCTGTAGTGTGAGTGAAGAAGTAAATGATCTCTGGCAAGACATTGCAAGACTTAATTCTTTATATGAGGAATTGATGTGGCATCATACTGATGTTTTAGAAATGAAACCAGATTTCGCTAATAATAGAATTATTATTTCCAATAAAACAATGGAAGATGAGCGAAATAAAAATATTTGATGATTTTTTTGATAAAGATCTTCATCATGAAATACACGATAGAATCTATACTGGTAGTTGGGGGGTCAGTGGTAATACCCCAACAAAACCAGAAATATTTTGGCACAATGATGATTTAGAAAATGATCCATATTTTTCTGAATATTTGTTTGATATAATTCAAAAGAAATTGGGTCAAGAATATACTATTGAAAGAGTATATGCTAATGGTCAGACAGCAATGCAATGTGGAACTCCACATATTGACGATGGTGATTTGACATTTTTATATTATGCCAACAAAGAATGGATGCCTTCTTGGCAGGGTCATTTGATCTTTATGGAAAATGATATGGAAACTAGTCAAATGGTTTCATATAAACCAAATAGGGCAGTATTATTCCCTGGTCATATTTGGCACTATGCAGATGCTCCATCTAGATTTTTTAATGGTTTAAGGATTTCTCTAGCGTATAAATTATGGAATTGAAAGATTGGTTGAACAGCATTAATCAAACAAAGAATAATTTGATTGATGAAGATCCTTTAGTTGAAAAAGACTATCCTCCGTATATTGTTAATAGGTGTTTCTCTGGACACTTGGATGCAATTATGTTTGCAAACGAAATGAACCAATATCATTTCCTACCCAAAAAAATGCAATATGATTTTTATCTAAATAGTCTGAGGAAAAAGAAGAGGTTCTCTCCCTGGCTCCGTAAAGATAAAATCAAAGATCTTGATTATGTAAAACGGTACTATGGATATAGTAACGAAAAAGCACAGCAAGCTTTGAAAATCCTAACTAAAGAACAACTTAATTTTATACGATCTAAATTTGATATTGGAGGAAAGCAATGAGTGTGGTCAAAGAGCCCGAAGTTAAATGGGCACCTGACAAGATGGTTGAGGTTACTCTTAACGAACCAGATGATTTTCTTAAGGTCAGAGAAACTCTAACAAGAATTGGTGTTGCTTCTCGTAAAGAGAAAAAGATTTATCAGTCCTGTCATATTCTACACAAACAGGGTAGATATTTCTTAGTTCATTTTAAAGAACTATTTGCTTTAGATGGCAAACATGCTAATCTTACTACTAACGATGTTCAGCGTCGTAATCGTATTGCTCAACTTCTCGCGGACTGGGGGTTAGTTGGTATTGTAAATGCGGATAAGATTCAAGACATTGCTCCTTTGAATCAGATTAAAGTTTTATCTTATAAAGATAAAGGTGATTGGATTCTTGAAACCAAGTATAATATTGGCGCAAAGAAAAAGAAAGCAGAAGTAACAGAATAATAAAGGTACGGGGTTCACTACCCCGTTTTTTTATGTCATGTGCTATAAATATATGTGATTGCCTTCGGGGATCACACAATACAAACTCGCTTTATAAGGAGCTAATAACCATGGGAAACTTAATGAAGTTTCATAGTACGGACCTGCCTGCATTGATGGACCGTATAAATAGGCACAGTATCGGTATGGAAGATTATTTCAACCGAATTCAGACTCTTCATGAGAGCAGCACAAATTATCCTCCATACAATCTAGTCCAGCTGAGTAATATAGAGTATCGCTTGGAACTAGCATTGGCAGGATTTAAGAGGGAAGAAGTAAATGTCTACACACAAGATGGAAAGCTCTTCATCGAAGGGCAAAAGGAGGACTCTGACGAAATCGGAGATTATGTTCATAGAGGAATGGCTCAGCGATCTTTCACACGGTGCTGGACCCTCAGTGATGAAACGGAAGTTCGATCAGTTTCTTTTGAGGATGGGTTACTAGTCGTTGACCTAGGTAAAGTTGTACCAGAACATCATCAAAGGAAGGATTATCTTTAAATCCTGACCGATTTCTGCTGCGATTGATACAGAAATGTATCATAGTGATACAGTATAATATAGATAGTTATGTACTTTAGAGGACGACTTATGAATCTCACAGCCGCCACTCTTACAATCGGGACCGCAATGACTCTTTTCTTCAATGGGTTCCTTGGGGGCACATTCCCCTAATAGTCCCCCCCAAGTATAAACATCTATAATTTTATAAACAAAACCATAATGGCAATACTAGCAATTTTTGCAACAATCGCAGCATCAGCTTTAGGAGCATACGCACTTACACCTAAACCAGTAGCAATTCCAATCGAAGACAAACCTGACGAATTAATTCCTTGGTAAATAAATAAAACTGAATATCGTCGCCGCGAGGGGGCAACTGGCAAAATCCAGTTGCAACCCCTCTTTTTTTATGTTAAAATATATTGACTCTATTGTTATAATATGCCTTGGTTGAGTCTTGCTATATTATTTCCGATTGTATGTGCAGTTGGAATCTTTTTTCTTCCTGAGGGAAACAAAGTAGTCAAGTGGTATTCACTTGGTGTTACTCTAATTACTTTTTTAATCACAGTAGCAGGATATTTGAATGGATATGATCCTGATATTAGTGGTCTGCAAATGGCAGAAAGATATTCATGGGTTCCACAACTAGGTCTTACCTGGTCTGTAGGTGCTGATGGACTTTCAATGCCTCTCATTTTACTTTCCAGTTTTATTACAAGTCTGGCAGCACTTGCTGCTTGGCCAGTTACATTCAAACCAAAACTGTTTTACTTCTTTCTCCTTCTGATGGATGGTGGGCAGATTATGGTTTTCGCAGTACAGGATCTTATCTTGTTCTTCCTATCCTGGGAATTGGAACTTATTCCCGTATACATGATGATTGCTATTTGGGGTGGTAAGAAGCGCCAATATGCAGCAACAAAATTTATTCTCTATACTGCAGGTAGTTCTCTATTCATTCTTCTTGCTGCCCTAGCAATGGGATTCTGGACTGGTACTACTAATTTTGAATACACTTATCTGCAGCAACAGGGGTTTCCAGAGAACTTCCAGATTTGGTGCTATGCGGCATTCCTAATTGCTTTTGGCGTCAAACTACCAATCGTTCCATTCCATACCTGGTTGCCTGATGCACATGGTGAGGCAACAGCACCAGTTCACATGCTACTGGCAGGTATTCTACTCAAGATGGGTGGATATGCTCTCCTGCGATTTAACTGTCAACTTCTTCCAGAAGCACATAAGATATTTGCACCTATTCTTATTGTATTAGGTGCTGTGAATATCATTTATGCAGCATTGACATCATTTGCACAACGAAATCTCAAACGCAAGATTGCATATAGTTCAATCAGTCATATGGGATTTGTTCTCATTGGTATTGGTAGTTACAGTGCTCTCGGCACCAGTGGTGCCATGCTTCAGATGATTAGTCATGGTCTGATTGGTGCATCCCTATTCTTCCTGGTGGGTGCTACCTATGATAGAACTCATACTCTCCAGTTGGATGAGATGGGTGGTGTCGGTCAAAACATGAAAGTTATGTTTGCACTTTGGACAATGTGTTCTATGGCATCACTAGCACTTCCTGGAATGAGTGGATTTGTGAGTGAGTTGATGGTCTTTGCTGGGTTTGCGACTGATACGGTATATACACTTTCATTTCGTATAACAATGTGTGTCATCGCAGCAATTGGGGTTATTCTTACTCCAATTTACTTGCTTTCTATGTTGCGTGAGATTTTTTATGGTTCTCCGAACAAAGAACTTGTTTCCCATACCAATTTAGTAGATGCAGAGCCTCGTGAAGTTTACATTGTGAGTGCTCTACTTGTTCCCATTATTGCTATTGGACTATATCCCAGAATTATGTCTGATACATACAAAAGTTCAATTGATGCTCTAGTTGCTCGCGATAAAGCAGCACTAGTTCGTCCACATTTAGTTCATTCATTTACACCACCTACAGTATAAAATATGGCTGCTTTAATTTGTAATCTACCCTCAGTTGAAGTTTGGGTACGGAAAGAATATCTAACCGATCATCAGTCTGGTTGGGGTGAATATGTAAAAGGCGTCTGGGTTTCGGCTAAGTCGATTCCTGGAAGGGCATTTTATTTTGAAACCTACCTTCCAGAGTATGCTGCAATGTACGATAAACTACCTATCAGTGCATTTTTATCTGAACCGAAGAAACCAGATCCTGATATGAGTTTGCATAATC